>Ga0208625_100426_pt1 | contig 11178 bp, 9 predicted proteins | sample LakWasMeta8_HOW4_2_FD_183858 | JGI IMG/M metagenome (GOLD analysis project Ga0208625, IMG submission 183858) | Freshwater sediment methanotrophic microbial communities from Lake Washington under simulated oxygen tension - Sediment Metagenome... | ecosystem: Environmental > Aquatic > Freshwater >... | reverse complement strand
CAAAATCTGGCCGAATGCCTTTGCCGGGGGTCATGCCATGATGATTGCGCTCCGATCAGCAGACGACCGGACCGGGGAGTGGTATTCTGAAAAACGCAATATCCTTGACGATTTGCGTCAACAGTTGGGTGAAGAACTCACTTATATAGATGCCGTTGCCATCATGACCGATACCGACAACGCCCAGGGCAAAGTGACCGCCTATTACGGTGATATTTACTTCAGCCAGCAGTGAAGCGAATAAGCTTGATATCGGCGCTTACTAAAGTTCGGCGATAAGACGGCCAAACGTTTCAACCTGTTGCCAGTCGGTAAATTCAATCACGGCCTTGGGATCAGTCGGTCCCTTGGTCATCAGCATGATGAGCTGAATGATTAAACGATCGAAAAAACCATAGCTGGGGTAATCGATCTTGCCGGCAAAAACGGCCATCGCCTTGGGGCGCCAGACAATCTGTTTGAGGAAGCGGCGAAAATAAGGATTGGTTTCAGGCAGGTTTTTGCCGGGCTTGCGGGCAACCAGATTCACCGAGAACAGGGCGCTGGGTTTTCTCTCCAGGATTGGCGTATTGTCTTTGATAAAGCGGACGATTCGATCGCTGTGTTTGCCATAGCGGATGCTGGCCCCGATAACGACCTTGTCGAAAGTTTCCAGGTCTTGTGCCAAGTCATCTTCAACGGAAACCAGCGTGACCTGATGCTGCTGCTTTTCAATCACATCCTGCAGTCGGGTGCAGATTTTTCGGGTGTGACCATCAGTAGATGAATAAACGATAAGAATGCGGGCCATGTTTTCTTCCGGGTAGGTAGTTGTGCAATAAACGCCTTAGGCAGAAAGGCTTTTGAACCAGCCCAAGCTTTCAGCCGTTGTTCCAGTCGGTTTGTATTCCGCGCTCACCCAGCCCTGATAGCCGGATTCTTCAATGGCTGAAAAGACCTTGGCAAAATCAATCTGCCCTGTCCCGGGTTGGCCGCGCCCGGGGCAGTCGGCGAACTGGATGTGGCCGATTTTATCGGCATGGCGGGTAATAAATCCGGCCGGGTCTTCGCCCATCATCGAGGCGTGATAAACATCGTATTGCATGAACAGGTCAGGGCGATTGAGCTCATCTAACACAGCGAGCATTTGTTTACCGCCAGAGATCAGAAATCCGGGCATGTCCTGTGTATTGATGGCTTCAAAGACCGTTTTGATGCCTAAGGGCGAGAAGGCGTCGGCGGCGAAACACAGGTTCTCCTTGAAGGTGCGGAGATAGTCCTGTTTGCGGGTTTCATTAAGACAGCGTCCGGGCAGCACGTTGATGACGTCCGGTTTTAACAGCCGGGCATAATCGGCGGCCTGCGCGACGGCTTGCCGGAATTGCGTCTGTTTTTCTGGCACACAGGCCAAGCCTTCGCCGCCTTGTAATAAATCATCGGCAGCGACATTCAATAAAACCAGTTTGAGCCTGTGTTGTTCCAGCGCGACCTTCAGGGTTTCGGTGCTTAAGGTATAGGGAAACTGGATTTCAACGGCATCAAAGCCCTGCTGTCTGGCGCTTTTAAAGCGCTCAATCAGCTCGACTTCGGTAAAGAGCAGGCTTAAATTGGCGGCGAAGTTAAGCATCGGTGTGGGTATACAGTTTGATCAAGGTGGACGGGTCGGCTTCGCTGTAGCCATGACTGCCGTGCAATTGCATCAGTTGCGCTGCCAGTCCGGACATGGGCGTTGCGCAGCCTTGCTTGAGGGATAAGTCGACCGCCATGCTCAGGTCTTTCAGTAGAGTTTTGACGCGCCATTTGACCGGTTCAAAGCTGTCGGTTGCCATTTCAGGGCCAACGATCTGCAAGGGTTTGGAATCGGCAAAACCGCCCGCCAGCGCGGCCGGAATTTTTTCCGCATCGACGCCGGCCTGTTTCGCCAGCGCCATCATTTCGGCGATAACCAGCACATTGCAGCTGACGATCATCTGGTTGCATATTTTGGTCACCTGGCCGCTGCCGACATCGCCCATGTGGGTGAGTTGCTTGTACAGCGGCGCCAGTACCTGCCTTGCAATGGCGATATGCGCCGCACTGCCGCCGGCCATGATGGCCAGATTGCCTTGTTCGGCGCCGGCAACGCCGCCGGAAACCGGGGCATCAACCCAGCCCATGCCGCATTTTTCAAACAGTGTTGCGGCCAGGTGCCGGGTAGCTTCTGGGTGTATGCTGGACAGGTCGATGACTAACTTGCCGGCTGAACCATGCTCCAGAATATCCGAGTGCACGACGGATTCAACCACCAGCGTATCCGCCAGGCACAGGATAATCACGTCGGAAGCCTTGACGACTTCGGCAATGGATGAGTGGGCAATGGCGCCGGCTGCTATAACCGGTTGCAGTTTTTCGGCGCTGCGATTCCAGACATTGACGCTAAAACCGGCATCCAGCAAGCGCAAGGTCATGGGCTTGCCCATTAAGCCGATGCCGATGAAGCCGAGGGTATATTGAGTGTGTGGCATGGTCGTTGTTTATCTTGTAAGCCCGAGTGAGGGCTGTGGTTAAATGGCCGGTCAGCGGTATTTGCGGTCTCGGCGAGATTCGGCCGTATTATTAGATGGCGCAAATCATACCATTTGTCCCGAAGAATGAGCAGGTGAAAAAAGAGGTTAAATAATGGTACGGCTGCGTTTATATTAGGCAGTATTTTTTGATGACTGCCATGCGTCGAAAAGCATGGCTGCTTAGGGCAATTCCACTAGCCAGCAAGAAGATGAGGGTTGCCTCGCCATAATGCGATATCGAATTATGGCGAGGCTACCTCGACGATATGCCCGAACAGCGCTACTGGCCTGTTCTGGATGCGGCCGAGCAAGCGCATGCCGGCAAACTGAAAAATGCGCTGATGCGTAAACGCTACGCCATAGCGCATGGGAGCTTAAGGCAATTATTAGCCGCTTATTTGAATGCGCAGCCGGCACAGATCCGGATTAACAAAGCTCTGCATGGCAAGCCTTATCTGGCTGATCACCCTGAGCTGGCCTTCAATATCTCGCATTCGGACGGCCATCTTTTGATTGCGGTGGGCTGGAACTGCGAGCTGGGCGTGGATATCGAGTCGTGTAGAGACAGAAAGAGTCTGGCGGGACTGGTGGAAAAATGTTTTGCCCATGAAGAAGCAGACTACTGGCATCGGATGCCGCAAGCCGAAAAAACCAGGGAGTTTTACCGGTTCTGGACCCGGAAAGAGGCTTTCGTAAAAGCCACAGGCAGGGGAATAGCCTTGGGGCTGGATCAATGCGTCATTAACCCTGAGCGTGCAACAGAGTTTCTAAGAGTGCCTGAAAGTTGCGGTGCCCCCGGCCAATGGCGTGTGCGCGATATTAATTTGGGGCCGGATGTCTGCGGCGCCCTGGCGGTAAAAGCTGCCGAGATTGCAGAGCTTCAAGTCAGGCGTCTCTGATGGCGGATAACGAAAAATAATGTATTGTAATATTCTTGTCATGTTGCGTTTGCATAATGGTCAAATCTTAAATAATTTGAGGATGAATGATGAAAATTTCTTTTAAAACAAAGTCGTTAATAGCGGCCATGTCGGTCGCCACTGCGGCGCTGTTCAGCGGGTCGGTTGCGGCTGAGGCGAAGCAGGCCTTAGTTGATCCAGCCATTCCGGACTACCAAAAAGCCAGTGGTGTCTCCGGCAACCTGTCCAGCGTGGGTTCAGACACGCTCGCGAATTTGATGACGCTGTGGGCGGAAGAATTTAATCGTAATTATCCTAATGTTAATATTCAAATCCAGGCTGCCGGTTCTTCTACCGCACCGCCCGCGTTAACCGAAGGCACGGCCAATATCGGTCCGATGAGCCGCAAGATGAAAGATGATGAAATCGATTCATTTGAAGGAAAATTCGGTTATAAGCCGCTGGCTATTCCGGTTGCGGTTGATGCCCTGGCCATTTTTGTTCACAAGGACAACCCGATTAAAGGCTTAACCATTGCCCAGGCAGATGCAATTTTCTCGGCAACCCGTAAGTGTGGGCACCCTTCTGATATTGAAACCTGGGGTGAGGCGGGCGCTACCGGTGCATGGGCTGGCAAGAGCATTCAATTATACGGACGGAATTCTGTTTCCGGCACCTACGGATTCTTTAAGGAAGAGGCTTTATGCAAAGGTGATTTCAAGGATAACGTCAACGAGCAGCCAGGTTCTGCTTCCGTCGTTCAGGCGGTTACCACTTCAGCAAATGGCATCGGTTACTCGGGCATGGGTTATTCAACTTCCGGTGTAAGAGCGGTGGCTTTGGCTAAGGAAGCGGGTCAACCCTTTGTTGAGGCAACGCCAGAAAACACATTGAAAGGCACCTATCCGTTGGCGCGTTATCTGTATGTCTATGTGAACAAGAAACCCAACCAACCCTTGGCGCCGCTGGAAAATGAATTCTTGAAAATGGTGTTATCCAAAGCCGGTCAGCAAGCAGTCATCAAAGACGGCTACATTCCATTGCCCGCTAAAGTGGTTGAAAAAGCCCTCGCTACGATAAAATAATTGATACAAAAGGGATTTTGGGGTCCGCAGGGATGCATGGACAGGGAAGGTGGCCTGGATTAACCGTTTATCCCCCTTGAGAACGAAAAGTTGATTCGAGTGAAACATCGGCCGAGATTTGTTTGATAACGAGTCTTGGCCGATTCTTTTTCTGTTTTTTGTACATATCGATTTATCATTGCGAATTCAATGCATATCAACACCGGCATCTAATGGCTGAAATGAATACAAATTATAAACAAGCGTCAATCAAGAATAATGCTAATGGCGGCTATTACCAGAAATGGCGGCTGATAAAAGACAGCCTGGCGCGCTATGGCGTGGTAGTGGGAGGTCTTGGCGTTATTCTTGCGATCGTGCTGATTTTTTTCTATTTGCTGTATGTGGTTTACCCTTTATTTATATCAGCCAAGGCGGAATCGGTCAGTCAATATGACGTGCCTGAAAAACAGCTGGGCAATACCTTGCTGCTGTCCCTGGAAGAGCAAAATGAGGTCGCAGTCAGATTGACCGACACCGGGCAGGCGGTGTTTTTTGAAGCACCGACAGGCAAAACCGTTGCCATAAAAACGGTCGGCATCCCTGATGGCGCAAAGGTCAGCAGTTTTGCGCAGGGCAGTCCAGTTCGCGGCGACCTGATTTACGGCTTGTCCGACGGCAGGGCCATTGTCGCAAAACTCAAATATGACGTTACTTATCCCAATGATGTGCGCTTGATTACGCCGTCGCTGGCGTACCCGCTCGGCGACTCGCCCTTGGTGCTCGATGATTCCGGCGCGCCATTGGAGAAAGTGGCCGTCAAGGCGGGAGACGACTTAACCACCGTGGTTGTGAAGGCCGCCGGTAAAATACGGCTGATCAGCTTTCAAAAAGAGGAGTCCTTGTTTGAGGACGAGGCGTCATTAACACGAACGGATGCCTTTTTGGAAATTCCGAATGCCGATATCAGCGATATTTTGATCGATAAAGAACAGCGTAATCTGTACCTGGTTCATAACGACGGCAATTTAAGCTTTTTTGACATCAGCAACAAAAGCCAGCCCGTGATCAAGCAGCATCTGAATCTGGTTGCCGCAGGGCAAAAGATTACCGCGGTCACGTTTTTAAACGGTGATCTTTCTTTGTTGATCGGCGATTCCAGCGGAATGGTTGCGCAGTGGGGTATGGTCAGGGATGAAATGAACCGAACCGCGCTACAAAAAATCAGGGTATTCAAGGTTTCTGACAGCAGCGTGCTGGCGATCAATATTGAGCAACGGCGCAAGGGCTTTATGACCCTGGATGCTAGCGGCAACATGGGGATTTACCATTCGACCGCGGAAAGAGAATTAATCAAGGAGCGTATCAGCGATTCCAGGCCTCTTGCTGCGACCTTATCGCCGCGTGCGAATGCCTTGCTGGTACAAAAGGATAACGGAAAGCTGCATTTCTGGCGCGTAGATAATGAACACCCCGAGGTTTCCTTGAAAGTGCTCTGGCAGGAAGTCTGGTACGAAAGTTATGCCAAGCCCAACTATATTTGGCAGTCTTCTTCATCCAGCAATGATTTCGAGCCCAAGTACAGTTTGACGCCTTTGGTTTTCGGCACCTTGAAGGCGGCGTTTTACTCGATGTTGTTCGCGACGCCTCTTGCCTTGATGGGCGCCATTTACACGGCGTATTTTATGACGCCGGCCATGCGCCGGTATGTAAAGCCTAGCATCGAAATGATGGGCGCCCTGCCGACCGTAATTCTGGGGTTTCTGGCCGGCTTATGGTTGGCGCCCTTGATTGAAAATCATCTGGCCGGGATATTTGCACTGTTCATGATTATTCCGTTGGGCGTGATGTTGTTTGCCTATGGCTGGCACAGAATGCCTGAACATATTCAGCATAAAATCCCGGAAGGCTGGGACGCCGCTTTATTGATCCCGGTTATCCTGCTCAGCGGCTGGTTTGCTTTTGCCGTCAGCGTGCCGCTGGAGGAGCTGTGTTTCAATGGCAGCCTGAAGGACTGGCTTAAACACGAATGGGGCATGGCTTATGATCAGCGCAATTCTTTGGTCGTTGGTTTGGCCATGGGCTTTGCCGTGATTCCGACTATTTTCTCCATTGCCGAAGATGCCATTTTCAGCGTTCCAAAACACTTGACGGTAGGGTCGCTGGCATTGGGCGCTACGCCTTGGCAAACCATGACCAAGGTTGTCTTGTTAACGGCTAGCCCCGGTATTTTCTCAGCGGTTATGATTGGCCTGGGCCGAGCGGTGGGTGAGACCATGATTGTGCTCATGGCGACAGGCAATACCCCGGTGATGGATTTAAGCATTTTTCAGGGCATGCGCACATTAGCGGCGAATATCGCCGTGGAAATGCCGGAAGCTGAAGTCAATAGTACGCATTACCGAGTCTTGTTTTTAGCAGCACTGGTGTTGTTTACATTCACCTTTGTAGTCAACACGCTGGCCGAAGTCATTCGTCAGCGCCTACGAGAAAGATACAGTTCATTATGATCAAACAATGGTTTAAAAGCGGTGCCCCTTGGGTATGGCTCAATGCGGCAGCGGTCAGTGTCTGCCTTATATTTGTAGTTGGCCTTTTGGGGTTGGTCGTGGTCAGAGGGGCGGTGCATTTCTGGCCTTCACAGGTCGCTGAATTCAGCTATCAGGAAGACAACGGGCAGATACAGACCCTCGCCGGCGAAATCGTCGATACCAGCGTCACCGGAGCCGTTATGGCTAAGGCGGCCGGCTATAAAATGGCGGACGATGAAGACAGTCTGGTGCAGCATCTGATTAAAATCGGCAACCGCGATATTCACGGCATGGATTTTCGCTGGATTCAGGTACGCAATATCAAGCAGCAGCGTAATCCAAAAGATTTGATGGTGGTCGAGCGGCGCGAATGGGGCAATTTTTATGGCTTCCTGTCAGAGGTTAAGGAAAGCGGTACGACGATTGCTGTCGGTAAGGAGGCGCAGTCTGTGCTTACGGAAAAACTGGCAGTCACTCTGGGCATTTATGAGGAAATAGCCCGTCTGGAGAAAAAGGAAATCGGCGCCATCAACTATGGTCTTGAGCGGTTACGACTCAAGCAGAAAAGTTTGCAGCTGAAAAATCGCTGGGATGATGCCGCAGAGAAAGAATTGGCCGCTGAAACCGCCGACTACCAGGCCCAATACCAAAAATATCAAGTGCAGTTGCTTGATTTATATCAGCAGATAAAACGCGATACTGCTGTTTTCAAGACGGCAGACGGAAATCAGAAAGAAATTCCTTTGGCAAAAGTGGTCAGGGTTTATCAGCCCAATGCCATGAACTTGTTTGAAAAGATCGGTCATTACGTCAGCAAGGTAGTTGAATTTTTAACCGATGAGCCGCGTGAAGCGAATACTGAAGGCGGTATTTTTCCGGCCATTTTCGGCACCGTGATGATGGTTATCATTATGTCGATCATCGTCACGCCCTTTGGCGTGATTGCCGCCGTCTACATGCGCGAATATGCCAAGCAGGGCTTTGTTACCCAGCTGATCAGGATTGCGGTCAATAATCTGGCGGGTGTGCCTTCCGTGGTTTATGGCGTGTTTGGCCTGGGTTTTTTTGTCTACATATTGGGCGGAAACATAGATCGCTTGTTTTATCCCGAGGCCGCTCCGGCACCGGTCTTTGGCACGCCGGGCATCCTATGGGCATCGATTACGCTGGCACTGTTGACGCTGCCGGTGGTGATTGTATCTACCGAAGAAGGTCTGGCGCGCATTCCCAAGTCCATACGCGAGGGCAGCCTGGCATTGGGCGCAACCAAACTCGAGACGCTATGGCGCACGGTGTTGCCGATGGCAAGCCCGGCCATGATGACGGGCTTGATCCTGGCGGTGGCGCGGGCAGCCGGCGAGGTTGCACCATTGATGCTGGTGGGTGTGGTGAAACTTGCGCCTTCATTGCCTCTGGACGGCAATTTCCCTTTTCTGCACCTGGACAGAAAGTTCATGCATTTAGGGTTTCATATTTATGATGTCGGTTTTCAAAGTCCGAATGTAGAAGCGGCGAGGCCATTGGTTTATGCAACATCCTTGTTATTAGTATTGGTCATTGTTGCGCTTAATATCTCAGCAATTGCCATCAGAAATCATCTGCGCGAAAAATACCGGGCACTGGAAGGTTAAAAGAATGACGACACAAAACGTACGCACACATGCAATTGATATGGATTCGATTTTACGCGGTTCAGGCAAATCCAGTGAGCCGAGCGAAGTTTGTATCAAGGTAGAAAATTTAAATCTTTTTTATGGAGATAAGCAGGCCTTGCATGGCATTAACATGGAAATGCCAAAGAAGAAGGTAACCGCTTATATCGGTCCCAGTGGTTGCGGCAAATCAACCTTGCTCCGCTGCATCAACCGTATGAATGATCTGGTAGATAGTGCCAGAATCGAAGGCAAAATTTTGCTGGATGATGAGAATATCTACGATAAATCGGTTAACGTGGCGGCTTTGCGCCGGCGCGTGGGCATGGTATTTCAAAAACCCAATCCATTCCCCAAATCGATCTTTGAGAATGTCGCCTATGGCCTCAGGATCCAGGGCATCAATGACAAACGTACGCTGGAGGAAACCGTCGAAAATGCATTGCGCGGGGCGGCATTGTGGGATGAGATGAAGGACCGCTTAAATGATAATGCGCTCGGCATGTCGGGCGGGCAGCAACAAAGACTGGTGATAGCCCGGGCCATCGCCATCGAGCCCGAAGTTTTATTGCTGGATGAGCCGGCATCGGCGCTGGATCCGATTTCCACGTTGAAAATTGAAGAGCTGATCAACGAGCTTAAAGAAAAATATACTATCGTTATTGTGACGCACAATATGCAGCAGGCAGCGCGCGTGTCTGATTACACGGCTTTCATGTATATGGGCGAATTGATTGAGATGGGTAATACCAGCGAGCTGTTTACCAATCCCAGAAAAAAACAAACAGAAGATTACATTACCGGCCGGTACGGATAAGTAGGAGCAAACAATGGACAACAGCAAAATAGGGCAGCATATATCAGGACAGTTCAATAAAGAGCTGGAAGATATTCGTAACAAAGTTTTGGCCATGGGCGGACTGGTTGAGCAGCAGATTGAGCTGGCAGTCAAGGCATTCATGGTCGGTGATATCGAAACGGCTGATCTGGTGATCAAGCAGGACAATCATGTTGATGCACTGGAAGTCGATATCGACCGGGAATGTATGCAGATTTTGGCGCTGAGACAGCCCGCTGCATTCGATCTAAGATTGTTGATTACCGTCATTAAGGTGATTAACGAGCTTGAGAGGCTGGGCGATATGGCTGAGCGCATTGCCCAAATGGCCATACGTTTAACGGATACCGAAGGCAAGATTGATCAATATTATGAACTGCAGCATATGGCTGATTTGGTCAGGGAAATGCTGCATGACTCACTCGATGCCTTCGCCAGAATGAGCATAGAAGATGTTGCCGAAATTACCGGCCGTGATGATCAGGTGGACCGTGAATATGCCAGTATTATCAGGCAATTGATTACCCGCATGATGGAAGACCCTAGGAACATCACCCGGGCTTTGGATGTATTATGGACGGCCAGAGCTCTGGAAAGAATCGGTGATCATTCCGTCAATATCTGCGAATATCTGATTTATATGGTCAAGGGGGAAGATGTCCGGCACCTGACTCAGGCGGAGCTGGAGAAAAAAATCCACGGCTAGCGATTAACGCGGCAAAAGGCGAGTTATCAATAGATAGCTCGCCTTTTTTGTGCCCGGAGGGCTTGTGCGCGATCTTCATCAGGAATAATCGTTAAGCCCAGAGATTCCTGGAAATGCGAGGGCGCAGGGCTTCGTCACCCTGCCGTGCGAATTTATTTTTCGAGGCCGATAAAATCCCAAATCCGATGCGAGACGGTGGCGTTTTTGTGTTCAGGCACCGGTGGACCATTCGGGTAGTTCAGATCATAAACACGGGCCGCGTCGTTGGCCAGGTCGGTCATCTCAAGCTTGGTGTAGGCTTCCTGCATGATTTGCAAGGCAAAAGGAACGGCCGGCGTACGCTGATATTTGGCAACAACCTCGGAAGCTCGGTTGGCGGCGGCAATATAAGCTTTGCGTTGCAAATAATAGCGGGCAACATGCACTTCGTGCATCGCCAGATTGTTCTTTAGCGCAATCATGCGTTGCTTGGAGTCTGGAACATATTTGCTTTCGGGAAAACGGCGCAGCAGTTCGGCAAAGCTCTCGTAGGCGGCGCGAGCGCTGCTCGGATCACGTTGAGAGGTGTCTGTAGGCAGAAAACGGTCAATGAAGCCTATGCCCTTGTTGTAATTAACCAGGCCCTTCAGATAATAGGCATAATCAACATTGGGGCTGCGCGGGTTGGTTTTGATAAAGCGATCGGCCGCAGCGAGCGCGGCTTCAGAATCGTCATTTTTATAATAAGCGTATGCAATATCGAGTTGGGTCTGCGCGGCTTCGTTGCCAAACGGATAGCGCGCCTCTAAGGCTTCATAGATTTTGATCGCTTTTTCATAATTGCCGGAATCGGTGGCAGCCGCCGCTTCCGCGCGAAACTTTTCCACATTCCAGTCGGCATATTCATCTGTCGTATCCGCATCACTGGAGGTCAAGCTTTTCAGCGTCTCGCAGCCTTGCAAAGACAAGCTTAAACAGCAGATG
>Ga0208625_100425_pt1 | contig 11185 bp, 5 predicted proteins | sample LakWasMeta8_HOW4_2_FD_183858 | JGI IMG/M metagenome (GOLD analysis project Ga0208625, IMG submission 183858) | Freshwater sediment methanotrophic microbial communities from Lake Washington under simulated oxygen tension - Sediment Metagenome... | ecosystem: Environmental > Aquatic > Freshwater >... | reverse complement strand
AACGCACAGGCAGGCGGGAAAACCGCCGTGATCGTGTCGCGGACAGCCCTCCGCTGTTCCGAGTGATACTTTCAGGCCGGTCTCCGGGCTCATAAGCGGTTTCCCTGCATCATCGCCTTCCCATGCTGACGCACAGTGGCTGTTGATGATGCTTAACTTATTTACCGTTGCGGGGGCAGCGCCGGCCTTGGAGTTTCCTCACCGGCTTCCCGTTTAATCATTGACGAAATTGCATCAATGGAACCTTTAAGCAGGCGGTGATTATAGAGGGTAAGAGGCGGATGTCAATGAAAAAGAAGTGTTTGTGAATTTTGCATCTTGGGCATGGACGGCCTTCACGATTCCTTGATCTATGGCTTTGGCAAACCAACGCAGGCTCTGTGATATTTGTCAAGCTCGACAAGAGACTGTCCTCAATTGGCTCAAAGAAGCGATGACGATCCCGAACGCCGGACGGGGAATGTTGCTCAATCCGGCGCTCAGCTTCGAGTCACGGATTTTTGCGGAATAACTGATTGAAATGCGCCTTATTATAGGTGCTAAAGTACGTTTTCGTGCCATTGGACTTCAACCCCTTATTTTGGGGAAGTCTAGCTATCGCCCCTCGGATATAATACGGGATTACTTCAAGAAATTGACTACCGAAATCAATGAAAGACCAGGATAAATATAAACAGCATGGCGATCTGATTTGGACTATCGCCAATCTGTTACGCGGTCCTTATCGCCCACCCCAGTACCGCAGAGTAATGATCCCACTGACGGTGTTGCGGCGTCTGGATTGCGTGTTGGAAGACAGCAAGGACAAGGTTGCCGCCTTGTATAAACAGCTAAAGGAAGCCGACGATGCCAAGCCCACCGACAAGCGTATGGGCGACGAAAGCATCGAAAAAATCGTGTTTCAAAAAACCGGACTCAGCTTTTTCAATAAAAGCGGCTTGTCGTTTAAAACGATTCTGGCCGATCCCGATCATATTGCACGCAACCTGAATTATTACCTATCCGGCTTTTCTACGCGAGCGCGCTCCATTCTGGAAAAATTCAAATTCGAGGAAGAAATCGAAAAGCTGGACGATTCGAACCGCCTGTACGAAGTCGTCAAAGCGGTCGCCAACGTCGATTTTCATCCCGACCGCATTTCCAATATCGCGATGGGCTACATCTTCGAAGACTTGGTCAGACGCTTCAACGAGCAAGCCAACGAAGAAGCAGGGGATCACTTCACGCCGCGTGAAGTCGTCAAGCTGATGGTGAAACTGCTGTTTACCGGAGAAGAGCACATCTATAAAGTCGGAAAAGTCATCAAAATCTATGATCCCACTTGCGGCACCGGCGGTATTCTCTCGGAGGCGGAAAACGCCATTCTTGAGGAAAACGATCAGGCCAACGTCGAACTGTTCGGCCAGGAATACAACCCAGAAGCCTACGCGATTTGCGGTTCCGATTTGATGATCAAAGGCGAAGACGTCAAGAACGTAATCTTCGGCGATACCCTCGGCACAGGACGCCCTAAGGAAGGGCAAACCGACGGCGACGGCCACCCGGACGAGCGTTTCCACTATATGGCTGCCAATCCCCCATTCGGCGTCGAATGGAAGCCGGAGCAAGACCACGTCACCCGAGAGCATGAAACCTTCGGCTTCGACGGCCGCTTCGGCCCTGGCCTGCCGCGCATCAACGACGGCGCGCTGCTGTTTTTGCTGCACATGATTTCCAAGATGCAGCGCCCTCCCGCTAATTATCGGCTTCCCGTGCCCGGCGGCATCGATGGAGGCGAAGGTTCGCGCATCGCGATCATTTTCAACGGCTCGCCATTATTTACCGGCGATGCCGGCGGCGGTGAGAGCAACATCCGCCGCTGGATCATCGAAAACGACCTGCTGGAAGCCGTCGTCGGCCTGCCGGATCAGCTTTTCTACAACACCGGCATTTATACCTACATCTGGATCGTCACCAACCGCAAAGCGCCGGAACGCCAGGGCAAAGTTCAACTGATCAATGCCACCGAATTTGCCTGGAAAATGAAGAAAAGCCTCGGCGACAAGCGCAAGAAAATCGGCGAAGGCGAAGGCGTTGAGTCGGATCATATTAGCGCGATCACGGCCATTTATGCGGGCTTCAAGCACGACGAGCAAATGACGCTGCAAGCCATCCGCTCCAATATCGACCCGAGCCGCGATCAAAGCAAGTCGGTAGTCGTCAGCAAGGTTTTCCACAATCAGGATTTCGGCTATTTCAAAATTACCGTGGAACGCCCGTTGCGCCTGAATTTTGCGGTCAACGACGAGCGCATCGAGAATGTGAAGCGGAGCGCCTACTTCGAAGCCTTGGCGGAATCCAATAAGCGCAAAAACAAAGACCAAATCATGGCGGAGATACTGTCCGGTCAACAAGCACAGCAGGAAATCTTGCGGATTCTGGAAAGCATGAAATCGGATTTTGCCAATGGCGAGCGTGTTATAGACCGTGCCGACTTTGAAAAGCAACTGGCGAAAGCCTTCAAAAATTCTGATGTCAAGCTGGATGCCGGCCTTAAAAAAGCCCTGCTCGCGCCGGGCATGTTGGGCGAGAAAGACCCGACCGCGGAGTCCTGCCTGGATGCCAAGGGCAACCCGGAGCCCGACCCCGACTTGCGCGACAGCGAAAACGTGCCGTTCCCCGGCGCGCTGTTGGCCAACGGCCAACGTGACTCCATCAATTCCTTGATCGATTTGCCTTTACCGCTTGATTACGAGAGCAAAAAAACCAAAGGCAAAGTCGATAAATCAGCCTTGCTGGAACTGGTGCAAGACCATTGCGAAGCCTATTTGGTGGCGGAAGTCTTGCCTTATCGCCCGGACGCCTGGATCGATCATGACAAGATCAAGGTCGGCTATGAAATTCCGTTTAACCGGCATTTTTATCAGTACGAGCCGCCGCGCGAATTGAGTGTGATTGAAACGGAGATTAAAGGGCTGGAAGCGGAGATTCTGGAGATGTTGAAGGAGGTTGTATGACCTCATATTCAAAGTACAAACCAACCCATATACCGTGGCTCGCAGAAATACCAGAGAATTGGAGTGTACGGCGTCTTAAATTAATTTGCAGTTTTGCTTATGGCGATTCATTGGGGGCAACAAATAGAATGCCAGGTGATGTGCCTGTTTATGGATCAAATGGCATAGTTGGATACCATGACTCTTCAAATATGCTAGCTCCATGCATAATCGTAGGAAGAAAAGGTTCCTCGGGAAAGCTCATATATAGCGAAGACGCAGGATTTGCTATCGACACAACTTACTTCATTGATCGACGATTTACCCAAGCAAATCTAAAATGGCTTTATTATGCATTGCAATGCTTAAAATTGGACGAGATAAGCAAGGATTCAGCTGTTCCAGGATTAGCCAGAGAAGATGCTTACAACTATTATCTACCGTTTTTATCAGAGCTAGAGCAGCAAAGAATAGCCGAGTTCCTCGACCAAAAAACCGCTCAAATCGACCGCCTGGTCGAAAAGAAAAAAGCCCTGATCGAAAAACTCAACGAGAAACGCATGGCCTTAATTACCCAAGCGGTCACCAAAGGCCTAAACCCCGATGCGCCAATGAAGCCTTCAGGCGTGGATTGGTTGGGTGATGTTCCTGTGCATTGGGATGTGCGAAGACTTAGATTCGCCATCGAATCCAACCCCGTAAAGTCTGAAATTGATGATCTTGACCAGGATGATTTGGTTTCCTTTGTGCCGATGGAGGCAGTTGGTGAGTATGGCGGCATACGCTTGGATATGGAAAAGCCGTTGGATGACGTTTACAACGGTTACACCTATTTCCGTGATAACGATGTCGTTATAGCCAAAATAACCCCTTGTTTTGAAAACGGGAAAGGCGCAAGGGCCGATGGATTAACGAACGGCATTGCTTTCGGCACTACAGAGTTGCATGTGATGAGACCGCTTAAAGGTTATAGTAGCCGTTGGTTGTTTTATTTATCGATATGCCATGCCTTTCGTGCAATTGGAGAATCCGAAATGTATGGTGCAGGTGGACAAAAACGCGTACCTGAAGGCTTTATCAAAGACTTTCGAATCGGCATACCCGATTTCAATGAACAAGAAGCCATTGCCGATTTCATTGACGCTGAAGTAAAAAAAATAGATGCGATGCTTAGAGTGAATAATCAAACCATCGAGCGCCTCACCGAATACCGCACCGCCCTGATCACCGCCGCCGTCACTGGCAAAATCGATGTTCGAAATATTGACTTACCTACTCAGGAACCAGCGAACACGGAGGAAATGGCTTAAATGAAAGGCAGTGCCACCACACAAAACCCTTTTTCCGACTATATCGTTTATGTGGACGAAAGCGGTGATCACGGTTTAAAGTCCATCGACCAGAATTATCCGGTTTTTGTATTGGCGTTCTGCATTTTTAAAAAGCAGGACTATCTGCAACAGGCCGTTCCCGCATTGCAGGCTTTTAAGTTTAAGCATTTTGGCCATGATCAGGTTGTCTTGCATGAGACGGATATTCGCCGTGACCGGGGCGACTTTGCCTTTCTAAAAACAAAAGAAGCCAAAACGACCTTTCTGGATGAGCTAACGATCATTATTAAGCAATCGCCATTTGCGTTGATTTGTACCGCAATCAAAAAAATCCCCTATCGACAACGCTATCATTCACCGGATAATCCCTATCATGTCGCTTTGGGATTTGGGCTTGAACGGGTGTTTTACTATTTACGCGGACAAGGCGCGCACAGCGCGAAAACGCATGTGGTTGTTGAAAAGCGTGGAAAGGTGGAAGATAACGAATTAGAACTGGAGTTCCGCCGGATTTGCGATGGTGGGAATTATCATGGAAAACGATTGCCGTTTGAACTGATTTTCGCCGATAAAAAAAGCAATTCTACCGGGCTGCAATTAGCCGATTTGGTCGCCAGGCCCGTTGGCTTGCATTTACTTAAACCTGAACAGAATAATCGCGCATTTGATGTATTGAAGCCGAAATTTTACGGCGGCAATCATCGAGAAGGCAGAGGCTTGAAGTGTTTCCCTTAATAACAAAAAGCCCCGATGCTTCCACCGAGGCTAATTGCCGACCGCGAATCCGCAGTCCGTTCGAGAGCTATTATGATCTTGGTTACATGTAACGTCAAGGCGGCATTTCATTTTTTCTAAAAGCCAGTTCGTGGAATACCTAAAACGGCTTTATCTTTACATATAAAAATCCATATGTAAGGTTAATGGCTGCAAACTTACATATAAATTTTGTACGCAAAAAAAGACCGGTGAAATAAAAACAATGAGCAAGAAACACACTGAAGCCAAGCTCGAAGATGCCATAGAACATTGCCTGATTGCGCAGCATGGCTTCAGCAAAGGCGAATCGAAAGATTATGATCCGGCACTGGCTCTGGAGCCGGCGCGAATTATTGCTTTTTTGAAGGCCACCCAAGCTAAAACCTGGGGTTCATTGGAGTCCATTCATGGCGCGGAGACAGGAAAAATGGTTCTGGATGCCTTGGTCAAGGAGTTGGCTATCAAAGGCATGCTCAAGGTGCTGCGTTATGGCTTCAAGTGCTACGGCAAAAAATTGAAAGTAGCTTTCTTTGCCCCGAACAACAAGCTGAACCCGGAAAGCTGGGTGCTGTATGGCAAGAATGTGCTGAGCGTGACCCGCCAGCTTTATTACAGTGATAAACACGGAAATTCACTGGATATGGTGTTGTTCCTGAATGGTTTGCCACTCATCACGATGGAATTGAAAAGCCAACTGCCTGGAACGCAGAAAGTCGAGGAAGCCAAAAAGCAATACAAAAAAGACCGCGATCCCCGCGAATTGATTTTCGAATTTAAAAAACGCACGCTAGTGCATTTTGCCGTCGACGAAGATTTGGTCTTTATGACCACTCGCTTGAACGGGGATAAAACCTTCTTTCTGCCTTTCAACCTGGGCTGTGACGGCGGGGCAGGGAATCCGCCGGCAGCAGACGGTGGTTATCGTACTGCCTATTTATGGCGGGAAGTTTGGGCCCGCGACAGCCTGTTGGATATTCTCGGTCGATTCATGCATTTACAGGTCGAGGAAAAACGGGTCCTGACCGATAAAGGCATCCAAAAAATCAGCAAGGAAACGATGATCTTTCCCCGCTACCATCAACTGGATGCGGTACGCCGCCTGATACATCATTCCAAGGAACATGGGCCGGGACGAAATTACTTAGTACAGCATTCGGCCGGCTCCGGTAAGTCCAATTCGATTGCCTGGCTGGCCCATCGTCTCAGCAGTCTGCACGATGAGCAGGATAATAAGGTATTCGATTCGGTGGTGGTGATTACCGATCGCCGGGTGCTGGATCAGCAATTACAGAACACGATTTATCAGTTCGAACACAAACAAGGTGTGGTGCAGAAGATTGACGAAGATACTCGTCAGTTGGTGCAGGCGTTGACCTCTGGTACGCCGATCGTGATCACTACGCTGCAGAAGTTTCCGTTTGTCAGCGAAACCCTGGAGAAATTGAATAAAGAGCGCGATGCGAACGATGCCTTACAGCTTTCCACGCAGGGCAAACGGTATGCGGTGATTGTCGATGAGGCGCACAGTTCGCAATCCGGCGAAAGCGCTATGGAACTGAAAGGCGTACTCAATAAGCACGGTATCGCCGAGGCGGCATCTAACTATGCCGCTGAAAACGATATTAATGATGCCGATCCGGACCAGATGTTCGAGGTGGTGCGCGAGATGATGAAGCGCGGCAAGCAACCGAATATCAGTTTCTATGCCTTCACCGCCACGCCGAAATATAAAACAAAGCATGTGTTCAATGAACCCGGCCCTTCAGGTGAAGCGCCGTTCCATGAATACACTATGCGCCAAGCCATTGAGGAAAAATTTATTATCGATGTGCTGCAAAACTACACGACCTATGAGGCATTTTTCCGTATCGTGCAATCGGCTGAGGAAGATCCGCATGTCGAGCGTAAAAAAGCGGCGCGAGCCTTGGCACGGTTTTTATCGCTTCACCCACACAATCTGGCTCAAAAAACCGAAGTGATGGTGGAACATTTCCGCACCCACGTCAAACATAAAATCGGCGGGCGGGCTAAGGCCATGGTGGTCACCGATTCACGCCTGCATGCGGTCAGGTATAAGCAAATGTTCGATAAATACATCAAAGCGAACGGTTATAAAGATGTGAAATCACTGGTCGCCTTTTCCGGCTCCGTGGAAGACCCAGAGGCTCCTGGCAAGTCTTGGACAGAGGTGGGGATGAACGGCGGCATCAAGGAACGTGAATTGCCGGAAAAATTCGATACTGCCGAATATCAGGTGCTATTGGTGGCCGAAAAGTATCAGACCGGATTCGACCAGCCCTTGCTGCATACGATGTATGTGGACAAAAAGCTGTCCGGGATTCAGGCCGTGCAAACCCTGTCGCGCTTGAATCGCACTTGCGCCGGAAAGGAAGATACCTTTGTTTTGGATTTCCGCAATAAACATGAAGAAATCTACACCGCATTTAAGCCTTTTTATGAGGAAACGCCGGTCGAAGCGTTGACCGATGCGCAGCATCTGTATCGCCTACAGCATCAGATCGATGAGGCCGGTATTATTTTCGAGGAGGAAATCGAGGCTTTTTGCGAGATTTACTTTAAACCCCAGCGCAAAGTGACGGTGCATGATCATGCCAAAATGAATGGCATATTGGATAAAGCGGTTGACCGATATAAAGCATTGCCTGAAGACGAACAGGAGGAATTGAAAGGTTTTTTTGTGAACTTCAGGAATCTCTATGGCTTTCTTTCCCAAGTCATTCCATACCAGGACTCTGACCTGGAAAAGCTTTACACTTATCTGCGCTTCCTGCTAACTAAACTACCTCGGCGTGCTGCAGGTCCCGCCTATCATCTGGAGGATGACGTGGAACTGCAATATTATCGCCTGCAAAAAATCAACGAAGGACAGATCGACTTGTCCGGCGGCAAAGCCGATCCGCTGAAAGGGCCTAGCGATGTCGGCACCGGAAGAAGCGTCGATGATGAAATCCGTCTGTCGGAGTTGATCGACATTCTCAACGAACGTTTCGGCACGGATTTTACCCAGGCCGATCAATTATTCTTCGACCAGATACAGGAAGAAGCCGTAGCCAACGAAAACTTACGTAAAGCCGCCTCAGCTAACTCGGTCGATGACTTCCGCTATGTGTTTGATAAAGCCTTTGAAGGTTTGGTGATCGATCGCATGGAAGGTAACGAAGAAATCTTCAGCAAACTAATGAGCGACCGCGAGTTTAGAAAGATAGCCTCGGAACATTTGCTGCATAAGGTTTATCATGCGATTACCGGGGATGAAAGTGTCAAGGATCTTCAGCTTCGGACAAGGTCGCGAAAAGGCGTTGCATTTTGACTTCAATGGTGGACTCGTCCGGTTATGGACTGTTGGGATTTTCGTTATGAAAAAAATATAAGGGAAGACCGCAAATCGCCATTAACTTACCGAATGAACTATCCAAATAACTCACCCATGTTCAACAAACTCATCACCCCCAACATCCTCAAAAATCTGGCCGGCACAAGCGTTTTCGCGCGCGGCGAAGCGTATTATGAGGACGGCCGAGTAGGGCCGCTGCGCGAGACGGGCAGTAAAATCAGCGCGCGCGTCGAGGGCTCCGACACTTACCATGTCGAACTGCGGGACGATGGGCGGTATCTTGGACACGATTGCAACTGTCCGAACGCGGCGGACGGTTTTTTCTGCAAACACTGCGTGGCGGTCGGTCTGGCCTGGCTTGCCGAACACGAAGACGGCAGCGGTCAGCGTCCCGATCCGTGGTGTACGATTCGGGACTATCTGGAGATCCAGTCTCCAGACACACTGATCGCTTGGTTGATGGATGCGGCGGAACAGGATGATCGCCTGTACCGAACGCTGTTGCTCAAGGCCGAGTCCATTGCCGGCGGCGCTCATGCCGTCAAGGCCTATCGCGAGGCCATCGAGAAGGCGACCCAGGTTCGCGGTTTTTTAGATTGGGGTGAAGCGGGGGCTTTTGCGGAGGAACTCGATCAGGTCGTGGATGCGATAGCGACCTTATTGACTCCGGAGGATGCACCCATGCTGATCGATTTGGTCGAACATGCGATCGACCGTGTGGCAGAGTCGCAAGGCAATATTGACGATTCCAACGGCGAGGTCGGCGGCGTGTTGGGAAGGCTGGGCGATTTGCACCTGCAAGCCTGCCGGCTGGCGAAACCGGATCCGCAAGCGCTCGCGGAGCGGCTGTTCCGGATGGAAATCTCGCCTGCCAATGATTACAGCGATATCAATTCGATCGCCTACCGCGATCTTCTGGGCGAGGCGGGCCTCCGCCGTTACCGGGAGCTGGCCGAGGCGGAATGGGCCAAGATCGGTTTTCGTGACGGCGACAGCCCTTATGATTTCCAGCGCTACCGTATTACCCGCATCATGGAGTTCCTGGCCGAAGCGAGCGGCAATGTGGAAGAACTGTTGGCGATCAAAGCGCGCGATTTGAGCACGGCTTACCGTTATCTGACCATCGCCGAGATATGGGCCGCGAACAACCAGGATGACAAGGCGCTCGAATGGGCGGAACGCGGCCTGCACGCTTTCCCTACTGCCACCGACAATCGATTGCGCGATTTTCTGGTCGCGGCGTATTTGCAACGCCAACGCAATGAAGAAGCCTTGCAGTTGACCTGGGTGCAGTTCGAAGAGCGGCCAATCCTGGACCATTATAAAAAGCTGCATGCGGTCGCCGAACGGCTCGGCATTTGGCCCGAACAGCGGGAGCGCGCCCTGGCTAAACTGGCCGACGCCATTGCCGGGGAAGCCGCCGCCGTAAACTTCTGGAAAACGAAGCCCGGCGTTCCCGATTATTCCGTCCGGCTCCAAATCGCCTTGTGGGAAAACCATATGGACGATGCCTGGACGGCGGCGCATGCGGGAACCTGCCAGCGGCATTTGCTGATCGAATTGGCCGGCAGATTGGAAACGGAGCGTCCGGACGATGCCTTGGCTCTGTATCGGCGGATCATTCCGGCCATTGTCGAGCAGACCAATAATGCCGCCTATGCCGAGGCCATCACGCTCGTGCGCAGGGTCGAAAGCATTCTGAACGGCCCGGAGCGAAAGCGCGAGTTTATGGATTATCTGGCGGAGTTGCGCAGCCGCTTCAAACCCAAGCGCAATTTCATCAAGTTGCTGGATGAAGTGAGCAGACGGGCAGAATAAATTTTTAAGAGTTTGCGGGAACGTTCGGAATGTTCGCCTTGACGGAGGGTGAACATGATAAACTGCGCGCTTCTCCAATCATTTGCCCCGATCGTCCTTGCCACCGCTCAGCCTTTACGTGCACATTCCCTGGTGCATCAAAAAATGTCCCTATTGCGATTTCAATTCCCACGCGGTCAAGGGGGGCGCGCCGGAGACGGCTTATGTCGATGCCTTATTGCGCGATCTGGCCGAGGATATCCGGCGCTATCGCATCACCCGGCCACTCCACAGCATTTTTGTCGGCGGCGGCACGCCGAGCCTGTTTTCGCCGGAAGCCTTCGACCGTCTGTTTAGCGGCATTGCGCAGCAGCTCCGATGGGTAGACGATATCGAGATCACGCTCGAAGCGAATCCCGGCACTTTCGAAAGCGAGAAATTCGCCGAGTTTCGCGCGCTCGGCATCAATCGTCTGTCGATCGGCATCCAGAGTTTCGACGATACCTTTCTTAAGGCGCTGGGCCGGGTGCATTCGGCGCGCGAGGCGCTGCGCGCAGTCGAAATCGCGCAGAAGGCCGGCTTCGACAACCTGAACCTGGATTTGATGTTCGGCTTGCCGGGTGCGCGCGAAGACAACGGCGTCAGCGATATTCGCACCGCGATCGGCCTGAATCCGACGCATATTTCGTTTTACCAGTTGACGCTGGAGCCGAATACCTATTTTTATAAATTTCCGCCCAAGCTGCCGAATGACGAGCTGATTTTCGCGACCCAAAAAGCCTGTCAGGCGCTATTGGCCGAGCACGGCTATGCGCAGTATGAAATTTCGGCTTACAGCCGGCCCGGAAGGCAATGCCGGCATAATCTGAATTATTGGCAATTCGGCGATTATCTGGGCATCGGCGCCGGCGCGCACGGCAAGATTTCGCTGGCCCTGCCGGCAAACATCGTCCGTACCAGCAAGCCGAGAG
>Ga0208625_100419_pt1 | contig 11287 bp, 13 predicted proteins | sample LakWasMeta8_HOW4_2_FD_183858 | JGI IMG/M metagenome (GOLD analysis project Ga0208625, IMG submission 183858) | Freshwater sediment methanotrophic microbial communities from Lake Washington under simulated oxygen tension - Sediment Metagenome... | ecosystem: Environmental > Aquatic > Freshwater >... | reverse complement strand
AGGCGAGCGCGAAAGAATTCAGGCATTTGAAGGCGTTGTGATTGCAAAGCGTAATCGCGGTTTGAATTCAGCTTTTACAGTAAGAAAAATATCTTACGGCACTGGTGTTGAGCGTGTTTTCCAAACACACAGCCCAATTATCAGCGAAATTCAAGTTAAACGTCGCGGTGACGTTCGTCGTGCTAAGTTGTACTACTTGCGTGATTTGACTGGTAAAGCAGCACGTATCAAAGAAAAGCTTTAATTAAGCTTTGATGTGCAATAAAAAGGCAGCCCTGAGCTGCCTTTTTTGTGTCTTGAATTACAGCAATACGATATACATTTCTGTTAGGTCAAGCTTTGCAAGGATTCCTGAATTATGCCAATCATAATCGAGTGGGTAGACAGCGCTTCCGGCCCGGATGAGGTGATACAAATTCAAACACCGGCTGGTAATCTTGTTGTTCATAGTCAGCAAGGTGTTATCTTCGATGTGGATTGGACGAACGATGATGCTCGCACCCAACTCGTCGAGCATTACTTGCAGCGTCAAATGGCAGAATATTGCTTAAATACCAGTGTTCCCATGCACATTAAACTGCTAAAGCAAGGCAGTGATTACAGAAATCGGGTGTGGAATGAGCTTTGTCAGATCCCCTTAGGTGAAACAATGACCTATTCGGCCTTGGCTAAAAAAATCGGCTCATCTGCACGCGCTGTCGGTAATGCTTGTCGTGACAATCCCTACCCATTCTTTATTCCCTGTCATCGGGTTGTTTCAGTGTCAGGGATGGGCGGGTATTGCGGGCAAACGCAAGGCGAATTAATGAATATCAAAATTAAATTGCTGGAATTTGAAGCAGCCCAAGTATGAGTCCAACTTTTTTGATTGAGCAGTTTCTCGATGCCGCTTGGGCAGAGCAGGGCCTGAGTGATAACACCCTATCGGCCTATCGTAGCGATTTGAGCATTTTTGCTAAATGGCTGGCAGGAAAATCTATGTTGGAAGTCGATGGTGGTGATCTGTCCGGATTTCTCGCAAGTCGTTATAAAGACGGTATCGGCAACAGATCATCAGCGCGGATACTTTCCAGTTTGCGGCGCTTTTATGGGTATTACCTCAGAGAAAACAACCTCACGATTGATCCAACCGCACTGATTGAATCTCCCCACATCGGTCGTCCACTGCCTATCTCGCTTTCCGAGCAAGACGTCGAATTATTGTTAAATACACCTGAAACCACCAACCCGCTTGGCTTTAGAGATAAAACCATGCTGGAAATGCTTTATGCCACAGGGCTTAGGGTGTCTGAACTGGTCACGTTAAAATTCGAACACATTAGTTTTAGGCAAGGCGTGGTAAGAATTATCGGCAAAGGCAATAAAGAGCGCTTGGTGCCGGTGGGTGAAGAGGCAATGAGTTGGTTAGAAGGTTACATGGAGCAGGCTAGAAAAAAGCTGCTTCGTGAACGCCAATGCGATTACCTGTTCGTGACCAATCGGGCCGACGGCATGACCCGGCAAGCGTTTTGGCACATTATCAAACGTCATGCTAAAACAGCCGGTATAAATAAGGAGTTATCGCCGCACACTCTGCGGCATGCTTTCGCCACACATTTGTTAAATCATGGCGCCGATTTGCGCGTTGTGCAGCTTTTGCTCGGGCATTCGGATTTATCGACCACTCAAATTTATACTCATATTGCTCGCGAACGCTTAAAAGAATTACATTCAAAACATCATCCAAGAGGATAAGAAGATGACTCAACATATACATCCGACCGCCTTCATCGCGCCAGACGTTACTCTAGGCGATAACGCCACTATAGGGCCTTTTGCGGTCATCGAAACCGGTGCCGTATTGGGGGCGAATTGCCAGATTGGTGCTCATGCGGTTGTGCATGGTCATGTCAAAATGGGCGACGGCAATATTCTGCATCCCCACGCGGTCTTGGGCGGTTTGCCGCAAGACACTGGATTTAAGCCTGAAACCGACTCCTGGTTGATTATCGGCGACAATAATGTTTTTAGAGAAGGATTTACCGCACATCGCGCTTCCAAAGAAAACGCCGAAACGCGCATCGGTTCAGGCTGTTTTTTTATGAATAACAGCCATGTCGCGCACGATTGCAGCGTTGGCAATAAAACCATCTTCGCCAACAATGTGGCGATTGGCGGTCACGTGGAAGTCGGCAACAACGTATTTTTGGGCGGCAACGTGGTGGCGCACCAGTTTTGCAGAATCGGTTCTTACGCCATCGTGCAGGGCACAACCGGCCTGAATATGGATGTCATTCCTTTTATGCTAATCGGCGGACGTCCTGCCCGGCATTACAAATTGAATACCGTCGGTTTAAGGCGCGCAGGCATCACAGGTGATCGTTACAAAGTGCTTTCAGATGCTTTTCGCTTGTTAAGAAGCAAACAAAGCCTGGATGGATTGGAGGAAACCGAGGAGTTAAAGCAACTCAAAGACTGGCTAGCGGTTAAATCCAAACGCGGATTGCATGGATTTATAGAACTATCCAAATGATCTATTGGGTTAGGGCAGGTCGGTTGTTTAACTCTGTTATCATGGCAAGCTCAATGCTGCCTTTTGCCGCATCTTACTGAATTAAAAGAGTCTTTGTGAATACGCCAGAATTTTCAACGTTACCGTTAAAACCCGCCCTACTCGAAAACATCGAATCCTTGGGTTACACCCATCTAACACCCATTCAGGCCGAAAGCCTGCCGCATATTCTTGAGGGTAAGGATGTGATTGCCCAAGCCAAGACCGGCAGCGGCAAAACCGCAGCATTCGGTATTGGTTTGTTATCTCGATTGGATTTAACAAGTTTTAGAGTCCAAGCGCTGGTAGTGTGTCCCACGCGCGAGCTTGCCGACCAGGTTTGTAAAGAAATACGCCGATTAGCTCGCTTTACCCAAAACATTAAAGTCTTGTCTTTATGCGGCGGCGTGCCGTTTGGACCGCAACTAGGCTCATTGGAACATGGCGTGCATGTGGTCGTAGGGACGCCGGGCCGATTACAAGAACATCTGCGTAAACGCAGTTTAAAGCTGAATAATCTCAAAGTGTTGGTGCTGGACGAGGCCGACCGTATGCTCGACATGGGCTTTGAAGAAGCCATCACTGATGTGATTTCCTACGCGCCCACGCACCGGCAAACCTTGCTGTTTTCAGCAACCTATGCCGAGCAAATCCGGGAAATGAGCCAGAAGTTTCAGTTTAAACCGGTGTCCGTCAGCATCGAAACCAGTCATCACGACAGCGATATTGACCAGCTTTTTTACCAGACCGAAAAATCCAAACGGCTTAATGCTTTGGGTTATCTGCTGGCGTATCACCGTCCGGAATCCACCGTGGTGTTCTGTAATACCAAACGGGATTGTCAGGATGTGGCTAGTCACTTGTCGCAGGCAGGCTTTTCCGTGCAAGCCATTCATGGCGATTTGGAACAAAAAGATCGCGATCAAGTGCTAGTGCGTTTTGCCAATAAAAGCTGCTCGATCCTCGTCGCCACCGATGTCGCGGCAAGAGGCCTGGATATTAAAGACATGCAGGCCGTGATCAATTATGAACTGCCCTGGGATCCGGAAATCTACGTGCACCGCATCGGCCGCACCGGCCGTGCCGGTAAAAAAGGCTTGGCGCTGAGCTTATGCATTGAAGCAGAATTGCCGCGCGTTAAAGCCATTGAAGAATATCAAGGGCATCCCGCCAAATGGGATGAAGTCGCGCCGTTTAAATTGACTGATGAGCAGCGCTTTCAACCGCCGATGGTGACGCTGTGGATTGATGGCGGCCGTAAAGATAAAGTCCGTCCCGGCGACATCTTGGGCGCATTAACCGGCACCGCAGGCATTCCCGGTGCTGATGTAGGCAAAATCGATTTGTTCGATAAACAGTCATACGTGGCGATAAAACGCGGCAGTGCCGACAAAGCGCTGGCCTGTTTAAGAAACGGCAAGATCAAAGGGCGCAGTTTTAACGTTCGGAAGTCGCAGTGGGATTAGTTTGTAGGTTGGGCTGACGTTAGGAAGCCCAACTTTTTTTGGAGTATTGATTGTTGGGCTTCATTGCATTCAGCCCAACCTACGAACTGGCTTGTTTAAGAAACGGCAAGATCAAAGGGCGTAGTTTTAACGTTCGAAAATCGCAGTGGGATTAATACTCTGATGTCATTAGCTTGCACATTTCGTAGGATGTGCCGACGATAGGAGGCGCATCAATCGCGAGCGATGCGCTTCACGGTGTTCAGCACATCCTACGGCCCTACTTGCTTTATTAATTAGAAGTTATTGTTTTTAATAAAATAATTCCATCTTTCAATATATTCTTCAAATAATTCATTTGACCAATTTGTATAGTCTGGTTTTGTTAAAAACAATTTAGCCAATAATTCACCAAATATAAAGTAACCAGCAAACCCCGCTGCAACCGGCAAGAGTCCATGGATATATTGCGCAGCTACTACAGCCGTAAGAAAGCCCAAAATCAATCCAAGCTGACTTTTCCTTTGAAAATAAAGGTGTTGAATTTCAAGAGTTTCTCTAAAAAGTAGATCTTTTTGATCATCTGAGAGATTGGAAAATATGTTAGGAGATTCATAGACTGGCATGATTACTTCTCTTTAAATGGGGTAAATAACGCCATGTTAACCGGAGCGCGTTTGCGCATCCGAGCGAGGCACAAGTATTGTTGGTGTGTATAAGTTACTGACTTTCAATCAGTTACCCCCCCTAGTTTTTGTAGAGCAGTCTCTATAGACGGAAGGAAGTTTTTGTATATTCCCGTGGCAGTTTTACTTTGAGGTGCTTTGATAAATATGTAGCCTGGCTTGTCGTATGAGGGATCGTGACCGGCTGAAATCAGCCTGAGGCGTGTTGGCACTTCATCAATTAGAGTGTATGCCTCAATAATTGCTGATACCTCTTCCGCTGACAGAAGACCAAGTTTTCCAATAAAGTTTTGATAGACCTTAGTGTGCGTATCTGCTGGAAAGAACACATCACTTTCTTCACGGTCATCTTCAGGCAATTCAGCCTTATCAGAAAATGACTTTCGAATTAATTCCAGTTCCGCACGCAGTGCTGTTTTTAAAACCTCGCGATCGTGTTTGATGGTACGCTCATGTTGCTCACGTGCTAATCGGGAATTCATCCGTAAGGTATAGATTACACCCCAAAAGCCAAGCACTCCGACAATAAGTGTTTGGAAGTTCTCCACAATTTGATATAGGTAATCCAACATTGTTCGGTGCTTCCTCTCTTAATAAATGATTATAAAGTTTTCGCATATCTTCCATGCTTGAAAACTCAGTCGCAACAAGTTTGTGATTTCAAGTGAGTTTTTTTAACGGTATTTATATAGGGTTCTGAATATCATTCCATGCAGATTCGTCTTATTTACAATATTATGAATTCTGCCGTTGACAAAGTCCATTAATAGACTTAACTTTACTCTTATTCTATAAGTAAACTTACATCAAGGAGATACCCTATGTTATCACTTGCCGCCGCTCAACTTCCTTCCGATAGCGCGAAGGTTTCCAAAGCGGCTTTAGTCACATTTTTTAATATTGCGACAGCGTGGAGTCTGAATGCCGACGAGGCGATGACGCTGTTGGGGCTGGATTCCAGGAGTACGTATTTTAAATGGAAGAAGCAGCCGGAATCGGCCAAGCTTGGTCCGGATAAATTGGAGCGGCTTTCGTATATTTTTGGCATTTATAAAGCCTTGCAGGTGTTATTGCCCAAAGCTGATACGGCCGATCAATGGCTAAAGCTCCCCAATTCGGCGATACCTTTTCAAGGCAAATCGGCGCTGGAGCGCATGTTGACAGGCCATGTCGCCGACCTTTATGTGGTGCGGCAATATCTGGATGGGCAGCGCGGCTGGTCATGAATTTTCAGCCGCCCTTAAGTCGCATCACCTGGACGCCTTGCTGGCGATTGGTGCCCAGCCGGTTTCCGCCTGCCGGTTTATTTGACCGTGTTGCTGCGCCGGAAGACTTGGATATTGTCTTTGCCATCGAAGCACTCACCAATGACCGTTTGCGTGATGAAGCCGGTGAAATTAACCTGGTGCCGCCGGATGAGCGTATTTCAGGGCCGGGCACCACGCCGATTATGGCGGCCTTCACCCATCTCAATCCGGAAGGTAGCCGTTTTACCGATGGCAGTTATGGCGTTTACTATGCCGCGGCCGATATTGCGACGGCGATAGCGGAGACTAAGTTTCATCGAGCCTTGTTTTTAGCCGCGACGAATGAGCCACCGATAGAAATTGACATGCGCAGTTATGCGTCTGATCTGGATGCTGATTTGCATGATATTCGTGGCAGGCAATCCGAGATGGCGGATATTTATACGCCTGAGATAAGTAGTTACGGTAATGCTCAAGTGATGGCGAGGGAGTTGCGCGCTAGCGGCTCAAGCGGCATTGTTTATGACAGTGTGCGGTTGTCAGGCGGAGAATGCGTTGCGGTTTTTCGGCCTCGGGTGTTGTCGCCTGTTCGGCAAGGTGCGCATTATTGTTATGTGTGGAATGGACGGGAGATTACGGATGTTTATCAGAAAGTGGCGTGTTAATTTCGTTCATGGTTCGACAAACTCACCACGAACGAAATCAACACCTTACCGTTCGTCCTGAGCCTGTCGAAGGACTTATCAGAGATGAGCTAACTTATCGGCAAAAAATACTTCCGCCTAAAAATCAGCGCCACTTTAACCAATCCAATCAACACCGGCACTTCCACCAGCGGCCCGATCACCGCCGCAAAAGCTTCTCCCGATTGCAGGCCAAATACCGCCACGGCCACGGCAATCGCCAGTTCGAAGTTGTTGCCGCTGGCGGTAAATGCCAGGGTTGCGCTCACCGGGTAGCTGGCACCCGCTTTGGCTGACATATAAAACGTGGCTAAAAACATCACGATAAAATAAATCACCAGCGGCACGGCGATGCGCAGTACATCTAGCGGCAGTTGCACGATGATTTCGCCCTTGAGGGAAAACATCACCAAGATCGTGAACAACAGCGCTATCAGAGTAATCGGGCTGATTTTAGGGATGAATTTTTCTTCATACCATTGCACGCCTTTGAGTTTAACTAGCACCAAGCGTGTAATCATCCCGGCAAAAAATGGAATGCCCAAGTAAATCAGCACACTTTCCGCGACCTGCAACATGGTGATTTTAACTTCCAGCCCAGAGGCAATGCCTAGCCAATCAGGCAGCACGGTCACGAACACATAGGCGTATACCGAAAAAAACAGCATCTGGAAGATGGAGTTAAACGCCACTAACCCGGCGCAGTATTCGGTGTCGCCTTCGGCCAGGTCATTCCACACCAGTACCATTGCGATGCAGCGGGCCAGGCCGATGATAATCAAGCCGACCATGTATTCCGGGTAATCGCGCAGAAACACGATTGCCAGCGTAAACATCAACACCGGGCCAATGATCCAGTTTTGTACCAGGGACAAAATCAGCACTTTGGTGTTTTTAAACACTAACGGCAATTCTTCGTAACGCACCTTGGCCAGCGGCGGGTACATCATCAGAATCAGGCCGATGGCTATGGGAATCGAGGTAGTACCGACCTGAAAACGGGTCAACAATTGAGTGACATCAGGCACAAAATAACCAAGACCCACGCCGCCAGCCATTGCGGTAAAAATCCATAGCGTCAGAAAACGTTCAACAAAACCTAAATGTTTCGGTGTTGGTTCGAGTGCTTGATTGTTCATAGCGTTTCCGTACCGATTTTATTTAAGGCTGCGGTGAGTTCTTTGTTGTCCATGCTTTCAACAGGTAAGGCTAGCAATTGTGTAATACGCTTTTCTAAGGCGTGGAAAGTTGCTTCAAACGCTTCTTCAATCACTTCCGGGCTGTCGGATACATGGGCAGGATCAGGCAAGCCCCAATGGCCGCGCACGGCTTTGCCTAAATAAACCGGGCAGCTCTCGCCAGCTGCGGAATCGCACACTGAAATCATGATGTCGATTTGGCCTTCGGTGAATACATCCCAGGATTTGCTGCTGTAGCCGTCGGTCGGCAAGCCGTGTCGTGCCAGTGTTGCCAGTGCATTGGCATTGACTTGGCCGGTCGGGTGGCTGCCGGCACTGAAGGCACGAAAGCGGTCGCCGCCCAGATGATTGATCAGCGCTTCGCCAAGAATGCTGCGGCAGGAGTTACCGGTACATAGAATCAGGATGTTTAAGGGGCGTTGCTTCATCGTTGTTTCCTCGATGGATAATTTAAAGTGATTCCTACAACTCTTCCGTCATCTGCGCTAAGCCTTTGCCGCCAATGGGTGCTTCAGCCAGCCAGGGGATTAATGCGCAGCGCGTAGATAATTGCCCGGCGACTTTGCGGATATAGGGAATTTCATATTGTCCGCGCTGGGCCAGCTGCGGATCGTGCGTGCCGCTGGCTAGCAAGCTTTGATTGATAACCCAGGCATAAGGCGTGATACCGGCGCGTAGTAAGTCTTGTTGTAGGCGTTCGGCTTCATGCACCGGTGTGGCTTCAGCCAATGTGGTAACGATCACGCGAGTAAATGCCGGATCGCGCAAACGCGGCAATAACTGGCGAACAGCTTCGGGTATATCGCCTTGCACTCGCAGCACTTCGCGGTGATAAGCTTCGGCGGCATCCAGTAACAAAATGGTATGGCCGGTCGGTGCGGTGTCTAAAACGACAAAGCTCTTTTTACCAGCGGCGACAGTATTGGCAAAAGCGCGGAATACCGCAATTTCTTCAGTGCAGGGCGATCGTAAGTCCTCTTCCAGCATGGCTTTTGCACTGGCATCAAGATTTGCCCCTGCCTTGGCCAGGATGTCTTGCCGATAGCGTTCAATTTCCACTTCAGGATCAATTCGGCTTACCGATAAACCCGGCACCGGTGTTTCAATCGCGGCGGCAACATGCGCTGCCGGATCGGTAGTGGATAACAATACCTGATGGCCGCGCAAGGCTAATGAGGTAGCGATTGCTGCGGCCACTGTGGTTTTGCCGACGCCACCTTTGCCCATGGTCATGATAACGCCAACACCGCAGGCTTCCAGATCGTCGATCAACTTGCGCAACGAGGGTATTACCGGAAGAGGTGTTTCCTCGATGGTAACGTCTGTATAGGCAGCTTCCGGTTTTGACAGTGTTCGCAACGCGGCAATGCCAACCAAACCTTTGGGCATGAATGCGGTGACAAAGCGGGGTAAAGCAGCCAATTTATCCGGCATGGCCGCCAGCGCTTGTTGTGCGCGTTGGGTCATTGCGTCGGCAATAATATCGCCAGGTGTTTTAGCTTGGAACAAACCATTGATTACTAATACCTGATTGCTGATATTCAGGTCTTTAAGTTCAGAACAAGTTCGCTCGGCTTCTCGCAACGATGCAGTTTCCGCGCGACTGACCAGAATTACAGTAGTTTGTTTGGGCTCGGCCAGTTGTGCCACGGTCGCTGCGTACAAATGGCGTTGCTGTTCCAGACCTGCCAACGGGCCTAAACAAGAGGCGCCGCCGGTTGAGGATTCAATAAAGCCATTCCAGGCAGAAGGTAACGACAACAAACGCAAGGTATGGCCAGTGGGTGCGGTATCGAAAATAACATGGTCAAAATTCAGGGTTTTTTCAGGCGTACCGATCAGCGCGGAGAATTCATCAAACGCGGCAATTTCCACCGTGCAGGCGCCGGAGAATTGTTCTTCCATGCTCTGAATGGCCGCGGCCGGTAATATGCCGCGATAAGGCGCGACCATGCGTTCGCGGTAAGCTTGGGCGGACGCTTCAGGATCGATATTTAGGGCAAACAGCCCCGGCACGTCAGGAATCGCAACGGGCGTTGATGTCAAATTGACCGCTAATACTTCATCGAGATTTGAGGCCGGATCGGTGCTGACAATCAACACGCGTTTACCGGCTTCAGCCAGCGCTATGCCGGTTGCGCAGGATAGCGATGTTTTGCCGACGCCGCCCTTGCCGGTAAAAAACAAATAGCGGGTGTTGACTGTTGGCAGTGCCATGCTCGTATCCTTGATGTCGTCACTTAAAATTAACAGCAACCGCCGCTGGGTTTACAGCAGCCGTCTTCAATTTTAATGTGCGGCTTGGATTGGGTTTGTTCGGCCGTAATGCCTAATTTTTGCGCAAATTGCGCGCGAGACAGATATACGCCGGTGGATGCGATTTGCCCGTCCACTACGACGATAGGCAGTCTATCCATGCCAGCTTCCATTTCTTTGACAACATCTGTATTTGTGGCAAATGCCTGCGGTTCCTGCGACAGGTTGTAGCGGCTGACGGATACGCCTTGTTCGGTCAGCCATTGCAGATCGGCAACAAATTGCACCAATACCGGATCGACATCAACGCCGCAGACGCCGGTGGAACAGCACATGGCAGGTTCATAAATTTCGAGTTTTTTCATTGCGAATGTTCCTTATGTCTGGATATAGAGGACAGAGTGATTATTGCTGTTCAGTTGGGCAATCAGGCGCACAGCTTGTGCCGCAGGATTCACCGCCGCAGCAGTTTTCAGTTAAAAATGTGATTAAGTCGTTCATGGCCTGAAAATTTGCCGAGTAAATAATGAAACGACCTTGTTGTGTTGAGACGACCAGATTAGCGAAGGTAAGTTCTTTCATATGAAAGGACAATGAAGACGGGGCGATGCCTAATGCTTCGCTGATTTTGCCCGCCGCCAAGCCTTCAGGACCGGTTTGAACCAAAAGGCGAAAAATAGCCAGGCGTGAATCCTGGGCGAGTGCGGCAAGTGCAGTGACGATAGTTTTTGTTTCCATATTTCAATAATATTTGAAATATGGAAACTTGGCAAGGCTTTACAAGCCTAGGGCAATGAATGTTTTTAAAGTCGCGCTTGTTTAAGACGACTTTAGCGGTAAAGTTTATGAGTAGTTCAAGCTCGGCGCCAGAATTTAACCCAGCTTGAAACCCACAAAAAAGCCACCGGCAGCACTTACGCCTTGGCTGGTGATACTGGTTAATCGATGCACAAGGAATCCCCCGGAGCTTTTTGCGGCTTCCGTAGCGGAGTTGGCGGCGTGTTGTAAGTCGGTATCAGAGATATTGACGACCCCGTAATACTCGGCAACAAATAACAGTACAATCGCGGCACCCGCCAAAAACAGCACGGTTCTTAGCATTTTCTTGGCAAAATAACCCACCGCTAAGCCAATCACAAACGGCGCGCCGACATTGCCAATCAAGAAAGTAGAAGAAAAAATGTCGTTGGCAGGGGCGGATGTAAGCGGGTTTGTATTCATAGTCAAAAGTGCCTTGAAAT
>Ga0208625_100414_pt1 | contig 11436 bp, 11 predicted proteins | sample LakWasMeta8_HOW4_2_FD_183858 | JGI IMG/M metagenome (GOLD analysis project Ga0208625, IMG submission 183858) | Freshwater sediment methanotrophic microbial communities from Lake Washington under simulated oxygen tension - Sediment Metagenome... | ecosystem: Environmental > Aquatic > Freshwater >... | reverse complement strand
GACGGCCGCTCCGGCTTTCTGTCAAGACCTTCTGGACATTTACGATCTTGCATTACAGAACGACCCGGCGATCCAGGAAGCAGAAGAAAAACGTAATGCCTTGCTCGAAGCCAGGCCGCAAAGCCTGGGGCGGTTATTGCCAACCTTGACGATTGTCGGCGGGCTGAACGCCAGTCGTTACGATACGACGAATACATTTACCGACCAGCAGCTTGGGGCGCAACAATTTTGGGATAGCAACGTTTATCTCAAGCTCTCGCAGCCGATTTATCACCATGACTATTGGCTACAGTTTAGCCAAAGCGACAATCAAATCGCAGAGGCCGAGGCGGCGTATGTGGCCGAGCAACAAAATCTTTTGATCAGAACGGCCAAGGCTTATTTTGCCGTGCTGCAGGCGCAAAGCAATTTGAATTTTGCCCAAACCGAGAAGGAAACTGTGGCGCATCAACTGCAAGAAATGCAGCGCCGTTTGGCTGTAGGGAGTGCGTCTCTCGGTGATTTGCAGGAGGCGCAGGCGGGCTATGATCAGAGCCATGCCAGTGAAATCGATGCCGATCGCAAATTGCAGGAGTCGAAAACGGCGTTGGCGGAGATCATCGGCGAGGCGGATGTGGAATTGAACAGGTTGCGCGAAGATGTTCCTCTTTTCGTGCCGGAGCCTAATAATCTCGATAAATGGCTTGCCCTGTCGCAACAAAATAACTTTACGCTGATAGCCGCGCAGCATCATGCCGAAGTGCTGCGCAAAGAGGTGGATGTTCAGTCGGCCGGACATTTGCCCACCTTGGATTTGGTCGGCAATGTGGGCACGACCGATACCGATCGTCCTGCAGGCTTGGTATCCAACTCCCAGACGATTGGCGTCCAATTGAATGTGCCGCTCTATATGGGGGGAGGGGTTGAATCGAAAGTCCGCCAGGCGAAGCACCAATTTGCGGCGGCGAAGAAGGCCGTCGATAAACAACGCCGAGCCGCTGAACGCTTGGCTCAGGATGCCTATCAAGGCCTTGAGTTTTCCATTCATCAAATAGCGGCTTTACAATCGGCACAGCGTTCGACCCAAATCAGCGTGGAAGCCGTTCAAAGAGGCTTGCGGATAGGCACGCGAACCATCGCGGATTTACTGAATGCCAACAAGAATTTTTCGCGCGCTCAACGCGATCATGCGCAGGCGCGATACGATTACGTCCTGAATAACCTGCTGTTGAAGCAGGCGGCGGGGGCGTTATCGCGGCGTGATTTGGAAGCCATTAATGTGTGGCTTAATTGATGCCTATTGCACGCTTATATAGGGGAGCTATTGAATACCGAGATCGCCGCGTCGAGAGTCGGGCGAAAACCTTCCGGGAAAAATTGATATAATGCGGCTTATTTCGGCAAGCGCTTTGATATTCCGTTTCAGCAAATTTTGTTGCGTGTCACTTGCGAACGAAATCGTATGTCGGCAATCCAATGGCTTGCATATGACGCTGATTTGCGACTCTTGCGAAGCCAATTGAAAACGTCCGTGGGCGGCTATGCCGCTCTGCTGGCAAAGAGTAAGAATTGAGGATTATTGTGACCTACAGAGTTTCCCGCCGCTTTTTTATCTCGGCAATGTCCGTGCTGCTCGCCAGTTGCGCCGGCGAGGGGCCAAGGCCGTACGAACAATACGGCTACCAAAGGCCGCAAGCGCCGGCTTCGAGGCCCGTCATGCAGCCGCCCGTCGCGCAATATCCGGGGGGGCATAGTCAGGCGTCGCCCTCTCGTGGCTATTCGTCAGGGGGGCTTGCCGGCACTTACACCAATTACCCCGCCGTGCGCGGCTTTATTCAAGATATGGTGCGCAAGCACGGGTTTTCGGAAAGCTATCTGAACGGGCTGTTTTCCCGCGCCAACCGTCTCGATTCGGTGATCCGTCTGGAAAGCCCGGAACCTTCGCAGGGGCCTTCCAAGCCCGGCAGTTGGACGCGCTATCGGAACAAGTTTCTGACCGCGCAGCATATCGAAAACGGGGCGAACTTCTGGCTCGAGAATGCGGACGTGTTGCAGAGGGCCAGCGCTTCATACGGCGTCGATCAGGAATACATCGTCGCGATCATCGGCGTCGAAACCTATTTCGGCCGCAATTTCGGAAAAACGAATATCTTCGATTCATTGACGACGCTGTCGTTCGACACCCACCGGCGTTCGCAATTTTTCATGTCCGAACTCGAAAGCTTCTTGCTGATGGCGCGCGAGGAAGATTTCGATCCGCGCGAACCGGAAGGCTCCTGGGCCGGCGCGATGGGCTACGGACAATTCATGCCGAGCAGCTTCCGCCGTCTGGCGATCGATTTCAATCACGATGGAAAGCGCAATCTTTGGCATCCGCATGATGCGATCGGCAGCGTCGCGCATTATTTTTCGAAGAGCGGCTGGCATTATAATGGCCAGGTCGCCAGGCCGAGCAACGGCGAGCGAAATGCTGATGGCGTAATCGAATTGAGCGCCTACGAAGGCAACGAATACTGGCGCATCTTTCCCAATTTCAAGGTGATCAAACGCTATAACAACAGCAACAAATATGCGATGGCCGTGCATCAACTGGCGCAGGCGATCAAGCAGCGCGTGGCGAGTTCGGGGGCTTTGATGCGTGCCTCCAGCGCGAGATAATCACCTTAACCTACTTATGCTTGACGTCACTGCCATTAAGTGAAAGATGGCCAGTCCCTTCTCCCCCCGGGAGAAGGAGAAAGCGGCCTTAACTTAATGGTATTGGTGCGTGGCGTGGGAATGCACTAAATTCTAAAAGCTCTCAATGACATCACTAAAAACGTTAGATATAAAACCCTATCTCGAAGAAGACATCGGCTCCGGCGACATCACCGCCGCGATCATTCCGGAGACCGTCACCGCCGAAGCGGAGGTTTTGACCCGAGAGGCGATGGTGCTGTGCGGGCAGGCCTGGTTCGATGCGGTCTTCAAGGAACTGGACCCGCGCGTCCGGATCGATTGGCTGTGCGCGGAAGGCGAGGCGGTCGATGCCGGCGCAACCTTATGCCGGCTCGGAGGTCCGGCCCGCGCGCTGCTGACCGGCGAACGCACCGCGCTGAACCTACTGCAAACTTTGTCGGCGACCGCGACCGTTGCGCGGCGCTATGCCGAGGCGGTGGCCGGAACCGGCTGCAAGGTGCTCGATACCCGTAAAACGATCCCGGGGCTCAGGCAGGCGCAAAAATACGCGGTCGCGGTCGGCGGCTGCCATAATCACCGCATCGGCTTGTACGACGGCGTATTGATCAAGGAAAACCATGTCATGGCGGCGGGCTCGATCAGCGCGGCGATCCGGATCGCGCGCGAGCTGACCGCGGTGCCGGTCGAAGTCGAGGTCGAAACCCTGGAGCAATTGCAGGAAGCGCTGGCGGCCAAACCCGACCGCATCATGCTGGATAATTTCAGCCTCGACGACCTGCGCAGCGCGGTCAACATCACGGCCGGCCGGGTCGAGCTCGAAGCCTCCGGCAACATCGGCCTGGATAACATTCGCACGATCGCCGAAACCGGCGTCGATTTCATCTCGATCGGCGCGCTGACCAAGCATGTGAAGGCGGTCGATTTGTCGATGCGGATCAAGCTGGCGCACGGATGATCGACAATCCCGACCAGCTTGCAAAACTGATCAGCCACGGCGTCTATGTGATCGGCGTCAGCGACGGCGAGCGTCAAAACGCCTTCACCGCCGCCTGGGTGATGCAGGTCTCCTTCGATCCTTTTCTGCTGGCGGTCAGCATCAATCCCGAGCATTATTCCTATCAACTGCTCAAGGCCGGCGGCATTTGCACGGTCAACGTGCTTGGCTGGGACCAATATGCAATCGCGGAACATTTCGGCCGCTCGGTCAAGGACAAGATGGCCGGTTTCGACTGGCGTACCGGAGTAACCGGCGCGCCTGCACTCAGTTGCGGTCTGGCCTATTTCGATTGCCGGGTCAGTCATTATGCCGAGGCCGGCGATCACCAGATCGCGGTCTGCGAGGTGCTGGCCGGCGCTATGCTGCATGCGGGGCAGCCGCTGCTTTACAACCAGACCGGCGACCTGGACGGCAGCAGCGAGTTTTATAAGACATAATACAGCGCGCTGCCGGTTTAAAGTTCGTCCCGTCAGTATTCTTTCGAGTTAGCCGGAGGATTATAATGGCGGACGCAACTCAGTCGAGCCCAGGAGATCGAGTCATGGCCTTACAGAAGGTACACGAAGAAATTGATCTGACCGAGGAAGAGTATCTCAAATCCGAGCTGACTTCCGACATCAAGCACGAATTCATCGACGGCCAGGTTTATGCGATGGCCGGCGCGGGGTATAACCATAACTGCATTGCCGGCAATGTCTTCCGGAAATTCGGCAACCACCTCGAAGGCAATCCCTGTACGCCTTTCATGGCCGACATGAAGGTCCGGCTCGGCAAGGATTACGTGTACCCGGACGTGGTCGTCGATTGCAGCAAGATGAGCGGTGCCGACACCTATTCAGAAAATCCGCTGCTGATCGTCGAAGTCTTGTCCCGGTCGACCCGCAAGACCGATGCAACCATAAAACTGCTGCGCTATATCAACCTGCCGTCCGTGCAGGAATATGTGATGATTGAATCGGACTTCGTGTCGGTGCAAGTGCTGCGCAGGCATAAACATTGGCTGTCCGAATATTATTTCCTGGGCGATTCGGTAACGTTCGAATCGATCGGACTGACGCTGACGGTCGAAGAAATCTATGACCGCGTGGACAATGCCGATATGAATGAATTCCGGCAGGAAATGCAGTCTAAAGAGTAGATGACATTTCCAACGGTTTTCGCATCATGAAATCAGAAGCTATCGAGACCCGCGATGCCTTGCTGATCATCGATATTCAGAACGACTTCCTGCCCGGCGGCAGCCTTGCGGTATCCGGAAGCGAGCAAATCATTCCTGCCATCAATCGCTGCATCGAGAAATTCAACACGCTCGGCCATCCTATCTTTCTGACGCGCGACTGGCATCCGGTCGATCATTGGTCTTTTGCCGGGCAGGGCGGGCCGTGGCCGCCGCATTGCGTCGCGGGGACAGTCGGCGCCGAATTTTCGACGAGTCTCTTGCAACCGAAGACGGTGCAAGTGATTTCGAAAGGCGTGCGGCGTGATAGTGAGGGTTACTCGGATTTCGAGGCTCCGGATTTACCGGCAAAACTCGAACGCGCCGGCATCAGGCGGCTCTTCGTCGCCGGTTTGGCGACCGATTATTGCGTCTTGCGCACCGTGCTCGATGCACTGAAACTGGGCTATCAGGTTTTCTTATTGCAGGATGCGGTGCGCGCGGTCAATGTGAAGCCCGATGACGGCGACAGGGCCTTGCAGGCGATGCGGCAAAACGGCGCCCAATTGATCAGCTCGGACCAAATTTTATGATTGCAAGCGACGCGTTGTTGACCGATCTTTACCAGTTGACGATGCTGCAAGGCTATTACGAGCAGCGCATGCAGGAAACCGCCGTTTTCGAGCTGTTCGTGCGCAGGCTTCCGGCCAGTCGTGGTTTTTTGGTCGCGGCGGGGCTCGAACAGGCGGTCGATTATCTGCGAAATTTGCGATTTACGGCCGCCGAGGTGGGCTGGCTAGAAAGTACGGGATTTTTCAAAACGGATTTCTTGCAGCATCTCGAACAATTTCGCTTCACCGGCGACGTGCATGCGATGCCGGAAGGCAGCGTGTTTTTTCCGAACGAGCCGATCCTGCGCATCACCGCGCCGATCGCCGAAGCGCAATTCGTCGAAAGCCGGTTGATCAATATCCTGCATTTCCAGACCTTGATTGCCTCGAAAGCGGCGCGTTCGGTATTGCTCGCGCCGGATAAAAAGCTGGTCGAATTCGGTTTTCGCCGCGCGCATGGCGGCGAGGCCGGGCTGTTGGCGGCCAGGGCCTCCTATCTGGCCGGTTTCAGCGGCAGCGCGACGGTCGATGCCGGCCGGCATTTCGGCATTCCGGTGTTCGGCACGATGGCGCATTCCTTCATCCAGGCGCATCAAAACGAAAGCGAGGCTTTCGCGCATTTCGCACTCGCCAATCCCGGCAATGTGGTGTTGCTGATCGACACCTACGATACCGAAGCCGGCGCGCAAAAAGTCGTGGAACTCGCGCCGAAACTGGCGGCCCTGGGCATTCCGATCAAGGGTTTGCGGCTCGACAGCGGCGATCTGGCCAAGCACGCGAGCCATGTGCGCGCCATACTCGATGCGGCCGGGCTCACTGACACGACCATTTTTGCCAGCGGCAACATCGACGAATACAGTCTTGAGCAATTGATCCGGGAACGCGCGCCGATCGACGGTTTCGGCATCGGCACCCATCTCGACACCTCTGAGGATGCGCCGTACCTGGACTGCGCCTACAAGCTGCAGGAATATGCCGGCATTCCGCGCCGCAAGCGCTCCGAAGGCAAGGCGACCTGGCCCGGAACCAAACAGGTTTACCGCCGCTTTGATGTTGACGGTAAGTTGGCAGGCGATACGATCACGCTGGCCGATGCGTCTTGCGAGGGGAAGCCGTTGCTGAAGGCGATTATGCGAGGCGGCGAATTGATCGAGCACATGCCGTCGCTTGAACGGATCAGATCATATGCGCAAGAGCAATTAAGTCGTTTGCCGGACGGATTGCGGGTATTGAAAAATTCTCCGGTTTATCCGGTGCATTTTTCCCCGGAACTGCGTGCACTGACCGAGCGCATGGATATGGACACCGAACTTCATTAAAGAAACGTTCTGAAACATCATTGGTAAAGCTCTTCCACCGCCAAAATCAAGTCAACCGATTCCAGCGTGACTTCCTGCGTGCCGACGTAACATTCCCGCTGCCACTCGGTGCGGCGGCGGTAAAGTTCCAGATACGGCGAATCCTGTGACAGCAGCACAAATTCGAGCAGGCTCGGAAGCGTCTGATAGGCGAGACGTTTTTCGGTTCTATCCTGGCGCTGGGTGGCCTCGGACAGCACTTCCACGATCAAACAGGGATGCTCGTTAAAATAACGGTCTTCCTCCTCGGCACAAGTCACCTGCACGTCCGGATAGTAAAAGCGCACGTCGTCGCCGTTTTGCACTTTCACTTTCATGTCCGATTGGAACGGTTCGCAAGGCGTGCCTTGCAAATGCTGTAGCAAACGGGCGTACATCCGGCCGCTCGTGCGGTTGTGGTTGCGACTTGCTCCCGCCATCGCATATATCAGGCCATTGACATATTCATGGCGCAGGCCGCCGGGATTGTCGTTTTCCCCCAGCAAATAGGCTTCCGGGGTCAAGATGGGTTCGGGAACAGTTGCAGCGGGATGGGACATGTCGTTTTCTCCACGTTTGTGCGTTTGAATTCCAATTTAACAGCGGCGCACAACGGACGCAACAGTAGATTATTCAAGGTCGCCTTGAGTTCGATAGCGTCTTTACTAACAGGTTGAGTTTGCTGATTATATGCTGTAGGATCGTAGAAAAGTAGTCTCTATGTAACATGATGGATTTGAGGGATATCGAAGTCTGTAAATCCTCGATTTCGTTATGCTTCATCGAGCTTACTTAATACAGAGAAGACTTTTAGTTAGGTGTTTATCACAGAAACAACTATCAAGTAAGAGAGGCAATTAAATGGACAAAAGCAATCATTTAACTCGGCAAGTTGAAATTATACATCTCTCCGACATTCATTTTGGTGAAAGACATCGTTACCAATCAACCCGAACTGCAGAAGGTGGCCGCGGTGCCGGCATAGGAATTCCGAAGCTCATACAATTAATCGAGCAAGATCTTGCCACTGAGTCAGCAAAAGGCGCCGTGATAATTTGTATCACAGGAGACATCACAACGACGGCATCGTATGATGAATTTGAAGAAGCGGAAGAATTTATTGCTGAATTGTCTAAAAAAACTTTTCTTGGGTGCTCGCAGAGTCCAAAATCAATCTTCTTAGTCCCTGGTAATCATGACGTGAATTACAAGGGTAACGATGTGGGTAAACGCTGGCAGTCTTGGATGGAGTTTTGTAATCGCTTTTACAACACCGACTACAGACGAGAAGATCCTTGGGGCTTGGCAACGGCGCATGACTTGATAGATGAGCTTGGCGTAGTCGTGTTGACACTCAATTCGTGTATTTACGTTCAAAAAGATACGCCGAGCGAACAACGTGGAGAAATAGATGATGTTCAATTACTTAATATCAAGCAAAAGCTAGAAAGTATTCCAAAGGGAAAATTAGATTCATCTATACGCATTGCTTTGATTCACCATCATCCTATATTAATTCCTTCTCTTGTCGAGGCAAACAGAGGTTACGATGCCGTTGTAGGGTCAGAAAAACTTCTTGAGATATTGCACGATTTTGGTTTTCACGTACTGCTTCATGGGCATAAACATTATCCTTTGACATTTTTAGAGAAAACAAACAGGGCCTTTATTGATGCGGAAGATCAACCGCTGATGGTCGTCGCGGGTGGTTCAGCAGGTGTTGTTAGTGCTGAACTTCCAGATCATCCGAAGAAAACAAATTGCTATAATCGGGTTACAGTAAAGTGGCATCCGGCAGCACGACAGGCTAGGATCAGGGTAACAACACGTGGACTGGTTCTCTATAACAACCATAAGGAATTGCTTCCAGGTGAATGGAAATGGGAAACGTTGCGAGTCGACGATAAGTCTTTTTACGCTGGTGATCCCCTGCCGATTGCTCAACTCCATAGCATAGATAATAAGCCATTCGATCAGAGCGGAATTTCCTGTGACGAGGCGCGACGTATTAAAAAATATCAAATTACTAGAGGAAATTTTCCAGTGGTCGAAGTCATGCCATCTCTAGAATACGACCAAGCCTATGAAGCTCGATTTTGGATCGTTCGCCACAATGTACGAATAGAAGATATTCCAGTTGAAGTTCGATGGTCTGCTGGCAAAAAATTTCCGGTTTTGACTATTCGCAATGAAGAAGACGAGAATTATTGCGGTGTATTTAATTATTGGGGACCGATGCTAATTCAAGCGCATATAAAATTCCAAGACGGTAAAACAGCAAAATCGTACATTTATGCAAGGATTCCCATAGATCACCAGATTTAAAAGGCATCGGAGGTATTTTTTATGAAAATTCACGTGATAGGCCCCGTGATTAGGGAAACTCCGCTCTTACCGAAGGAGGTGATGAATGTCTATAACCAACTTAGGACCGAACTATCCCGTCAGGGTTTCTCTGTTTTTTTGCCAGTTGCAGATGGCATGCTGGAAGCTGCGAAACCAACTGAGTTCTATTCAGCAATCAAGAGTAATATATTAGAAAGTAAAATTGTTATTACTGTCTTACCAAAAAGTCGAGATATTGGCCCTCCAATAGAGTCTACTATCGCGTCCTTTCTTAATCGCAAGCTATTTCTACTATCAGAAGTTCCGGTCAACACTCCCCGCTTACTTTTAGGGTTACCAAATATCATGAGAGAATTCTCTTTTAGTGAGGTTGATAAGCTTATATTCGAAATTACATCAACATTTGGATAGGGGTAACTTGAAAATAAGGAAATGTTCACTGGGCAATAGCATTTTGTAAACGATGATATTACTGCGGCGCCAATTGTTTAAAACGTCAGGATTACCATTGCTCTTGAGAGGGGCGGGGTTTGAAACCGGTCCCAATCATTTAGAGACTCTCGGTAATTATGCTTCATCGCTTGTGTGTGGGCATGCAAACGTTACGGACGGGATGAATATCCCGTCCGGCGCCAGTGCCGCAAGATGTGATGCAGTACGAACCCCGTCTGCCTTGTGCGGTAGCGCCTCTGTCATAGGCAGGCTTGCCGTGTCTGGTCACTTGAGCGGGGCGCGGTTTGCAACCGTGCCCAAGCGTTTAGAAAGTCTCGATAATTATGGTTCATTGTTCTGTAATGGTCAACAAAAACCGGACACCTATTCAGGCAGCGCTTCTATAAAATTCCCGTTCGAATTCGATCGGGGATTGATAGCCCAATGCCGAGTGCGATCGGCGACCGTTATAAAAAGCCAAATAATCAATCACACTCAGTTTGGCCGCTTCTTGGGTTTTGAATTTTTCGTAGTTGAGCTGTTCATATTTCAAACTGCGAAAAAATCGTTCGGTCGGCGAATTGTCCCAGCAATTGCCTTTGCGGCTCATGCTTTGCTCCATACGAATCACCGCCAGATGTTGGCGATATTCCCGACTCGCATACTGGCTGCCGCGATCCGAGTGATGCAACAGGCCGGGCGGTGGCTTTCGGCGCCAGAAGGCCATTTGCAAGGCCTTGACACAGAGCGAGGTCCGCATGTGGTCGTCAATCGCCCAGCCCACGACTTGGCGGGAAAACAGATCGATCACCACGGCGACATACAGCCAGCCTTGTAGCGTCCATACGTAGGTAATATCGGTCGTCTACACCTGATTGGGTTTAGCGACTTGAAATTGCCGATCCAACCGATTGGGCGCAATAGCCTCGCTATGGTTGCTATCCGTCGTTACTTGATAGCGCTTGGGATAGCGAACTTGTAACTTTAGATTACGCATGAGTCGCCGCGTTTTAAATCGTCCAACGGCGAACCCTTGTTTTTGCAAGCGATCGGCCAAGCGACGCGAACCAAAGCACTGCTTGTTATCGATAAAAATTTGTCTCGCTTTTTCGGCAAGCTTCTGATCTTGCTGGTGTTTGTCAGCATCGAACGGAGTCTTCAGCCATTCATAATATGCGCTGGTACTCACACCCATCACTCGACAAAGTACGGTGACTGGATACGTCTTCTGTTGCGCCTGAATAAACCCGTACTTTATTCGGCTTCTTTCGCAAAGAAGACTGCGGCCTTTTTTAATATCTCGCGCTCCATCCGCAACTGTTCATTTTCCTTGCGTAAACGGATCAATTCATCTTGATCCGTCAGACTCAAGCTTGGTTTTTTCATTACCGATTCATTGGCCGAAGGCTTACGTTCGGTTCGAACCCAACGCCCCAAGGCACTTAAGGATATGCCCAAGTGATCGGCGGCCTGTTGTTGGTTATAGCCTTTTTCAAGAACCAGCTTGGCCGCATCTTGCTTGAATTCCAGGCTGTATTTGGGACGCTTGTGTTTTATGTCGTTCGTCATGGTCACCTCTACTGACAGTATACAGTCTGCCTTGAGAGGTGTCCGGGTTCATTAAACCATTTCAGTTCATGTCAGAGGGGACAAACGTTACGGACGGGATAAATATCCCGTCCGGCGCCAGTGGGTAAGATGTGATGCAGCACGAACGCCAATTAACTTGTAAGGTGGCGCCTCATATCATGGGCAGGGCTGCCCTGTCGAGCTGTTTACAAACTTCGACGAACAAAGCGAAATTTGCTACAATGCGCGGGTTAATTACCGATTCAACCTGATCTTTCCGCAGCACATCGCCGGCGTGTCTGGGAAGGAACATAGGAACCAGCGGGGCCG
>Ga0208625_100413_pt1 | contig 11446 bp, 10 predicted proteins | sample LakWasMeta8_HOW4_2_FD_183858 | JGI IMG/M metagenome (GOLD analysis project Ga0208625, IMG submission 183858) | Freshwater sediment methanotrophic microbial communities from Lake Washington under simulated oxygen tension - Sediment Metagenome... | ecosystem: Environmental > Aquatic > Freshwater >... | reverse complement strand
GGATCTTCGCGCGGCAAAATGGCGGCTAAATGCAGGCCTTCAGGGAATTCTACCGGCACATCCTTCATCGAATGCACGGCAATATCGGCCGTACCCTCCAGCATGCCTTGTTCCAGTTCTTTTACAAACAAGCCTTTGCCGCCGACCTTGGCCAGGGGCGCATCCAGGATTTTATCGCCCCGGGTTGTCATTTTTACCAGTTCGGTTTTCAGCCCTGGAAATGCCTGTTCCAGGCGCTTGGCGACATGTTCTGCCTGCCACAGTGCCAAAGGGCTTTTGCGAGTTGCTATACGAATGATATTTTCAGTCAAAAGAAGACCTTCACTTTTAAAATAAAATGCCCATTGTAACCGGATTTAAGCGAATGGCATCTTATTGGTGTTGAAAACCATGCCAGATAGGGTGTTGTGAAAAAATCGGGCAGGGGCTGTCTTTGATCAAATGGGGAGGGGCAATCGTGATTTTAACTTCGATGTAAGCCCGCCGAGAAGTGCAAGTTACGGCATTTCAAAGTTAAGGCGGATAGCTGGATTTTCCGGACATGTCATCCAGCTCGGGGTCGATAATTTCAAGATCTTCGCGCCTGCGATCAAACCGGCGCCTGTCCTTTCCAATATAGTTGCCTGCGGCACTATTATCCCGGCGGTCGTTCTGCCAAATACGCTTGCAGGTGTATTCCCGTACGGCTATGCGTTTACCCTTGAAGATTTTCCGGTTGAGCTTTTTAATGGCTTTTTGGGCGGCTTCATCCGGCTCAATTTTTACCAGGCCATAGTATTCCAGGGCATTAAGCTGTTTGTCTTTCAGGACCAGCAGATTGATGGCCAAAATGCGGCCCATTTTGATATAGAGAGGGTTTCTGAGGGCGGGCCGGACAAATTCTGCGATGTCCTCTTTCTGCGTATCAGCTGGAATTTTGCTTAATAAAATAACCATAAAATCACCTGCCTTAATTTATCGAGGGTACTCAGCAAGCGATGCGTGTTACAGGGCTTGCCGAGTAAATTCCAGGCTGGAGCTAAAGCAGGTTCTTTAAAATCAAGCGCTTTTCTCAACACATGGCTTAAATGATGCCATTTTCAATCACCGGCAAGACCCAGTAGTGAATACCCGAGCCGGAAAAATTCTGTTTCAATTGTGTCAACAACACCGATAATGCCTGTTCGGGCACATACATCTGGAAGCGGATTTTTTTCTGGCGACCGGTCACTTGCTCGGCCAGCGACAGACCTTCGTTTCTATGATCATGCGCACTCACAGGGAAACTGCTGAATCCATGTTCTGATTCTAGCATCAAAAGACAATCGACGACCACCTCCTCAAGGCCCGGCGGCACATTGAGGGTGACTAAATATTCCTGGCTGTTCATGCTTCGATCTCCTTGGCTTGGCCAAACAACTTAAACAGGATCGGTAATAAAAATAGGGTTAAGAAGGTTGATGACACCAGTCCGCCTATCACCACGATGGCCAAAGGGCGTTGAATTTCCGAGCCGGGCCCGGTGGCAAACAACAAGGGAATCAGGCCGAATGCGGCAATACTGGCCGTCATCAGCACGGGTCGCAAGCGGCGTGCGGAGCCGATGATGACGACGTTTGCCATATCCATGCCGGTGGTCAGCAGCTGATTAAAATAGGTGACCATGACCACGCCATTGAGTACGGCAATACCCAATAGCGCGATAAAGCCTACGGATGCCGGCACCGATAAATATTCGCCGGAGAGCCAGAGCGCAAATACGCCGCCGATCATGGCCAGCGGGATGTTGGATAGCACCAGTGTAGCCTGACGAACAGAACCGAAGGTAGAAAACAGTAACAAGAAAATCAGCCCCAGGGAGACCGGTATCACCAGTGACAAACGCGCTGCGGCGCGCTGCTGATTTTCAAACTGGCCGCCAAATTCAACAGAATAGCCGGTAGGCAAGTCCACTTTTTCGGCAACCGCGGCGCGCGCTTCATCCACAAAGCCGACCAGGTCGCGATTTTGCACATTGCTGCTGATCACGACAAAACGCTGCCCCCGCTCCCGTTCTACAGAAACTACCCCTTCCACTTTTTCAATTCTGGCCACGGTCGTTATCGGCACATGGCCGCCATCGGGCAGGGTGATTTGCAGGTTGTCGAAATGGGCCGCAGAGCTGTCGCCGCGCACAATCAGCGGAGTGCGTTTAATGCCTTCCTGCACGATGCCCAGATTGAGGCCTTCAATCTGCGCGCGCAGCATCGTTTCAATACGATCGCTGTCCAGGCCCAGCCGTCCGGCCGCAGATTTGTCGATGCTCAATTGCAAAAACTGCATGCCCTCATTCTGTTTGGTAAAAACGTCCGAAGAACCGCTGATCTCTTTCAGAACGGCCGCAATTTGTGCGGCTTTCTCATTCAGAACGTCCAGGTCGGCGCCGAATAATTTAACGGCGACATCGCCGCGGGTGCCGGTGAGCATTTCCGAAACGCGCATTTCAATCGGCTGGGTAAATTTGAAGGCAATGCCGGGCGTTGCCGCCATGACTCTGCGAATTTCTTCGATCAACTCTTCTTTGCTGTGCATGCGCCATTCTTCCTTGGGTTTCAGGATCAGAAAGGTGTCGGTGTCATTTAAACTCATGGGGTCCAGGCCCAGTTCATCGGTGCCGACACGGGAGACCACATCAATGATTTCAGGAATATTTTTGAGCAGGTTTTTCTGCACCTGAACATCCAGCGCCACAGATTGCGCCAGGGTGATCGACGGCAATTTTTCCAGCTGCACAATGATATCGCCTTCGTCCAGGGTCGGCATAAACGTGCTGCCTATCTGGGTAAATACCAGCATAGTGATTGCCAGCAGAGAGCCGGCGCCGATAAACACTTTTTTACTGTTTGCCAGGCACCATAACAAAGCCGGCTGATAAAGCTTCTGCAACTGTCTAGGCAGCCAGGGCTCTTCATGAGAAACTTCTTTCAGCAAATAGGATGCGAGCACAGGAATCACCGAGAGCGACAAGATCAGCGAGCCGCTAAGCGCAAACACAATGGTAAGTGCCACCGGGGTAAATAATTTGCCTTCCAGCCCCTGCAAGGTCAGCAACGGTAAAAACACGATGATGATGATTAAAATGCCGGATGTCACCGGCGTAGCCACTTCACGCGTGGCCCGGTAAATGACATGCAGGCGGGGCAGTCGCTGGGCTTTTTCCGTATGCGCCAGATGGGTGATGACGTTTTCCACGACCACCACGGCCGCATCGACCAGCATGCCAATGGCGATGGCCAGGCCGCCGAGACTCATCAGATTGGCCGACATGCCCATGTAGTTCATCATGATAAAGGTCACCAGTGCCGCCAGCGGCAAGGCCAGGGCAACAGTGACGGCCGCGCGCAAATTGCCCAGAAACAGCAACAGCAAAATCACAACCAGGACAATGGCTTCCAGCAAAGCCTTGGACACCGTGTTGACGGCCTTGTCCACCAGCACGCCGCGGTTATAAAAAACCTTGGCTTGAACCCCGGGCGGAAAACCGGCGCTGAGGGTGGCCAGTTTTTTCTCGAGTTCGACGATGGTCTGCCGGGCATTGGCGCCGCGCAAACTCAGCACCAGTCCGGTGACCGATTCGCCCTGGCCATTTTTACTGACGGCGCCATAGCGGGTGAGGGCGCCGATCTTAATATCGGCGATATCGCTCACGGTAATGGGAATGCCGTTGCTGTTGGCCACGACAATGGCGCTGACGTCCGCCAGGGTTTTGATGCGGCCTTCGGCGCGTACGATCAAGGTTTCTTCACCATCGCTCAGACGTCCGGCGCCGTCATTACGGTTGTTGCTTTGCAAGGCCGTGACCAGTTGATCGGTGCTGATGTTTCTGGCCGCCATGCGCGTATTATCAGGTACAACCTCAAAACTTCTGACCAAGCCGCCCAAGGAGTTGACATCGGCAACGCCCGGAACGGTCCTCAGCGCGGGACGGATGACCCAATCCAGCAAACTGCGCCGCTCCATCAGGCTGAGGTCGCCGCCTTCGATGGAAAACATGAACATTTCACCCAATGGCGTCGTCATCGGTGCAATGCCGCCTTCAACGCCTGCGGGCAACTCGCTCCACATCGTATTCAGGCGCTCGGCAATCTGCTGGCGCGCCCAGAAAATGTCGGTGCCTTCTTCAAAGTCCACGGTAATGTCGGTCAGGGCATACTTGGCAATCGAGCGCAGCATGGTTTGATGGGGAATTCCCAGCAACTCGACTTCTATCGGCGCGGTAATGCGGGCTTCAATCTCTTCCGGCGTCATGCCGGCTGCCTTCACAATGATCTTGACCTGCGTCGGTGAAACCTCTGGAAAAGCATCGATGGGAATGTTTTTAAACGCATAATAACCGCCGCCGGCCAACAGCAGTATCGACAAAAGGATCAGTATCCGCTGACTCAGTGCGAAGCGAATCAGGTTAGCCATTATTCTTCACTCCCCAGTCCCAGCCAGTTGGCTTTCAGGGCGACGGCGCCATTCACAGCGATGTCCTCATCGCCTTGCAGATCGCCGGTAATGATCGAGTCGGATTCTTGTTTGCCGATCACGGTGACCGGCGCGACGCGAAAGCCCTGTTCATTACGGATAAAAATAAAGGTCTTGCCCTGGTTCTGGGCAATGGCGGCGTTCGGTACTTGAAAGGCCGTGTTTTCAACGGGTTGAATAATCTGGACAGTGATTTTCTGGCCCGGGCGAACGGATAGAGGGGCACCTTTAATGACGGCCCTTGCCAGCAGCGTCTGATTTTCGGGATTGACGCTTTGCCCCAGTAAACTGATGCGCGCGTTTAAGTCCGTGTTATCAACGGCGACCTGGTCGCCGACCTGAATGCTGCCGATGCGTTCCTGCGGGATATTGATCTCCAGCCAAAGTTCGTCAAGATTGGCGATGCGGTATAACGGCGCCAAATTATCGATACGCTGTCCGGTTGTCGCCATTCGTTCCAGGATGACGCCGGAGATCGGCGCAGCGACGGTGAGTGCGCTGTTCAGGCGTCGCGTTTTGCTCAATTGCTTGATATCTGCTTCCGACATGCCTGCGATGGCGAGCAATTGCCGGGCTTCATGAGCGGCAGAGACAAAGGTGCTGTGTTGACTGCGGGTTTCCTGCCAGCGCCGTTCGGCAATGACGCCTTCCTCGAGCATTTTTTGATCGCGATTATAGGTAGTCTGACTGAGCTGCAAGTCGCTGGATGCTTTAAGATATTGCTGTTGTAGCATCAACAAATCCGGGCTACTTATTTTTGCCAAAACGGCGCCTTTTTTGACTCTATCGCCCACCGCCGCCTGAAGTTGGTTGATGACGCCTGCCGCAGACGCGCTGACAACATAATCATGGCTGGGCGGAATGACGACTTTGGCCGGCGCATAAAGCCCCGGAGTCTGCTGAACAGGGCCGAGTTTGCCCAGTTTTACACCCAGATTCGCAATCTGTTCAGTGCTTATTTTAATGCTGTTTTCTGCCTCAGACGCAGCCAGACTATGCGTTGGAAGAGCCGTAGTGAAGCCTAAGGCTAATAGCAAATAAAGAGGACTGACGGAGCTTTGCTTTTTAGACTTTATGCCTTGCACGTTGGACCTTACTGTTTCAATGATTTTCATGGCAATACTCCGACGGCCTGGTTATAAAGCGCCTGATCTCTCTGTAACATGACCGCGCGTTCTTTCGCATTCAGGATGGCCTGCTGGGTTCTGGACTGGATTTTTAACAGATCCATCAGGTCGATTTCGCCGACGGCAAAGCTCAGTTCGGTCATCTTCAAATGTTCCTCGGCGACCTGTTTCAACTCATCGGCAATAAGCTGCTCAGCCTGGTTGACTTCCAGATTGTGTCCGGCTTCGTGGTGCGCCTGTTCCAGATCCCGGTACAACTGCTCTCGTTCTGCAATCAGCTTGTTTAATTCGACATTAGCGGCAGCCACTTGCGGCGCGAGATGCGCGCTGCCGCCAAAAGGGATGGACAGTGCAATATTAAAGCTTTCGGTTTTATTACTGCGCTCATCTGGACCATGGTCGGTGTTGATGCCGACGGAGACATCGGTCTGCCCGGAGCCTATCGCCTTAATGGCATTGATTTCAGCCTGCTTGCGCGCAATCTGACTGTTCATGGCCACCAGGGCAGGATGGTTTTGTTCAATTTCAGCCAGGTCGGCCAGTGTTTCCCGGTAATTGGCAGGTACTTTGGTGCTTTGCGTGACCGTGGAATAGCGTTTGCGGGCATGCATCAATTCGGCTTCCGCCTGGGTTAGGGCCGAGCGTTTTTGCAGCAGTTCGGTCTGCGCGAGCAACACATCGGAGCGGGGCAAGTCACCGAGTTCGACGCGGCGGCTGATTTTATCCTGCAGTTGTTCATAAATGGCGACCTCGGCTTTGGCCTGGTCAAAGCGTATTTTTTGCAGCTCCATGTCCCACAAGGCCGCTCTGACCAGTCCTGCCACGCGCAATTTAATCGCTGCGGATTGGGTCTGGGCGCTGGTGCCGGCCTGTTGGGCCACGGCCTGTTCGGCGTCGCGCTGGCCCAGGTTCCATAGCGGCACCTGCACATTCGCATCGGCATAATGCAAGGTGCCGCTGGTGGCTTCCTGAAAAAACAGGCCGGCTTTTGCCGAGCCCGCTGTCCAGCTCTGACTGCGTTGTGCAATCGCCCCGGCTTCATCTTCCAGCGCTTTAAGCCAGTTCGTATCCGGATATTTTTCCAGAGTCGAATCGATGACTTTGGCTAGCGTCAGGGTCGAATCAATTTCAATCGGGTCATGATGGGCGACAGTCAGTGTCGATTCTGCAAAACCCAGCGAAGTTGCCAGCAGATAGACAGGCAGGCAGCCTCGGATGAGGTTAAGAGCAAGCATGTTGAGCTCCGGTCGCGGTTTGTGCCGCGCTAAAAGTAATATGTAAGAGATAAAACCAACAAAAGTTCTGCAAGAGAACTTTATAAACAAGGCTAAGGCTGGGAGGGCGGTGCGCGTGGGGCGTGTGACGGGGTGGATAAACAGCCGGCAGACGGCGGCGAACGCGGCGAGACGGCGGTACTGCATGTCGAAAATGGTGGCGTAAAAACCGCTATCGATTGCGGCAGGTAAGGACTGTTACCGGCATCGGCCAGGGGATTATCCTGGCTCTGCTTGATGCCGGCGTCGACGCCAAAGAGATCGCTATCGGAACTGGAGTCATCCCCTTCGGTCTCATTTACCAGAAAGGCGGTTGCCATCCCATATAGCTCAAGGCCGGGGACATGCAGCCCGGGCTTGATCCTGCTGTCGCCGGCATGGGCATGCACCAGCGGTGCAATGCATTGCAGCATCACGAGCAAAATAACGAGATATAGACGAAATGAGGAAAACATCTGAATAATGCTATGCTATTAAAAACCAATTCACAACTTGAAACTTGTATTATCCGTCCCAACCTTAATCAAAAATGAATTTAACGTATTCAACCTTATGAGAATTATGAACAAAACTACCGGCATTGTTGCTACTTTATTAATCGGCCTGTCCTTATCCTTGGGCAGTATTTCAGATGCAGAGGCCAAACGCTTCGGCGGCGGCAGTTCTTTTGGCGGCAAATCTTCGTTCAGTCAGCCTTACAAACGCTCGGCAGCGCCGTCGCCTGCAAGATCCGCCAGCCAGCAACAGGCGACGCAACAAAATCAGGCCGCGAGACAGGGCATGGCCAGTCGTGGCGGCTTGATGGGCATGCTGGGCGGTCTGGCATTGGGCGGATTGCTGGGCGCGATGTTTTTCGGCGGCGCGTTTGAAAACATCAACTTTATGGATATTCTGGTTTTGGGCGGCATTGCCTTCCTGCTCTACAAGCTGTTTGCCGCCAGAGCCGGCGGCGCCCAGCGTGCGGCCTACCAGCGCACGGCGAATGACGATTATCGGGGCAGTGTTTCCGCCTATAAGCCTCGTCAGGAGCCGGCACCTTCCAGTGCGGCGGGATTTGATACTGATATCCTGTTCAAGAAGGATAAAAATAATGCGGCTGTTTCTGAAGTCGTGGCGCCGGCATTTCAGCAAGACGAAACCAGTTTTAATCAGTTGGTTCTTCCTGAGGGCTTCGACCCGCAGGCTTTCCTGGCCGGGGCAAAAATAGCGTTTGGCAATCTGCAAAAAGCCTGGGATGAGCGCGATCTGGCCGAAATCAGAAGTCTAAGCACGGATAAGGTCTTCGCCGAAATCCAGGATCAGCTGAAAGCCTCAACGGAGGAAAACCACACCGACATACTCAAGCTGGATGCAGAATTGCTGGACGTCAGGGAAATTGGTTCGGAATTGGAAGCGGTCGTAATGTTTGATGCGGTCATACGCGAAGACGTCAACGGTCAAGCCGAGCAGGTCAGGGAAGTCTGGCATTTTGTAAAACCGAAAATCAGCATCCAGCCCAAATGGTATCTGGACGGCATTCAGCAATTGGAAGATTAATTGCCGCTTGAAACTAGCCCCATTAACAACAAGTTGTTAATGGGGCGTATCAAACTCACCATTCAACCAACTTAAAAAAACTCTTGGGCGCGCCGCAGATCGGGCAAACCCAGTCCTCAGGAATATCGGCCCAACGGGTTCCCGGCGCAATGCCGCTGTCCGGGTCGCCTTTGGCCTCATCGTAGAGGTGTTCACATTCCAGGCAGTGGTATTTTTTATAATCTGACATAAGGCCTCTTTTTAGCTCGCTAAATGTTGTAAAAAACGATCAAACTCTTGGGTTAACTCGGGCAGCACGCTGATTAAACGATGGTCTGCATCCAGCATATGCAGGCGGATACGGTGTTTCTGGCAGAATTTCCAGGCGTGCTCCGGCGGCACAATAATATCCTGCCAACCATGAAATACCCGCGTTCTGTCTGCCGGAGGATGAAATTCCGTTTGCTGATAACCGGGCAGATAAAAGGCAGGCGCCAGCAAAAACAACCCTTGAATTTTAAGAGTTTCCGCCGCCACCGTAGCCACATAAGCGCCCATGCTGGAACCTACCAGTACGATTTCATTATAGCTGGACAGATCCATGGCCAGCAGCTGTTTGACGCGTTCATCCGGATTGAGTTGTTCGCGGTAATCCGGGCTCTCGAACGCGTAACCCCGGCGCCTGGCAACCTCGGCAAAAGCCAGCGTCTTTTCTCCCCAGGGCGAACTGTCTTTGCCGTGATTGTAGATGACCAGTTTTTTCATAGAGTATTCCCCAGTCCGTGTGATGTAAAAAGCCAGCCTGTAATGAACCTTAAAAATTCAGCTGATACGTATCGTGAGCCTTTCGTACCGCTCCTGCGTTGCTCAACTTGCCTACATCCCTGTAGGCATCCCTCTGGAGAGGGCATTTAAGCGTTTCGCTGAATGGTTACGATTAAAAGGTCTGGCTTTAGTATCTATGTGAAGTCTCTCTTAATGTTCAGCAATGACGTCAGCTTTGCGCGTTTCGGTCTTGCCGATGGTTAATAAATCCCAAACCAGCAAAACGAATCCGGCCGCCGTGACTGCACCAAAAAACAAGCGCCAATTCATCGCGTTTTGAAAAGACGGGTGATTCTGGGCGCTGAAATAACCGCCCCAGGTTGAGCCTTCTACTGCGCGCTCTATAAAAGATTGTTCGTAGCCGGCTATTAATAAGGCTATCGTCATGCCCAATACGCCAGCATTCAACAAGCCCAAAGCCCATTTCCAGCGCCAGGCGTTCTGGCTGCCGCCCGCCATCCAAACATCTCCGCGCCAGTGCTGGATAGCCAGATAGAAGAAGGCGATGTTAATCGTGGCATAAGCGCCAAAGAATGCCAGATGGCCATGGGATGCAGACCACTGCGTGCCATGCGTAAACAAATTGATTTGCGGCAAGGTGTGCATAAAACCCCAGACGCCGGCGCCAAAAAAATTGCCAAAAGCTTGCGCAATAATCCAGGCTAACGCGGGGTGATTGCCGGTTTTAAAGGAGTGCGCGCCGGAATCATAAACCGCGTGAACCACCATGGCGACCAGAGGAATAGGCTCGAGCGCAGAGAAAAAGCCGCCGATGGTCAGCCAATATTCGGGCGTGCCAATCCAGAAGTAGTGATGTCCGAGGCCTAAAATTCCGGAACCAAACATGAGGGCAACTTCAATGTACAACCAGGTTTCCACAATTTTGCGTCTGACGCCGAGCAGCTTCATGAGCGACCAGGCCATAATGACACCGACCAACACTTCCCAGGTTGCCTCTACCCATAGATGAATGACCCACCACCACCAATATTGCTCATGGGTTATATTGGTCATGTAAAACATGCCGGCAACATACAAACCCGCCAGCGCCACCAAATCCAAGGTCAACACGCCTGCGATGCCGGACCATTTACCTTTGCTGAAAGTGGCTGCCACATTGTAGAAAAAAATCAGCATGACGACGACAATGCCGATGTCCGCCCAGCGCGGCGCCTCAATGTATTCGCGGCCTTCGTTAATGAACCACAGGCTGGAGTCTTTGCCGGGGCCAATCTGAACTAACAAATACACCAATACCACCAGTGTGACTGCCCCGGTCAGCACCCAAAAGGCAAGATTCCCTAGCTTTAGGCCGACAATTTCTGTGCCGCTTTCGTCTTCCAGCAACCAGTAAACGCAGCCGATAAAGCCGTACAGCATCCATACCACCATGGCATTGATATGCACCATGCGATTAACGCTGAAGTCCAGTATTTCATACAGAAAGCCCGGGAAAATAAACTGTGTAGCGGCCAGCAAGCCAAAGAGGATTTGCGCAAAGAATAAAATAACTGCAACGATAAAGTATTTAACCGCCAGTTGTCGGCCAGGGCTTAATGTGCTGCTATCCAGTTGCACCCATGACTTGAAGCCTTGTATATAGTCTCGGGATTGTTCACGCAGTTTCGTCACGTTTTGAATGATCCCGTCTAATGCACTTGTTGTCATGATCAATCCTCGCCTTCAAGCGTTGTAAAGTTATAGGGAAAACCATTGGTGTCGATGCTCGACATCCATTTTAGAAAAGCAACAATGCCTTTTGCTTCCTGTTCGGTTATGTTCAGATCAGGCATTTTGCGATTGCTGCCGAAGGTGCGCGCATTTTTCTCCGGGTCCATCAAAAAATTGATCATCATGTTTTCGCGCGTATCCTTGGAAATCCAGCCTTTATCCAGCCAGGCTTTGGTTAAATCAGGGGCGTAATAGGCGCCGTTACCTAGCAAGGTATGGCAATTCATACAGTTTTTAGACTGTGTGGTTTTTTTGCCTAAATCCACTAATTGCCTGGCTTCTTCCTCTGTCAGCTGTTTGCCGAATAAAAATTCATCTTCGCCGATGACCGGCATAAATTTATTCAGGTCCTTTTTGAACTGGTAATCGATTTTTTTATTGATCACCGAATAAGCCTGTACTCGTTTGCCGCCGGCTGATGTTTGGCTTAATGAATCCATCGTCAAAACCACTAAAATCACGAATGATCCGGCGGTCACCCAGATT
>Ga0208625_100412_pt1 | contig 11471 bp, 10 predicted proteins | sample LakWasMeta8_HOW4_2_FD_183858 | JGI IMG/M metagenome (GOLD analysis project Ga0208625, IMG submission 183858) | Freshwater sediment methanotrophic microbial communities from Lake Washington under simulated oxygen tension - Sediment Metagenome... | ecosystem: Environmental > Aquatic > Freshwater >... | reverse complement strand
TCCAAAAGGCAGTATAAATAGTGTTCCAAACAAAAAAACGACCTAGAGATCTCTCCCTAAGTCGTTCTTAATTGGTGGCCCCCCTGTGAGTCGAACACAGCACCAACGGATTATGAGTCCTTAATGTTAGGTAACAATGAGTAACAATATAAATCAATACAAAGACTTACTCACCATCACATTACTACAGATATTAGTTAGATTACTATGGCGTTGACTCTTTGTTGAACCACTCTTTATTCAAAGTCTTCTATCGGCCCAAAGCGGACTTTCAGTAGTAATAGCTGAGTCAAAAAATTACTTTTGCTTACTCAAACTCCGGTAAAACAAATTCAGCAAGCTCTTGTAACACTTCATTTGCAGGGCGTTTGCCATATTTGAGATTGAATACCAGATGATCTACACCAATGCGCCTTGATGCTCGCAAATGAACAAGAAGAGCATTTCTGCCTAATCTGTGACCTAAATGAATAGGTGTTGGTGCTTCGTTAGGGTTGTTACTTAAATCAATAAAATACGATTGTGTAAATGGTTTATATTGACCTGGTAATACGGACTCAACAATGCCGCGCCAACGCATAATTACTTGTTCCTGAGCTTCAATACTTCTTGGATAACTCATCCAGCCATCCGCATGTTCGGCAATCCAACTTAAATCTTGTTGACTATGGCCAGTCACAAGAAGTGGAACATGTGAAGCGACTGGTTTAGGAATAACATCCGCCCCATCCAAATAGCCATATCTACTTTCAACATGTGGGAAGTTGTTACTCCAATAGATCTTAATGAGCTCAAGTTTTTCACGGAAAGCTAACCCGCGGGTTTCAAAATCAACGCCAAATGCTGGAAACTCAACTGGCCTATCCCCAGAAGCAACACCAAGTATCAGTCGACCGTTAGACAATTGATCTACACTGGCAGCAGCTTTGGCAATATGGATTGGATGGCGCAATGGAAGAATGACGGCCGCAGTTAATAAGGCAATTTCTGTCGTTTGTCCTGCGATGTAACCGAGGTATGGCCAAACATCAAAAACCTGCCCACTATCTCCAAAATTTGGATCACGCATAGGCACGTCTCGAAAAGCTAAACTAGCGAACCCAGATCGTTCAGCCAATTGCGCTAAAGCTACTTGGTTTTGCATCTTAGGCATATCGCCATCGAATGCTTCCAATGGAAAGAAAACACCAAAGGTAAGCTTCCCATGTTTATAAACACGCTGGTAACCTTGGTTTGTAATAGGTGATTTAAAAGTGTTGGCTATAAACATTGGGTTGTTTTTCCTGTTAAGTGAAGTTTAAGCTATTCGAATAGCTTTACCTACCTCAATTATTTAATGACGTGAAACCAGCTTCTTAGCGATTTCTTTATCAATTGTGCCTGATGTACCAAATAATAATACTTTCATAAGTACACAATAATTATTTAGGAGCAATAGACGGTTTTAGATATGACCGCTGGTAGTGCACTGTGAAAGTCTCGAAAGCCTCAAGCGCTAATTTTGGATCGTGTCCTGGTTTCACTAAGAAGCTATCGAAATCACAGCTAGCAAGATAATGGATGGTGTCTATCATTACGTCGCCAACTGCCCTGATCTCTCCTTTCCAACCAAATTTATTTCTTAAGATTTTAGCCAATGAATATCCACGTCCATCCGTATAGATGGGAAAATCAATTGCAATGAAATCAATGGCTGGCAACAAGTCGCTATCAAACGTTTCAGTAGGTAAATTAGATAAATCTGAATCAGCGGAAATCAAAATTGCGATTGAGGCTTTTGCTAAATGAAACTCGTTGATATGTTGCTTCCAATGTTCTAATTTAACTATCCACTGTGTGCCATCAGGTGGAATTGGATGTATGTCAGCATCAAAATGACGCTAAATATCTAGTTCCAGCTTCCCACCTCGAATGAGGCGTACAGGACTACCGAACATCGATAACCTCCTTATTCTTCAATGATTGAACTAGGGTTGGATCTGAATAAACTTCTGACTTGAATGGCTCGATTGCAAGCCTTTCTACTACATTGATAAATCTTTCGGCTTCACTATCTAGATGCTTCAAATAAGTTTGAATCAGCACATGAATGATTTGAGGCATTTGTTCCCGCGCGAAGGTAGGGCCAATGACGCGTCCTATTGCCACGGCAACTGGAATTGAAACGGCATTGGCAAGGATTAGGTTTTGTTCATGCGAAACACGCAGCTCACCGTAGCCATACTTTTCAGATATATCCGGTAAAGCTTCCATCTGATCTGCGTTGATATCACCCGGTGGTACACCATTGGCCTTAAGGGAAACTGTTACAGACGCGTATTCGCCTGAACTATGGTTATGTCTGGGATGCAAGTATTGAAGCTTCCCTTGCCACCTTAGGTAATATTATCCGCGATCTTATCCCTTCTCATTAAACTTCATCAGATTCTGTTATGGTTTTTATATAGCCATCTGTTTCTGTTTTTTACCATCAAATAGCTTTAATGTTATTACCTGTCAGATTAACTATGTTTTTTCCAGAAAATTTTTGATCAGTTGATTAAACGGAACCACAATAAGGTATTGATATGAATGTTCAGCCCATCATTCGAAATGATAAGTTGAAAAACAAAAGATTTGAAGACTTAGCTAATAACAGCCCAACAATCATTTGGATGTCTGATGAATACGGATTAACTAGATTCGTTAATAACCGGTGGATGGAAATTACAGGCCAAAATGTTAATGATGCGCTAGGGTATGGTTGGCTTGAAATGGTTCACCCAGATGATCGTGAGGAAATAGGATCAACATTTTTAAGAGAAAAAGAAGCTAAGCATGTTTTCTTTGGCAAATATAGACTTAAGCAAGCGACAGGCGATTACCGTTGGGTCTCAGATACAGGCTCGCCAAGGATTGATAACAATGGTACTTACCTTGGCTATATAGGTGGAGTTATTGACATAGATGATGAGAAAGCCGCTAAAGAGGCACTCTTTTTAAGTAATGAACGTTTTGAAGCCGCCATTGAAGCTGTTGAAGGGGTCATGTGGATTTGTGATGGGCATGGTAATTTTATTGACAAGCAATCGGAATGGGAGGATCTAACTGGTCAAACAATTGAAGAATATCGTGGCTTGGGCTGGGCCAAGTGCGTTCATCCAGATGATATAGACAAATATCTTGCAGCCACATATCGATCAATAAGTAGTGGAGAGTTATTAAATGCGGAACACCGTTTGAAAAATAAAGAAGGCGAGTATAGAAACTATTCAGTGAAAGCGAGCCCCGTTAGAAATGCAGATGGCACTATCAGAGAGTGGGTAGGAGTTCATACTGATATCACTGAAACCCGAATTAATGAAGCTCGAATTTTACATCTAGCAACCCACGACTCATTAACCAATCTACCTAATCGCACCCAATTAGAAGATCGTATGCGACATCTCATTCTTCAGTGTGACTTCGCAGTACACGCCATTTTAATCATGGATATGAATCGCTTTAAAGTTATCAACGATACTTTAGGACATGCTGTGGGAGACCAAATTCTTATCCAAGTAGGCAATTTACTGACTGCCCATGTTAGAGAAGCTGACTCTGTCGCCAGAGCAGGGGGGGATGAGTTTGCGATCATTTTACACAATGTGCAAACCCAAGATAATGTGAGCAAAATTGCATCAAAGATTCTAAGTATCCTTTCCCTTCCAATAGTCGTTGGTCAACATGAACTCATTATGAATGCAAGCATAGGCATCGCAATGTATCCAGAAAATGGTAAAGACGAAACCACACTTCTCAGACATGCTGATTTAGCGATGTATAAAGCGAAGATGATGGGAGGTAATGCCCTCAAATTTTACGATCACAGTACATTCATCAAAAATGAAGAGCGGTTTTCGTTGGAAAGAGACCTAAGACGCGCTCTTCAGAATGATGAGTTCTTTTTAAATTACCAACCAAAGATCAACACTAAAACGATGGCAGTGGAGGGGGTTGAAGCCCTTATAAGATGGCAGCATCCGGATTTAGGCTTGATTCCACCGAATGATTTTATATCGTTGGCCGAAGAAATCGGCCTCATCAGGCAAATCGGCGAATGGGTGATTCGCGAAGCAGGCGCTCAATTACAAAAATGGGATCATGAAGGAATCGGAAATATCAAAATAGCAATTAATCTATCAGTAGTTGAATTATTGAATCCATTGTTCCTTCAGACTCTTAAAAAGAATATTGCTGAGATGTCCTTGGATCCTAATCAATTTGAACTCGAAATAACCGAAAGTCGCTTGATGGAGAATATTCAGTTTTATGAAGATTTGTTAAATGATATCAAAGACCTTGGTTTTACCTTATCAATTGATGATTTTGGAACAGGATACTCATCTTTGAGTTATTTAAAGAAACTACCAATTGAGATTCTTAAAATTGACAAATCTTTCATTCAAGATATAACCATTGATAAGGACGATGCTGCAATCGTATCCGCCACGATAAGTATGGCTCAAAAAATGGGCTTAGCTATAATCGCTGAAGGAGTAGAGACTAAAGAGCAAGTTGAATTTTTACAAGAGAATGGTTGTACAGGCATGCAAGGATATTATTTTAGTAAGCCGCTTTCCGCGGCGAAAACCCCAGAATTTGTTAAACGGTTTAATCACAAATTGATTCAGTGAATTCGCTTAAGTATTCACTATTTTTTCTATGAGTCCACCAACGTGTTACTAGAATGTCTATCGAACCCTTGTCGATAAAACAATCACTGACAATTTAGTAACATATATTAACAATTATTCTTGAAAGTAAGTTCAAGTTGGATTTTTTACAAGAGCAAAAGCGTATTAACGCTGTCAATAATCTAGAAATTTTAGATACACCTAATGAATCAGATTTTGATGATCTAGTAAATCTTGCTTCTATGATTTTTGAAGTACCCATTTCCACGGTAACAATCGTAGACTCGCACCGACAATGGTTTAAAGCTGCTGTAGGATTAACTGTTAAAGAAACATCAAGGGAAATTTCATTCTGTACACATGCAATTCAACAGAGTGATTATTTCGTGGTAAGCGATACTACTAATGATCCACGTTTTGCCAATAATCCGTTAGTTATAGATGAACCTCATTTAGCATTTTACGCAGGTATTCCCTTACGGACTTCTAACGATCTTGCGGTAGGCACTTTTTGTATCATGGATAAAATTCCTAGAGAATTATCCAACCGGCAGATAGACATATTAAGAATATTAGCTAATCAAACTATGCAGTTGCTTGAATTAAGGTCTGAGCGAAATAAATATAGAGATTTAGTTTTAGAAAAAGACTCCCTAAATAAACAATTGGAAGAAAGTAATCAACGGTGGAGGTTTGCTTTAGAAGGCTCAGGAGATGGAGTTTGGGATTGGGATGTTGAGCAAAACATTTGTTTTTTCTCAAAAAGATGGAAAGATATGTTGGGGTACTCTGAAAATGAATTAGCCAACACTTATGAATCATGGATATCGCTAATCCACCCTGAAGATAAAGAAAAAGTCTTGAAATCCCTTAACGATTATTTAGATACGTTTCAGCTTGAATATAAACTAGAGCTAAGAATGTTATGTAAAGACCTGAGTTATAAGTGGATATTAACAAGAGGAATGGTTGTAGAAAGGAATATCTCCGGTCAATCTAAGCGTATGGTCGGTACTCATACAGATATTTCAAATCGGAAAAAAAATGAAGAAATTATATGGCAGCAAGCAAATTTCGATGCTCTGACCGGTCTTCCCAATAGAAGAATGTTTTTTGACAGGCTAAATGAGCAAATTAAACGGGCGACACGTACAAAGAGCATGTTTGCTTTGATGTTTATAGACTTGGATGGCTTTAAATCAATTAATGATAATTTAGGACACAAAGCCGGTGATAGTCTTTTAGTAAAAGTTAGTAAACGAATCAGTCAATGTATGCGTGACTCCGATACTAGTGCAAGATTAGGTGGTGATGAATTCACAATCATTCTAAGCGACTTAGAAAACATGGACGCATTAGATTCTGTTGCAGAGAAATTGCTAAGTGCCATTAATCAACCATACCAATTAGGAAGTAATGTGGGTCTGGTATCTGCAAGCATTGGTGTCGCCGTATATCCTAATAATGGTAATAATAGAGATACTCTGATTAGTGTTGCGGATAGTGCAATGTATGAAGCAAAAGCTAAAGGGAAAAACTGCTGGGTATTAGGAACTTGAATAACTTAATATTATTTTTGGACACGTATTAGTGAGGCGTATTGGGTAAAGTACCTAAATCTAAACGTTGAATGTCGGCTGTGGGCCGATCACAGTCAGTTAGCTTCTATAGATGACAGTCAGCTTTGCGGATTAATAGGCCTTTGGCAAATTTTCCGGACAAAGCGACCGTTCAGTTTATATTTTAATATTTCAGCAATCGGCCCATAGCGGACTTTCAGCAATACGCTTCAGGAGCGCGCAACTTTGTGGCGTGTTCCTCTTTAAGCAATTTATTAGGCCTGTAAAGTCAAACAATGACCGGTGTTTTTACCGAGTTGCCGTCACAGCCAACCACTCTTTATTAGTGGGTATTGCAAATTCAGTGACTACACTTCTGCTAGCTTACAATTTGCTCGGCGACAGCTTCTTTGAGGCCAGCTGCCGCTTGGGCTGCAAGAACATAAGCAGCGGCTTCTGAGTCTTGAAATTCCTCAAGTGCATATACTTTACCCCACCGCAGGGTGAATACGTGGAGACCACGGTTGACGTATGGCGCGTCCTCGCTGCGCCGCGTTGCAGTGCCGTCCCACTGGACAAACACGGTGGTATGCCATGGCCAACCTATTACCCAGATGTTGTTTACCTTGATCTTGAGGCTGGGCTGGACGCGGCCGAGACGCTCAAACCAGAGGCGCAGGGCTGCTTTGTCGTGGCGCTCACCCCCAAGTGCATGGGTGCCAGAAACGCGATGATGGACATTCGGCGCGACTGCTTTCACTGCCTCATCCCAGCGATGGTTGTTGACGTCGTCAAAGGTCTGTTGAATTTTTTGCTTAACAATGTAACTGTATATCATGATAAGTTCTCCAATTATGCATAAAAATGACCAACTCGAGACACCAAGCCGAGTTTGATGTAAAAATAGTTAGTCACCTTTAAATTTTGATTCATTTTGAAAGCATGTGCTTATAGATAACCTGTTTAAGTGCTTCAGGATTATCTACACTTAGGAAGTGTCCAGAATTAGCTATCGTCTCAAGTTTAGCTTCAGGCACTTTATTCAAAGTACGTGTTCTCTCATCGTTTCTAGACCAATCATTTTCACCGTAAATCAAGGTAACTGGGCTTTTAATCTGATTGTATAGCGTCGGTGCTTTTGCCCAGCTTCGCCAGTTTTTTAATATATTTCTTCCTAAATAGCCATACCCAGGTCTATGTCCTGTTTGATCAAAAAGTTTCATTAACCATGTAGGTATTTTTTTGATATTAGTCACGCCACCATTCATCACTAGGCTTAAGAAAAATCGATTTTCTAATGCTGCAAAAATAGCGCCGTTGATGGGGATTGAATAGTTCCACATCATGAAGTTAGCGACAAAATTACCACGCCTAATCCCATCGGCATAACGTGTTTCATAGTCGTAAGTATTAACAGCAATCACCTGTTTTATTCTATTTGGAATACTGGCTGCAACCGTTAATGAGAGAGTCGCGCCAATCGATTCACCGACAAGTGTGATTTTTTCCAGACCTAACTTGTTAATTAGATCAATAATAGATTTTCTTAAGTATGGTTCATCATAGTTAATTTTTTTGTTGATAGAAGATTGGCCATGTCCTGGCAAATCAACAGCATAAACAGTATAGTTTTTTGCATAAAATGGGATCAACTCACTGAAAAATTCAATTTGCGTCCTTATTGTATGCATCAAGATAAGTGGTTCGCCATGGCCAGTTTTAATTACCCTAACAGTTTCGCCATCTGTAAGTTTGATAGATAGCTCTTCCCCATTAAATTTCAAATCTTTTGGTGCGACGCCCATTTAATTCTCCTAATCAGGTTATTAATAACATTTGTTTAATGACGAATCAGATTGCTTTTTTGCTACTTCATTATTACGTTTCATTCAAGGTTTGAATTGTTTGAAAATTACTGAAGCATTGACCCCACCAAACCCAAACCCATTAGATAAAGCATATTCAATCTTTTTGGGCAGTGGATTTTTACCCACAATCATGAGTCCATTTGCTCGTTCATCCGCTTGCGTTAGATTAATTGTGGGCGGACAACATTGATCTTGAATAGCCATAATTGTAAATATCGCTTCAAGCCCACCAGCCGCACCAAGCAGATGACCTGTTGAAGATTTAGTCGCGCTTATAGCAAGTTTAGAGTTTTGAGTGCCAAAAACACGTTTAATTGCTGCTAGCTCCCCCGCATCGCCCACTGGAGTAGAGGTTGCGTGCGCGTTAATATGGTCAATCGCATCAGGATTTAACCCAGCTTGATTCAGTGCTATCGACATCGCTCTCGCTGCACCTGAACCATCTTCTGGGCTTGATGTAATATGGTAGGCATCTGATGTTGTTCCGTAGCCAACTAACTCTGCCAATGGAATAGCACCTCTAGCCATAGCGTGGTCATAGGATTCAATTACCAATACGCCAGAGCCTTCTCCCATTACAAAACCATCACGCCCAATATCAAAGGGTCTTGAGGCTAATTCAGGTGAATCTGAATAATTTGTACTGAGTGCTTTAGCAGCAGCAAAGCCGCCTAGACTTACTTTGTCAATACAAGCCTCTGCACCGCCGCAAATGGCAATATCAGCTTCACCTGACTGTATTAGTCTGGCAGCGTCGCCAATTGCTTGAACACCTGCTGCACATGCTGTTACAGGCGCTCCAAGTGGCCCCTTAAATTGATGTTTAAGTGCAACCTGACCCGCAGCAAGATTGACTAGAAATGATGGAATAGTAAAAGGTGATAGCCTATCAACGCCCTCAAGCTCGCCTTTACGAACAGCATTAGCTATCGCTGGAAAACCTCCTATGCCAGAAGCAATAATAGTGGCAGTGCGCTCTCTTTGCGCATCATTTTGGGGCTGCCAGCCTGCTTGATTGATGGCCTCTTCAGATGCAATTAAGGCAAATTGTATAAACCTATCTATTCTGCGCAGTTCCTTCTGGCTGATGGTTTTCAATAAATCGACACCAAGGATAGGATCATCTTCTTTGGATTTTATCCAGCCTGCAAATTTAACAGGGCTACCTGCCGCCAATGTATCGGGTAATTTTGAAATACCAGACTTACCTTCTAGCAGATGTTTCCATGCTAATGCAACGCCAGTCCCAAGCGGACTTACAGCTCCCATGCCTGTAACGACAATTCTTTTCATATAATTACTCTTTATATTGTGCAATTTTAGTTTTATGAGGTTTATTTAATACCGAACGTTACATAAATATAATTCCTCATCACTTGCTTTGTCAATATAATTTTGTAACAATTGGTATATATATTAAATATAGGGCTAAATCATGAGCACTTACATGACTGCTAAGTTAAAAAAAACTCGTGGTCGCCCACGAGTTTTTGATATGGATGAAACGCTTGATAAAGCGTTACAGATCTTTTGGGAAAGAGGCTACGAAGGAGCATCCATGGCTGAACTATCAGAAACGTTGGGTATAAATAAACCCAGCTTATATGCTGCATTCGGTAACAAAGAAGAATTGTTCAAAAAAACCCTAACTAAATATGCATCAGGACCAGTAGCTTTTGTCAGAGAAGTTGTGAACGAGCCAACAGCACGCAAAGTTGCGGAAAATTTCTTAATAAAGACTGCAGAGTTTCTCAGCGATTCACAGCATCCCAGAGGCTGTATGATTGTTCAAGCGATGCTATCAAATAGCGACAAGTCCGTTATCGTAAGAGATTTGTTAATTAAGTTTCGGTATACCTATGAGTACTTATTAGCAGAGCGTTTTGAGAAAGCAAAGATTGATAATGATTTACCATTTGATGCAAATCCAAAGTACTTGGCTAAATATCTCGCTACATTGCATCAAGGCATGTCAATACAAGCAACAAGCGGGGCAACAAAAGAGGAGCTTTTGGAAGTAACTAACTTAGCTCTGAAGAGTTGGCCAAAATAAAAAATTTGTACCTGATACTGAAAAGTTAATTACTAACGCGTGATGTCCAGAATGAATCGAGAACATGCTTATCTTAGAGCTGTCTTCAATGAGACAATTAGGCTAGGTCATTGGAAAAAAGAAAACCCTCTAGTCAAGCTGAGAGCATTCAAAATCCAAGAGCAAGAGTTATCTTATTTAACACTTCAACAAGCGCATGTTCTACTAAAACGTCTTTCAATCTCAAAAAACATTCATGTGACTTTGATAAGTAAAGTGTGCTTGTCTACAGGGGGGCGTTGGGGTGAAGCAGAAGGACTACGTATCTCTCAAATTCGTGGCGGCATGATTCAGTTTATACAAACTAAATCTAGTAAGGCAAGGTCAGTTCCAATTTCAGATGAACTTGAAAAAGAACTCGTTGAGCATTATGAAAATAACGGTATAGGTGAAAGGCTATTCGAGAGTGCGTATTCAGCATTTAGAGAGGCAATAAAACAGACAAACCTTAAACTTTCAGTCGGCCAGCTAACCCATATTTTAAGACATACATTCGCTAGCCATTTCATGATGAACGGCGGCAATATAATTGCTCTTCAAAAAATCTTAGGTCACCACAGCTTAACAATGACTATGCGATATGCGCATTTATCACCAGAGCATCTTCAAGAGACGCTTCAGCTCAATCCATTAGCCCGCTTAAATCTCGGTTGAACTATCGTTGTACTTTTAAATAAATAAGGGGTTAGCAATTAAGCTAACCCCTTGATTTAATGGTGGCCCCCCTGTGAGTCGAACACAGCACCAACGGATTATGAGTCCGCTGCTCTAACCAAGCATGAGCTAGGGGGCCAAAACTTTCAAGCTCGTTATTTTAAACTAAAATAACTGCTTTTGGCCTGTCTAAATCAACTAATCCTGGCCTGTTTCCAAGAAGCTTCTTAATCTTTCAGAGCGGGTAGGATGACGCAGTTTGCGCAATGCCTTGGCCTCAATCTGACGGATACGCTCACGCGTTACATCAAACTGTTTACCAACTTCTTCCAGTGTATGGTCGGTATTCATTTCAATACCGAAGCGCATACGCAAGACTTTTGCCTCACGCGGAGTCAGTGATTCCAGCACTTCACTGGTTGCGTCACGCAGGCTGGCATAAACCGCTGCATCCACTGGCGCCAGCGTTGTGCTGTCTTCAATAAAGTCACCTAAATGTGAATCTTCATCATCACCGATCGGTGTTTCCATCGAAATCGGCTCTTTGCTGATTTTCAGGATTTTACGGATCTTGTCCTCAGGCATTTCCATTTTCTCGGCCAGTAAAGCCGGGTCTGGTTCCACACCTGTTTCCTGCAGGATC
>Ga0208625_100410_pt1 | contig 11516 bp, 4 predicted proteins | sample LakWasMeta8_HOW4_2_FD_183858 | JGI IMG/M metagenome (GOLD analysis project Ga0208625, IMG submission 183858) | Freshwater sediment methanotrophic microbial communities from Lake Washington under simulated oxygen tension - Sediment Metagenome... | ecosystem: Environmental > Aquatic > Freshwater >... | reverse complement strand
CTCGTCGAAAATCACCGGCAACATCAGCTCGCTGTCCTGCGCCAACAAATCGCTGAGCAAAATAGTCAGCAGCGTGCAATTAATCAGCGCGTTGGTTCCGGTACTCTGGTCTTTTTGTTCGCGCTTGTCCCGATGCTCTTTTTTATAACTGTATTTGACGTTGGTAATGATTTTGCTCATTTCCAGAATGCGGTTACCGCGCCCGCCGATGAAAAAGTCCGCGCAAAATTGATTCAGGCGCTGGTATAAACCATCGTCGTGAATATCGGTGGTGTTCAGATTGGTCCGATCCAGTTCATTAACCAGTTCTTCGAAACGATGATCCAGCTCAATTTCGACCCGGATGTCCTTCAGGTTTGAAATGCTGTAATGTTCGAATTGTTTATTGACCTTGTTGATGAAAGCACGGATATGACTGCGATTGCCAGTCAGCTCGCTAATCTTGGTGCCGGTCATTTTATTATGCTCGATGATGCGGCTTTGCAAAGTATCCTGTTGATCGGGCAACGCAACAAAGGTGTTGTTTAACGCATCCAAAATCATGCTTTGCTGTTCATTGCTATAGCTGCTGTAGGCTATTTCGACAGGTAAACGAAAATGACCGCATTGGACAAATTCATTGATCTTTTCATCCAGACTTTGTTTTAGATTATTTAGTTTGGCCTGGTCTCCTTCCATTTCCTTCAAGTCACTGAATGAAACGCTATGAACTTCTCGCATATCGTCCGTTGTTTTCAGGTCGTCTGATTTCAGCTTTTGCAGATATTGTAAAAGATGAGTTGCATCTTTTAGTTGTTGACGCAAGGATTCCAGTTTTTCTTTGGCAGCGGCATGATCGTTACGATTTTGTTCCAGAAAACCTTGAGTTTCTTCCAGTTGTTGAAGAAGTTGCCTTTGCACGTTTTCGATTTCGTCGATCTCGGCCGCTTTCACCTGTCTTTGCTGTTCAGTGGTTTCGATTGCATTGACAATCTTCAACTCGTTTTGAATCTTTTCCCTTTCCTTCTGAGCTTCTTGGCATTGTTGCTTTTGGTATTCGCCGGAGGCTGAAGCGAATTTTTGCAGCTCAATAATCTCGTGGCCCAACTGTTGACTAGCTTTCTCCAAACTGCCCAATTCCTGTTGCAACTGTTCCTTAATTTGTTGTGATGATTTTATCGGCTCCCTGCTAAAGGGCTCGCCAAGAAAGCTCAAACCAGTTGGCTCGACACTAAACAGATGTGTGAAACGCTCAATAATGGCTGTTTGGTTGCTATCGACATCAACGATAATCTCGCCAAAATGCTTATTGAGCGTTCTCAGTACCGTGGCGCTATGTTCATCAATCCGGCTAGTCAGCAATTTTTCGTAGTGCCCCAGCGCCTGCTTTTTCTTAGCCTGATCAGCGACGTTACTGTTTTGCAAAGCAACTTTGGCGGTTAGGGCATCGATCGCTTTCTGGCTATCTTCAAGATGACTGATTTTTTCATCCAGTTCATCCTGTTTAGCCTGTAAGGTATTTCTGAGTTCGGCAATCGCAGCATCGGGATATTCATGCTGAATCTTTTGAAAGTGTTCGATCTGTTCCTTGAATTTAGCCAGGTCTTTATACAAAGCTTTCAGTTGCCCGGTATATTCGCTATCTTGCTTTTGTTGTTCTATACCTTTTTTATCAAGCTGTTGTTGAGCTTCAAATAAGCGAATCACTTCCGGTTCGACTTGCCCGATCTGCAGCCGTATCTGCTGTTCGGTGTTGTTCAAATATTTAAAGTACGCTTGAAAAGTACCGGAAAAGCGCTGTTGCAGTTCGTTCCGGCTCTGATGCAGATCGCTTAATTGCTTAAAGTCATCGCGATAATTGGTTATGGCTTTTAGTTTATCCTGGGTTTGGCGCAGCTCGTTGTACTCATCGAGAATCGTCTGTAAATCCTGATGCAACTTATCCTGGGTATTGATTTTGCCGCTTTCGATAATCGTAGCGAAAGTTTCAGTCAAACCTTTAGTGTCGGTTTTGGCAATCTCAAAAGTAAAATTCATCAGCTGGCGAAAAGCGCTCAGCTCACGCTCTAGCCCGCCTTCTTTTAACGGCACCAGACAATAACGCCCTTTGGCACGCTGCATCGGGTTATGGCTGAACAGTTTTTCCTTGATTTCCTTTTTGGTTTTCAGCATCACCGCCCCGGCGTCCTTATACTGCTGATACAAGGCATGTATTTTCGGAATGCCCAAGCCCGACACCGGACTGCCCAGACCGTTGTTGACTCCCGTATTATTGATATCCCAAAACTGCGCACGAATCTCATCGTAAGCACAGGGCAATGCCAGCCGCTGATAACCGAAACTGCTATTGGACTTGAACAGGATCAGGCAAAAAGGGCCGTGTATATTTTCTGCTTCCAGAATCAGAAAGCTACTATCGCTAGGGAAGTAATAATGGTAGCTATCCTCGGTGGAGTACAGTTCGCCTTTGGAGGATTTAAAGGCAAATTTGGCTTTGCAGTCATTAAAACTGATTTCCGGAAACAAATGCAGTTTCAGCGCATTCAGCAGCGAGGTTTTACCCAGATTATTACGGCCGAACAAAGCGCAATGCCGATCAATCGGCAACTCGGTATAGCAATAGCTGATTGAGTTGATCGCAATCAGTTTTTTCACCGAATAGGCGATTTTTGTATTCAAAAGCTCCAAATTTTCCATAATTAATCCGGTAAATATATTTCCTGTTCCAGCATTTTTTTGTGATGAATCATCAATTCAATGGCTGGGCGTAAAGTTGGGTAATTGTCACGAAACTTGCGCAGGGCAGGCAAATGTGCGTTTTGTAAATCAATCTTCGAGTTTTTTAATTGCTCATCGGCACAGGGCGGCAGTAAAAAACTGATCCTTTGATGGCCAGTTAAATCATATATATTTGCAAACGTTGTCAGCCCGCCAATGTCCAGGTCAAGCAAACAATCGACTTGCTGATACTGATTGAAAAACGCTTTATTCAAGCGATTACTGATGGCATTGCCGGCCCCCCAGGCAACATCCAATCCTTCTTCATTAAAATCTGCAAACTGCTGTTTTAAAAAAGCCAAGGATTCATTTTTTTGCACAAAGTTCTCTTGGTTCTCGATAATCAGCAAGCGCTGGCCTAACGTAACCGAGGTTTTTATACCGCCGGCATCATTAAGAACGACGACTGGATGATTGTGCCGATTCGGCCAGAGAATAATCATCGCCTGACTGACCGGGTGTTTATGGCTATCACCAGCCAATGCAGCCGAAACTCTGTTGGTTATAGCATAATCTGGAAAATCAGCTTGAAGCAGGGCAAACCGTTCCTCATCAATAATGCTGACTTGATAATGCGAGTTGGAAATTTTCTGAGTTGAAAAAATCCTCAAAATAGTTTGATCGTCATAGCCTTGATGATGTAACTGTTTACGAAAGCTATCAAAATTGATGGGCTTCCCAGATTTAATATTTCCAAGATACTTAGAAATCTGCATTTAAAAAATCAGAAAGATTAAAAGGCACAATAGTAAATTTGACCTGCGCTCCATCGCTTCCCAGTGTTTATCAAGCGCTCGAATCAGGCTGCGAGGATTAATCATATAGAGGCGGAAAAGGTTCTAGTTCATCGCGGTTAAGCCAAACAATTTTCTGGATTTTTGCAGTTACTGACGCTTCATCGATATGCAGCATACGCAAATAATAAAGTTTTAATGCGCGTCGCACAGTCAGTGCGAGTCGTCCGTTTTTCATACCATAATCATCGGCAATCACCGCTTGCTGTTCGGGGGTTAATTCCGGGTGAGGTGCGAGGATCAATGTCTCAAAGCTTTGCCAATCTTGATCATGTTCAGCGAAATGAAGGGCCGATTTACCTAATTCGGGTGTCGCTAAAAAACGGGCTAAAACAAAATCCCGGTAACTGAGATGCTCCTGGCTGTACGCTCGAATATGCCAGCGGAAACCGTTATATACCAATGCATGGGGTTCCAACGCCAAAAATCTTGGTTCCCTGCTCATGGACTGATAGACGACTCTTAATTCCCGTTGTTCTCGAATGGCCTGATGCACTAAGCGCAAACACTGAAAATTCAGTTTTCGCTCTGGCGGACGCAGCAATTCAACGCCCACACCGGTTGGCGTGATTGGTAACACGACGGATTGCCCCAAACAACTGCCGGCCTCAATGAGTCGCAAATATTCCTCGGCGGTCCCACGCATAAAATGGGGGGTGAAGGTATCGCTGGGAAAATAGGCTTTTTGCTTGCGATCGTAACTCAGATTGCCCTCGGCCAATTGTTGATACAACGAAAAATCCTTGGAGGCTTGGCCACGGGAAATACCAAACAACTGCATCAAAATGCCCGAAGTAATGCGGCCTTCCCACAACAAAGTCGCTTCGAGCATTGCCAAGCGTTGCCGGGTATCCCATTTTACGTGATCTGCAGAAGAAGTCGTTATTTTCATAGTCGGAAGTATATGTCAATTATTTTGACATATCAAAGTGCTCCGTCTATAGTTCAAGCCTTAACCGGCGCGTTAATATAGCGTGGGCGAAGCATAACTCGTACGACAAAATCGGCCTGACTCCAGGCTTGTAAAGTGGTCGAATCCTATTCTCTTTGGGATTGGCTGTCTGGAATAAATAACAATAAGAAAACGTAATGGAAAACGAATTTTTCAGCAAGCCCATCCTTAACTCGCCCTACGAATACCCTGTAAGGCATTGGGAACTGGATAAAAAAGGCCAGCCCACCCATCAGATTATTGAACAACGCCGGCGTGCCGAATTCATCACTCCCATACCTAAGCCCAAAAAACGCAAGGGAGCGGTAGAGCAACAGCAATTATTCGATTTTGAAGAAAACGACGAAATTTCCTCAGAAGATCAACGTTACGATCCGACCCCAATCATTAACGAATTACGCAAAAACGTAGATGAATGGCGCAAATTAACCAATACCAGTGACTGGTTGGTTACACCGGAAACAGCACGTCTGCTGCAACATTGGCGACATCACTCATTCAACGGGGTTAAACCTTTTTTCTGCCAAATCGAGGCGGTGGAAACAGCAATCTGGCTTACCGAAGTCGCCCCCAAAATGGGCAAAACAGGCAGCAGGTTTTTAAATCACCTTACGGCAGCCAATCAAAATGCCAATCCGGAGTTGATGCGTTTGGCATTAAAACTGGCTACAGGCGCCGGTAAAACCACAGTCATGGCCATGATCATTGCTTGGCAAACGGTCAATGCAGTGCGTCGCCCTAACAGCAAAAACTTCTCCCGTGGATTCCTTATCGTTACCCCCGGTATAACCATTCGTGACCGTCTTCGGGTTTTGCAGCCGAACGATCCCGATAGCTATTATCAAAGCCGCGAAATTGTTCCTAGCGACATGCTGGGCGATATCGAACGCGCAAAAATTGTCATCACTAATTACCACGCTTTTAAATTGCGCGAACGCTTGGAATTGTCAAAAGGTGGACGTTTGTTGCTGCAAGGGCGTGGCGGTGGTGACCTCAACACGCTGGAAACCGAAGGTCAAATGCTGCAGCGCGTCATGCCCGAACTGATGGGTATGAAAAACGTCATGGTGTTGAATGATGAGGCGCATCACTGCTACCGGGAAAAACCCGACCATGACGATGATGGCCTGAAGGGCGATGAAAAAAAAGAAGCTCAGAAAAACAACGATGCCGCCAGACTATGGATCACCGGTTTAGAAACGGTTAAACGCAAACTAGGCATTCAACGCGTCATTGACTTATCCGCCACGCCGTTTTTCCTCAGAGGCTCAGGCTATGTTGAAGGAACCTTATTCCCTTGGGCAATGAGCGACTTCTCGCTGATGGATGCCATCGAATGTGGCATCGTTAAACTGCCGCGTGTTCCTGTTGCGGAAAATATCCCTGGCGATGAGATGCCGATGTTCCGCAATCTCTGGGAACACATTGGCAAAAAGATGCCCAAGAAGGGCCGCGGCAAGGTACAGGATGTACCGAATGCAGAAAAGGCAGGAGCATTTTTCCGCCAATCCAAAGCACTTGATCCCTTGAGCATACCGGTAGAACTGCAAACCGCACTGGAGGCGCTTTATGGGCACTACGAGAAAACCTACGACCTTTGGCAACAAAGCGGCATTACAGTCCCGCCCTGTTTTATCATCGTCTGTAACAACACCAGCACGTCCAAACTGGTTTACGATTATATCTCCGGCTTTGTTAGAGAGAATGAGGACGGAACATCGAATGTCGTCAATGGCCGATTAGCCCTGTTCAGAAATTATGATGATTATGACAACCAATTCGCTCGCCCTCGCACCTTATTAATTGATAGCGAACAGCTTGAATCCGGCGATGCCCTGGACGATAACTTTCGCAAAATGGCCGGTGATGAGATCGACCGTTTTCGCCGCGAAATCATCGAACGTACCGGCGACCGTCGCCAGGCCGACAACCTGACCGATCAGGAATTATTGCGAGAAGTCATGAACACCGTCGGTAAGGAAGGCCGACTCGGCGAATCGATTCGTTGTGTCGTTTCAGTATCCATGCTCACAGAAGGCTGGGATACCAACACCGTTACCCATGTGCTCGGCGTTCGCGCTTTCGGCACCCAGTTATTATGCGAACAGGTCATTGGCTGTGCGCTGCGTCGCCAGTCCTATGAACTCAATGAAGAGGGACTGTTCAATGTCGAATATGCCGATGTACTCGGCATACCGTTCGACTTCACCGCCAAGCCTGTCGTGGCACCACCGCAACCGCCCCGGAAAACCATTCATGTCAAAGCGATGCGACCGGAACGCGATGCGCTGGAGATCGTCTTTCCGCGTGTGCAAGGCTACCGTGTCGAACTCCCGGAAGAACGGCTCACAGCGGAATTCAATGGCGATTCCATTCTGGAACTCACACCCGATTTGGTCGGTCCCTCGGTCACTCAAAATGCGGGCATCATCGGTGAGTCGGTCGACCTGAATCTGGTGCATACAGGCGATATGCGTTTATCGACGCTGTTGTTTCATTTGACTCAACGACTGCTTTACACCAAGTGGCGTGATCCCGGCGATGAAGCCAAATTACATCTGTTCGGACAACTCAAACGCATTTGCAAACAATGGCTGGATACCTGTCTAGTCTGCAAAGGTGGAACCTATCCTGCACAATTGATGTATCAGGAACTGGCTGATATGGCCTGCGAGAGGATCACGGCAGGTATTACTCGGGCCCTGGTTGGAACGCGCCCGATCAAAGCCGTGCTTGATCCCTATAACCCAACCGGTTCTACAGCACACGTCAACTTCAATACCTCCAAAACCGAACGCTGGGAAACCGACGCCAGCCGCTGCCATATCAACTGGGTGATCCTCGACAGCAACTGGGAAGCCGAATTCTGCCGTGTGGCGGAAAAGCACCCATTGGTCAAAGCCTACGTCAAAAATCACAGTCTAGGCCTGGAAGTGCCTTACCGCTACGGTTCCGAAACCCGCAAATACTTGCCCGACTTCATTGTCCGGGTCGATGATGGTAAAGGCGAGGATGATTTGTTAAACCTGATCATCGAAATCAAAGGCTACCGCCGCGAAGACGCTAAAGACAAAAAAGCCACGATGGATACTTACTGGGTGCCCGGCGTCAACAACCTCAAGCAATTCGGCCGCTGGGCCTTTGCCGAGTTTACCGAGGTTTATCAAATAGAAACCGACTTCGAAGCGAAAGTCGAAGCGGAATTTGAAAACATGCTTGCCGGAGTTTGCCACAATGCAGACTGATAGTTATACAATTCAGCCTTTTTCTATACACGTTGCGGCAAACCTGTATAGAAAATCGCAGTTTTCTATACACATCGAGCAACACACGGAGGCTAGATGAATTCGATCCCGCCGCTGGAGTCGCTATCTCCGGTACGTTTCGAAACGGCCGCAATCCTGAAAAAACTGGCATTGGCAAGCCGCAAGCTCGCCGAACTCAAAGGCGTGGCGGCCTCTATTCCCAACCAAGGCATTCTCATTAACACGCTGGGTATGCAAGAGGCCAAAGATAGCTCCGCAATTGAAAATATAGTCACCACCCATGACGAACTCTTCAAAGACGATGCTTTCCCCGAAAATTTCGCCAATCCCGCCGCCAAGGAAGTCATGCGTTATCGACAGGCATTGCGTATCGGTTTTGATAAAGTTTGTGAAACCGGATTGCTCACCAACAACCACATTATCGAAATCCAGGCCGAACTCGAACAAAACAACGCGGGGTTCCGCAAATTACCGGGGACAGAGCTAAAAAATAGCCTGGGCGATATTGTCTATACCCCGCCGCAATCGCCTGAAATCATCGCCGATTTGATGCGCGATCTGGAACGCTTTATCAACCAGGGCGACTGCTTTAACGCCGACCCTCTGATCAAAATGGCGCTGTTGCATCACCAGTTCGAAAGCATCCATCCGTTTTACGACGGCAACGGCCGTACCGGGCGGATTATCAACGTCCTGTATTTGGTAAAAGAGGGCTTGCTCGACATTCCGGTACTGTATCTCAGCCGCCACATCGTCCGCACCAAAGCCGATTACTACCGCCTGCTGCAGGCGGTTCGCGAACAGAATGCCTGGGAAGACTGGGTGCTGTACATATTGACCGCCGTGGAAACCACCGCCGGCGAGACGATTTTGACTATTCATGCCATAAAAGCCGCCTTGATGGACGCCAAACACCGCATCCGTGAGCGCTACCGGTTTTACAGCCAGGATTTGATCAACAACCTGTTTATCCATCCGTACACAAAAATCGAATTTATCGAACGCGACCTCAATGTGTCCCGCTTGACGGCAACCAAATATCTGGATGCCTTGACCGAAGGCGGCTTTCTAAAAAAGCAGAAAATCGGCCGTTCGAATTACTATATCAACATTGCGCTCAACGAAATTCTGACCGGAGCGGCAATGCAAGGAGAAACGCAATAAAAATGGCCAAGCAACCCAATAACCTGACCGTCGAAAACATCAAACACGACGAGGCTACGCGCAAGAATATCCCGACCGCTGAATACCAGTCAGTGATGGCCAAGGACGAGCAAAGCCCGATTCGTTTGGCCTACGAGCGCCGCAACCGCGACCTCGACCCGCAACTGGTCTGGCGCGGCAAAGACGAGCAGGATTGGTCGGACTTGGTGGTGCATGCGCCGCCGCTGTATATCCAGGAAAAAGTTCATCCCAAAGTTTTGATCGACGATTTACTACGTCACCCCTCGCCCTCCGGGAGAGGGGCCGGGGGAGAGGGCGAACAAATCGACCTCTTCAGCGACTTCAACGGCGTACCGGATGAAAACGCCAAGACCGAGTTTTACCGCCATGATGCCCATTGGACCAATCGCATGATTCTCGGCGACAGCCTGCAAGTCATGGCCAGCTTGGCCGAACGTGAAGGCTTGCGCGGCAAGGTGCAATGCATTTATTTCGATCCGCCGTACGGCATCAAATTCAATTCCAACTTCCAGTGGTCCACCACCAGCCGCGACGTCAAGGACGGCAATGTCGGCCATATCACCCGCGAGCCGGAACAGGTCAAAGCCTTCCGCGACACCTGGCGTGACGGCATACATTCTTATCTGACTTATCTACGCGACCGGCTGACGGTGGCTCGAGATTTGTTGACCGATTCCGGCTCGATTTTTGTGCAGATCGGGGATGAGAATGTGCATCGGGTGCGGGCGGTGATGGATGAAGTATTTGGGGATGACAATTTCGTATCTCTTATCGCTGTAGCAAAAACAACGAGTGCAACAAGTCAGTTGCTTCCGTCTATTTGCGATTACATCGTTTGGTACTGCAAGCGGATAGAAGTAATGAAGTATCGTCAGCTTTTTTCACCGAAGGTTGCGGGAGATACAGGAGCCACTGGTTACACAAAAATTCGTTTAGAAAATGGAATCATAAGGCCTCTGTTAGCGAAGGAACGTGATGGGAGTGTAGAGTTACCACCAAATAGCCGTATCTTAGCCACCGGAGATTTAACGAGCCAACGACCACCAGGCGATTTTCCTGTTAAATTCAAAAACAAAATTTTTCGGCCAGTGAAAGGCTATTGGAAAACGGGCGAAATTGGGTTTCAGAAAATTATCAAGGCCGAGCGTGTCGTAGATACTTCCGGTGGTCGCCTGTCGTACGTTCGTTATATCGATGATTTCCCTGCTTTTCCAATAACTAATGTATGGACGGATACGGTCGGGCAGAACCAGTTCGGTGGTGATAAACTTTATGTAGTTCAAACCGGAAATAGGATTGTTGAACGTTGCATCCTCATGTCCACCGACCCGGGCGATCTTGTACTAGACCCCACTTGCGGCTCCGGCACCACCGCCTATGTCGCCGAACAATGGGGCCGCCGCTGGATCACCCTCGACACTTCACGCGTCGCATTGGCCTTGGCCCGCGCCCGCATCATGGGTGCGCGCTATCCGTATTATCTGCTGGCCGACAGCTACGAAGGCCAACGTAAGGAAGCCGAACTTACCCGCTCCGCGCCATCCAGCCAACGCACCAACGGCAATATCCGGCATGGCTTTGTCTATGAGCGCGTGCCGCATATTACCCTGAAAGCCATCGCCAACAACGCGGAGATCGACGTCATCTGGGACAAATTCCAGGAAAAACTGGAACCGCTGCGCGAACAACTGAACGTGGCACTTGGACGGGGTGTTGTAGGAGCGGCTTCAGCCGCGATCAGCGCCGAATCGCGGCTAAAGCCGCTCCTACAGCCATGGCAAGAATGGGAAATCCCGCGCGAATTGCCCGAATCCGTTCGCCCTGAGCTTGTCGAAGGGCATGCTTCGACAGGCTCAGCACGAACGGTGGCAGAGATTCATCAAGAATGGTGGAAATTGCGCATCGCCCGCCAGCAGGAAATCGACGCCTCGATTGCCGCCAAAGCCGATTCCGAATACTTGTACGACAAGCCCTACGAAGACAAGAAAAAAGTCCGCGTCGCCGGACCGTTCACCGTTGAAAGCCTGTCGCCGCACCGGGTGTTGACCGTCGATGAAAACGACGATCTGGTCGACGGCGTGTCCGAAGCGGATGGCGAATACCGCGAAGAGCGGGACTTCGTGCAAATGATTCTGGAAAACCTGAAAACCGCCGGCGTACAGCAAGCGCATAAAACCGACAAAATCGACTTCACGTCTCTTTCGCCCTGGCCCGGCGAACTGATCTGCGCCGAAGGCCGCTACATGACTCCCTCGCCCCTTGGGGGAGAGGGCCGGGGTGAGGGGGAAATAGAAAAACGTGCCGCCATTTTCATCGGCCCGGAATTCGGCACCGTCTCCCGTCCCGACCTGGTCGCCGCCGCCCGTGAAGCCGGCGATTCCGGTTTCGATGTGCTGATCGCCTGCGCCTTTAACTACGACGCCCATTCCTCGGAATTCGACAAACTCGGCCGCATCCCGGTTTTAAAAGCCCGCATGAACGCCGACCTGCACATGGCCGACGACCTGAAAAACACCGGCAAAGGCAATCTGTTCGTGATCTTCGGCGAACCCGACATCGACA
>Ga0208625_100409_pt1 | contig 11517 bp, 11 predicted proteins | sample LakWasMeta8_HOW4_2_FD_183858 | JGI IMG/M metagenome (GOLD analysis project Ga0208625, IMG submission 183858) | Freshwater sediment methanotrophic microbial communities from Lake Washington under simulated oxygen tension - Sediment Metagenome... | ecosystem: Environmental > Aquatic > Freshwater >... | reverse complement strand
CAGAGCAGGATATCTGGTGGTTTGGCGGCGGCATGGATCTGACGCCCTATTATGGATTTGAAGAAGATGCAGAGCATTTTCATCGCACGATCAAAAGCGCCATCGATGCATTTGGCACAGGCTACTATCCTGAATTCAAAAAAGAATGTGACGAGTATTTCTTCTTGAAACATCGTCAGGAACCACGCGGTATCGGCGGTATTTTCTATGATGATTTCAATGAACTTGGCTTCGAAAAAACCTTTGCCTTCCACCGCGCAGTAGGCGATGCATTCGTGCAGGCTTACCTGCCGATTGTACAGCGCCGCAAAGATATTCCCTATGGCGAACGCGAGCGTGACTTTCAAGCCTATCGTCGCGGGCGCTACGTTGAATTTAATTTAATTTATGACCGCGGTACAATCTTTGGCTTGCAGTCCAATGGCCGCACCGAATCCATTCTACTTTCCATGCCGCCGATAGTGAAATGGCGCTATGACTGGAAACCGGAAGCCGGCAGTCCTGAGGCCAAGCTATATACCGACTTCCTTGTTGAAAAAGACTGGTTATCGCTTAAGGCATAAAACTCTATGGAAAGTTGTACATCATGAAAATATCAGACCAAGCCCGCGCTTTTGCGCAAGACCTGCTGGATTTTATTGATGTCAGCCCTAGCCCCTGGCATGCGGTTCACAGTGTAGAACAAAGACTGCTGAAACAGGGTTTCACCCGGCTTGAAGAGTCGCAAAAATGGCAGTTAGCCTCCGGCAAACGTTATTTTGTAGTGCGTGGCGGCGCATCGATCATAGCCTTCACCATCGGCTCCCAGCCGCTTGCAGAAAATGGTTTCCGTATCGTCGGTGCCCACACAGACTCCCCCGGTTTGCGCCTCAAACCGCAGGCCGCATTCGGCAGTGACGGTCTGGTACGCATCGGGGTAGAAGTCTACGGCGGGCCAATTCTGGCGACATTTACCGATCGCGATCTCAGCATTGCCGGGCGTGTGACTGTACGCACGCCGAGTGGCCATGAATCCAGGCTGCTCAAATTTGATAATGCTTTGATGCGTCTGCCTAACCTTGCCATCCACATGAACCGTGAGGTTAACGACAAAGGCCTGGCGCTCAACAAACAGACCGAGTTGCCGCTGCTATTTGCCGAAAGCGAAGACGGTGTTGCTGCTGACCAGCAATTCCTGGCTTATATCGCGCAGTCACTCGGCGTGGATACCGCGGACATATTAACTTTTGAGCTGAATGTATTCGATACCCAGAAAGGTACGCTCTGGGGCGCTCACCAGGAGTTCATCGCCGATAGCCAGCTTGATAACCTGGCCTCATGCCATGCAGCAATGTCCGCATTATTAGCCACGGAGAATCCTGATTCCACCAGCGTCTGCGCCCTGTTTGACCATGAAGAAGTCGGTAGCGAAAGCGCAGCAGGCGCCAGCGGCAGCTTTTTGGCCGACGTCATCAATCGCATTTGCATTAGCAGCGAACTTAATGAAGAAGACAGGTTACGCGCCTTGGCGCAAAGCTTCTTTATCAGTGCCGATATGGCGCATGCTTATCATCCCAACTATCCCGGCGCTTACGAGCCCTGCCACCATGTACTGGTAAACAAAGGTCCGGTAATCAAAACCAATGCCAATCAGCGTTACTCAACCAATGCTGATACCGCGGCACGTTTCATCATGCTGTGCGAACGTGCCGGCGTACCTTATCAACAGTACGCACATCGTACCGACTTGGGCTGCGGCAGTACGATTGGGCCTATCGTCGCGTCTAATTTAGGTGTACCGAGTGTAGATGTGGGCTCGCCGATGTGGGCGATGCACAGCATTCGTGAAAGCGCGGGCGCAGCTGATCATCAATTTATGGCCGCCGTGCTTGTCGAGTTATTTAATTCCTAGGCGTTTCTCAACAACTGGATTAAAAAAATCCACTGACAGCAAGTTATGACTATAATCTACAGAAAATAACTTTAAAATTGCCGGTGCCCTATGCAAACTATTGAATCCATCGTCGCCACTTTATCAAGCTGGGTATGGGGGCCGCCAATGTTAACGTTGCTGCTGGGCACCGGCCTCTACCTTACTATCTTGCTAAAAGGCATGCAGTTCAGAGCCCTGCCATTAGCGTTCAAACTCATCTTCCATAAAGATCACCACCACGAGGGTGACATCAGTCACTTTGCCGCACTCATGACCGCACTGGCGGCTACCGTAGGCATTGGCAACATCGTAGGCGTTGCAACTGCTATTACGCTAGGCGGTCCGGGCGCAGTGTTCTGGATGTGGATGACAGGCCTGGTCGGCATGGCAACCAAATATGCCGAGGCGGTTCTTGCGGTCAAGTACCGTGAAAAAGGCCCGCATGGCATGCGCGGCGGTCCGATGTATTACCTTGCAAACGGCGCCGGCTTGCCTTGGCTGGGGACACTGTTTGCGATATTTACCGCATGTGCGGCATTTGGCATCGGCAATATGACACAGGCAAACGCCACTGCAAAAATATTTGAAAGTACGTTTCATATCGCACCGCTTACGACAGGCTGGATACTGATGATACTCACCGGCCTCGTCATCCTTGGCGGCATCCGCTCTATCGGCAAATTCACTTCATTTCTGGTACCGTTCATGATTGTAGGTTATGTTGTGAGCGCATTGGTAGTGCTGGCAATGAACATCGATAGAATTCCGCATGCATTTTCGCTGATTTTTTATCATGCATTCAACCCGATTGCTGCAACCGGTGGCTTTGTAGGTGCGACCATTGCTGCCGCAATGCGCTACGGCATTGCACGCGGCGTGTTCTCCAACGAGTCTGGTCTAGGCTCAGCACCGATTGCAGCCGCCGCCGCACGCACCAATGACCCTGTCAAACAGGCTCTGGTCAGCATGACACAGACCTTTATCGACACCCTCGTTGTCTGCACCATGACAGCACTTATTATCCTTACGGCCAATTCATGGACACAAGGCGTTAATGCGAGCGAACTTACCAGCGCAAGCATTGCAGAAACCTTGGGCGAAACCGGAAGAATCATTGTTGCAGTCGCCACGGCTTTATTCGCATACTCAACACTGATCGGCTGGAACTATTACGGCGAAAAAGCGATTGAGTACCTATTTGGCTCACGTGCTATCGCAACCTACCGCGTATTGTTCACGGCAGCTGTCATCGTCGGCGCCACTACCAGCCTTGAATTCGTATGGAATTTCTCTGACCTTGCAAACGGTTTGATGGCTATTCCTAATCTCATCGGCTTATTATTACTAGCCAAAGTGGTGAAGGCGGAAACCAATCGGTTTTTTTCTGTAATTAAAAAATAGTGTTCCGATCAATATGCCCCTGTAATAAAACCAGGAGATCAACATGTCGCATCATCGTGGCGCCTGGCGCAACCGCTGGACATTCATGCTTGCTACTGCAGGATCAGCGATTGGCTTAGGTAACATCTGGAAGCTGCCTTATATGATAGGCGTTAACGGCGGCAGCGCTTTTGTCTTAGTGTTTATTGCCTGCATATTCTTTGTAGGCATTCCGCTGATGATGACTGAAATACTGCTTGGCAGGCGTGCCCAGAAAAACCCGCTGGATGGTATGAAGTTTCTGGCAATAGAAGCTAAAAGCTCTCCTTACTGGAAGCTGCTTGGCAGCATGGGCATGCTGACAGGCCTGCTGATCCTGAGCTTTTACAGCGTAATCGGCGGTTGGGTGCTGTGTTTTATAACCGAAGCCGCAAAAGGCACCTTTATCGACATCGAGGCAGCACAGTCTACCGCAAACTTTAACAACCTTCTGGCCTCACCTTTCACCTTGCTGTTCTGGCATACCATCTTCATGTGCCTCACTATGGGGGTAGTATCACGCGGGGTAAATTCAGGTTTAGAAAAAGCCAATAACATTCTCATCCCCGCACTATTTGCCATCCTGCTCATCCTGTTGGGTTACAGCATGTCGGTAGGCGATATGCAGGCAGCTTATCACTTTATGTTTAGCGTGGATTTTTCAAAAATCACACCTATTGCTGTCCTGTCTGCGCTTGGCCATGCATTTTTCTCACTGAGCCTTGGCATGGGGTCTGTCATGGTTTACGGCTCTTATTTACAGCGCAACGTATCCATAGCACGCACCACCATTTATATTGCACTGGCTGATACCATGATGGGCCTGCTGGTTGGTTTAGCTATTTATGCTCTGGTATTTGCCAACCATTTAGCGCCAAACGCAGGCCCTGGTTTGATTTTTCAGACACTACCGATTGCTTTCGGCCATATGCCGGGGGGCAGCTTGATTGCCACGCTGTTTTTTATGCTAGTCGCATTTGCTGCCTGGACATCCGCTATTTCACTGGTTGAACCAACGGTTGCCTGGATCGTGGAAAACACACAAATTTCCCGCAAAACTTCAGTAACGGTTCTGGGTCTGGCAGTCTGGTTATTAGGGATTGCCGTTGTACTCTCGTTCAATCAATGGCAGCATATCAAAATCGTGTTCGGACTCAACATTTTTGAAACACTGGATAAACTCACTTCCACTATACTGCTACCGCTCGGCGGCTTGTTGATGGCGATTTTTGCCGGCTATTTCATGCAAAAAGATCACGTACAGGATGAGTTAAATCTGAATAATCAGGGGTTCATGCTTTGGCGAATTACCAATAACTATATTTCACCGATTGCCATTCTCGCTGTATTTTTATATTTGTTTGGCCTGATAAAATAGGTGAATACAGCCGCCATAAAAAAAGCCAGCTTAACTGCTGGCTTTTTCAAATCTAATACTAGATTACATTGACAAAATCCATGCTACAACTGTCTTAATGTCAGCATCTTTAACCTGTGGGCTGTTTGCCGGCATCGGCATAGGGCCCCAAACACCGCTACCGCCTTTTTTAACTTTCTCTACCAGTTTCGCTTCAGCAGTTTTATCGCCTTTGTATTTAGCAGCAACATCTTTGTAGGATGGGCCTAACACTTTTTTATCGATACTGTGGCAGGCTAAACAGCCGCTCTTTTGTGCCAAAGCCTGAGCTGCCGCAGCATCTACCGCATTAGCCTGTGCTGCAACAAACATAGAACCAGCAGCAGCGATTGTTAATAATAAAGCTTTCATGCTATCTCCTTAAGTTAACGCTTAATAATAATTATTTAATTTACAACGTTTTAATAATACCCATTATTAAAATTTTAACAAGTGAGCTAAATCAAATAACTACGACTAAATTCGATAAAATTGATCAAGCAAACCTGATAAATCCAAAACATCTCGTGAACATTCAACGCAGTAGCGTAAACAGCCGTTGACACTCGCTGCAGTTTTTTAATCCCTTGCAGTATTCAATCTCGCAAACTGGTTTCAGCGAAATTAAAGCGTCTCTACGCGATACTCAACTGACATGGTATGCGTTCTGCCAGGGCTGATTACGACTGAATTTTCCAGCGCATTCGCCGTTTCTACACAAATCATCTCACGCCACTCATCCGGCTTGCCCATATCAACCATCTGATTTGCTTTTTCCGCCCACGGATTCCAGATCACTGTTGACTGGCTGCCGGATTTTGAAATACGGATCTGGCGATTCAAGCCAGCGTCATGAATCATACAATCAACATTGGTATTGAGGTAAACGCGATCGAACTCACCGTTGAACTGTACATCGCTGCTTTCGACACGACGCTCGTAATTAAACACCTTGTCGGCATAAAGTGTATCTTCCAGGCCTTTAATCTGAATGGAGGCCACATCACTGACTTGAAAATAAGTATGCAAAGCCTCGCCTACCATAAACGGGTGATCCGCTTTATTGGTTGTTGCAAGGTCAAGCCTGAGCGTCTCGCCTACCGTAATCGTGACCGTCAGCAGATGCGGGTATGAAAGCTGCCGCTTTGATTCTGCCGGTTCCAGCATTTGCAACTCTATACGGGTTGCGCCATTATTAAGAGTTTCAGCATCCACAAGCTGCCATGGCATCACACGTGCAAAACCATGCGGGCAAAGTGTGCTGTCTGTCGGGTGTGCACCGAACCATGGCCAGCAGATAGGAATGCCGCCGCGGATAGAACGCCCCGGCACATAACGCGCATTGCTTGATAGCCATAATACCGGGTGCTGCTGTGACTTAGGCTGCCATGCCATGACATGGGCACCCTGCAATGCAATTTTTGCGGTTGCCAATGCATTATCGATTTCGATGTAATCCAGGCCATTTTCATCACGAATGAAACGCACATGATAGTTTTCTGCTTCGGCGACTGGATTGATTTTTTCTAACACACTGGTTTGCTTCATTTAAATTTCACTCTGTACTTAACTTTAAGTTAATTTGCTTTAAATTAAATTGGCCGCCTGATGGCGGCCAATTATTACTGCTATGTTTACTTCTCGATTTGCGATACATCACGGACTGCACCACGTGCGGCACTGGTGCTCATTGCCGCGTAAGCACGCAGGGCTGGGGAAACCTCACGCTCACGGTTAACCGGCTTCCATGCATCCTTACCTTTATTTTCCATCTTGGCACGGCGGTGCGATAACTCTTCATCCGTCACGACCAAATGAATGGTACGGTTAGGAATATCGATTTCAATCGTGTCATTTTCCTGCACCAACCCAATGGCACCGCCTTCAGCGGCCTCCGGTGAGGCGTGACCGATGCTCAGGCCGGATGTGCCGCCGGAAAAACGGCCATCGGTCAGCAGGGCACAGGCTGCGCCTAGCCCTTTAGATTTAAGGTAGGAAGTCGGATACAGCATTTCCTGCATGCCAGGGCCGCCGCGCGGACCTTCGTAACGAATCACCACTACATCGCCTGCGACGATTTGGTCCGCCAGAATCGCTTCAACGGCAGAATCCTGACTTTCAAAAATACGCGCACGGCCGGTAAATTTCAGGATGCTGTCATCCACACCGGCAGTTTTAACGATACAGCCATCGAGTGCGATATTGCCGTACAGTACTGCCAGGCCGCCATCCTGTGAATAAGCATGTGCTTTATCACGGATACAGCCTTCAGCACGGTCATCATCCAGTGTCGGGTAGAGCATGCTCTGGCTGAATGCAATCGTGGTAGAAATGCCGCCTGGTGCTGCGCGGTAGAACTTCTTCACATCTTCATTATCGGTCACTTTGATATCCCACTGGTCCAGGGCATCACCCAATGTTGCAGTATGCACGGTTGGCGTATCGCGATGGATTACACCGGCACGATCCAGTTCGCCCAGAATCGCCATCACGCCGCCGGCGCGGTGTACGTCTTCCATATGGTATTTAGCGGTAGCCGGTGCAACTTTGCTCACACACGGCACTTTACGCGAAATCTGGTCAATATCGCTCATCGTGAAATCAACGCCCGCCTCGTGTGCTGCCGCCAGTAAATGCAACACGGTATTGGTTGAACCACCCATGGCCACATCCAGGCTCATCGCATTTTCAAAAGCTTTTAAATTGGCGATGCTGCGTGGCAGCACGCTGTAGTCATCCTGCTCGTAATGGCGCTTGGCTAATTCAACAATCAAACGACCCGCCTTGAGGAACAGCTCTTTACGTGCAGCATGTGTTGCCAGAGTAGAGCCGTTGCCCGGCAAGCTAAGGCCTAGCGCCTCGGTTAGGCAGTTCATGGAGTTGGCCGTGAACATGCCTGAACATGAACCGCAGGTTGGGCAGGCTGAACGCTCAATCGCATCGGATTCCGCATCGCTTACTTTATCATCGGCTGCTGCAACCATCGCATCTACCAGATCCAGCTTATGCGTATTGCCGCCCCAGTTCACTTTACCCGCTTCCATCGGGCCGCCGGACACAAACACCACTGGAATATTCAAGCGCAGTGCGGCCATCAGCATGCCCGGTGTGATTTTGTCGCAGTTTGAAATGCATACCAGTGCATCAGCACAGTGTGCGTTGACCATGTACTCTACGCTGTCAGCAATCAAATCACGGCTCGGCAGACTGTACAGCATACCGCTGTGTCCCATAGCGATGCCATCATCTACGGCGATGGTGTTGAACTCTTTTGCCACACCACCCGCTTTCTCAATCTCGCGTGCAACCAGCTGACCCATATCTTTCAGATGGACGTGACCAGGTACGAATTGCGTAAACGAGTTGGCAACCGCAATGATAGGCTTGTTAAAGTCGCCATCTTTCATACCGGTAGCACGCCATAGTGCGCGTGCACCCGCCATATTGCGACCGTGAGTAGTAGTGCGTGAACGATAAACAGGCATGATAAAAATCCGTAATTATTTGAAGATTAAATAAATATGTAATTTTAGACTAGCTGAAGCCAACTAGCCAAAGAAATATGATGAAAGATATCCTATTTAACGCTGCCCCAATATTTACCAATGAAAATATTTAACGCACCATGCATATTTATGGCTAATTACCCTCATTTAAAACAACATATCACCAATACTGGTGATGCACACACAATACCTATCCCGTAAAATTCCTGCGGTTAATGATTGATGATGATTCACCGAAAAAGGCTGCCTGCAGAATCGGCACACCGTATCCAGATCAGGCTCGACCTGATCAGCACCCGCAAAGGAACTTATGACGCATCGTCATGGCCAGCATCTACTCCCTTTGCCAGATAATCTGGCAAAGGCTCGCTCGCGTATTAGCAGCACATGGAAAACCTATCTTTTTCTTGGTACCTTGTTGTTTATATTATTTTATTTGATGATTCCCGCATGGCTTAACCAAGAGCTTAACTTGCTGCAAAACAATGCGATTCGCCCGATTGCCGAACCATTGTTGATGAGACGTATCGATTGGATTCAGTGGCTGGGCATCATACTTAGTTTAGTATGCATACTGCTCGCCATCCGAAATTATGTCGCTACACGCTCAATCATCAGGAGCGAGGCTCACTTTATCCGCCGCCTGCTTGCCAAGCTCATGAGCTAGATTGGTTTGCCAGAAACAATAGCAGCTTTGTTCTGCGCGAACCAGCTTTAAAATACCCATAAAATAATAGACAAAACAGTACACTTAGGCCTAAGCTTGCGCTGACAGTCAAATGACACCGTCCAACCAGCTCTTAATCCAATCAAGCAAGCAAGGCCGCAAATGAAATTTAAAAGATTTCTGAATTTTGAATGGGATGCAATCGCAGGCATTATCGCTGCTGTCATAGCGCTTATCCTGCATCTGCTCCATATTGTCGATGAACACGTCATTTTGCCTATCATACTGGCGCTGATTGCATTATTGCTGATTAATTTTATGCGCCACACAAGAAATAACGAGATTACCGCTGAGCAGGTGAATCACGCTTTACAAGCCATCAGCAATATCCAGTCAGACCTGAAAGCGCCAGATGTCGTTTTGATTGGCCCGCGCCACTTACGCTCTGCAAATGAGCACTTCATCAGACAAATGAGCGGCGATACACTCTGGTACAACCTCTGCATGTCCATGTACAAACCACAACCGCTGTTTGATGCACTGCTGCGGCCAGCCGTAGAAAATCCGCTCGTGAAGTCAATACAGTTCGTCCTTGATGAAAGCCAGCGCGAACTCTGGGTGCAGGAAATACAGCCAAAAATTTCCGCCTGCCACGGCAGTAAAAAAGTACGGGAGCCACGCTGGCGTGATTTAAGCAGAACCATTTCTTTCATTCTTGCCGATAACCAGGCCAATGGCGATACAGAAGCGCTGCTGAGCTTTTGGGGTGAGCCCTTCATGGCACAGACTACCGATCACGATGTTCCGCGTTTTATCTTTCATGTGCAGAAAAACTCCGAACTGCTGCCGCACTTGGTTGAACTGGAGCGCAATGCAACACGCAAGCCTTGATTGAGCACATCTGCAAATTATCTGATGACTAAATTTAGCCTTTACAGAAATTTTAGGTAAAATCACTGCCTGTTCACTGGAAGTTGATCCTCATGTTTGTTCACCCACAATTTGACCCCGTTGCCATCCATTTAGGTTCTTTTGGAATACACTGGTATGGCCTGATGTATCTGGTCGGCTTCTTATCGTTTCTGGCGCTGGGCAAATGGCAGATCAACCACCGCAGCTGGCATCGCTGGACTGTGCCGATGCTTGATGATGCCTTGTTTTTTGGCGCGTTGGGCGTAATTATCGGCGGCCGCCTTGGCTATGTGCTGTTCTACCAGTTTGATTACTTTACCCAGCATCCGGCAGAGATTCTTGCGGTATGGCAAGGTGGCATGAGCTTTCACGGCGGGTTTCTGGGCGTGCTGTCTGCAATGTGGATTTTCAGCAGGAAATACGATATAGGCTGGCTGAAGATCATGGATTTTGTAGCGCCGCTGGTACCAATCGGCTTAGGGGCTGGTCGCATGGGTAACTTTATCAACGGTGAATTATGGGGCCGAGTCACTCACGCCGATTTCGGCATGGTATTTCCGCGTGTAGATAATCTATTACGCCATCCGTCACAGCTTTACGAATTTGCGCTTGAAGGTGTGCTGTTATTCCTGATTCTGTGGATCTACTCGTCCAAACCACGCGCAAGCGGTTCCATCTCCGCATTATTCCTGATCGGTTATGGCAGTTTCAGGTTTCTGGCCGAATACACCCGCGAACCTGACGACTATCTAGGGCTATTGTCTATGGGCTTGAGCATGGGGCAGTGGTTGAGTTTGCCGATGGTAATCATTGGTGTGGCAATGTTGATTATCTGTCAGAAAAGAGGCTCGCACTAGAAGCCAGTATTAAAGTCAGAACTGCTTAACGCGGTGATTCGCCTTATGCCTGGTCACCGCAGCGCTTCTCAGCATCTGATGCTTGGTTTTCTGCCCGCGGGTACGTTCACGCCACAATTTAAAAGAACCTGGCTTTAAATTAGCGCGCATCAATTTAATCACGCCATCCTGATCCAAACCAAACTGTATTGCTATCGCTTCAAATGGCGTACGGTCTTCCCAGGCCATTTCAATCACGCGGGAAACTTCTGCGTCATTGGGCGCACGCGTTAACAGCAACGCTTTACACCTTTCCACTTATCATCCTGCCAAAGCTTGAAGAACTCCTTGCGCGACAGCGGAGGGGGTGCATCTACAGTGGCCTGATGAAATTCAGCATGATGCTTCAGGTATTGCTCATACGCATCGTCACCCGCCAGCCGGCGGATAAGATGCCACACGTGTTTAATCTTTTTTAACATGACAGGGTGCCTCTATTCATTTAATCCCTTACCCAATCCTCAACCATTCTGCTCGGCTCATGTGGCGCTTCCGATAATTTCAGTACACGCTTACCCGCCAGATATCGAATGCACAGCCGCAACATATCAACAATGACCACCCACAGCACCACGACAAAAAACAGGGTTAAATACGCGTCAAGATGCTGATTGAATATCAGCTGCGGCGCTACCGCAGCTTTTTCCGGAGGTAGCGCGCCGCTGTAGAGCTTTGCTGCCATATCATCTGCTGCGGCAAGAAAACCTACTCGAATATCAGTACTGAACACCTTCTGGTAAGCGGCCGTAGTAGTCACGATCACCAGCCATAGCAATGGCAGTCCTGTTACCCAGGCATACTTCAGCTTG
>Ga0208625_100407_pt1 | contig 11544 bp, 10 predicted proteins | sample LakWasMeta8_HOW4_2_FD_183858 | JGI IMG/M metagenome (GOLD analysis project Ga0208625, IMG submission 183858) | Freshwater sediment methanotrophic microbial communities from Lake Washington under simulated oxygen tension - Sediment Metagenome... | ecosystem: Environmental > Aquatic > Freshwater >... | reverse complement strand
AGGTCAGGTTACCTTTCGCATCAAAGCTGTTGTGGCGAAGGTTGATTGTTCCAAGGTTGTCATCGGACGGCAGGCCTCGGTCATCGTAAATTCTCGTTTGGATGAGGCCGTTGCCGAAGGTTTCCTCCCATTGGGTAATGCTGGCCTCCACAGAAAAAGTAAAGGCCAGTATTATCAGTAGAGCAGATGAGAATATTTTCCCTCTCATGGTCTAGTTTTTGTCGTGGTAACAGTTAATGAATTCTATTTGTCAATATCTCGTCTATTCTTATCGTATTTGAAGGTCAATTTATAAAATATTCATCAAGTACTATGTCCGTTATAACCGCTCCTCCGCCTCGCCACCATGTAAGATCTAATGGTTTGCTATGATCAAAGCGATTTTTAGGAACCCAAACGACTGTACATCCTATAACACCACTGTTTATTAGTGCCTTTAGTTCATCTTTTGCTAGTCGAGGTGACGCTATTGCATGGTCATATTTCACGCCTGACACACTTACAACTTCATCCAATTTCAACACAAGCTTTCGATCATGCTCGTAAATATATGTGATGCGCGCTTTCACATTCTCATTAATAAAATCATTTGATATTATTTTTACATCCCGCCCTAAAAGGAGTGTATTATCCATTAGTGTACCTATATAATTTGGACAGGTATATTAATTACCCGATTCTTCATTGAAATTAGGGCCATGATTTATTCGTTGATCACTTACGTTAAGCATCATTTATTGCATAGTCAATTAACCTTTTACATTTTTCTTTTTCAGATGGTTGTGAACTTAAGCTACTCAACCAGTCCTCAAGAAAATCAATAGCAATAAAAACTTCTATAAAATATTTTAGTCCGGCCTTATTGATTTCATTAGGAGCAAGCCCTTGGCTTGTCTCTTGTGTGACAATAGCATCTGAATTTTCATTCCATGGTAAAGAAGCATAAATTGTACTTTCTTTATCGAATTTTTCTAAGTTATTAACTACTTCAATTAGTTTCACTTTACTAAGTAGGATGAGTTTGTTATCGGTTATCAACTACGCAATATTTTATTATCATGAAATCTTATATTTATTGATTGCAAAATCATATGATAGTAACTTTAAACATGGCGCACCACCACCATGCATGTGGCTTTTCGGATATGTTAATTCCCAATAACTGCCGTCATCAGGGCTTCTATATAAAGCTGACCAATTATCTCCATCGACAACAACCAGATCAAGATAGGAATCAGTGAGCCATTGTATTCGCTCACATACCGAGTCTTGTACCACAGAGCCATCTTTTTCTACCCAGCTTCCAACTAACCTTACTTCATTGCTACTTAGCTTCTTCTTCCTGGCACAATCATCGTACTAGAACCAGCAGGGATTGCGCCATTAGGTATTACAAACTCTCGCGCTTCTCCAACTGTCCGCCCTCCACCTATAAAACCTGGATCAGTTCTATGGACGATAGTCCACGGTCATCGTACAGCCTCGTTTGGATGATGTCTTTGCCGAAAGTTTTGTAGTTATTGTAAAAAATAGCCTCCACCATAAGGACAGAGGCTTAGTCGTAAGTATTAATAAATCCTAGTTTTAATAATTTATTCTGTTGATGATAACATCTGAATAAGATCTGGTTTTCCAATAATTACCACGCCCTTTTCACGGTCATCAAATTCACCATATCGTTTAATAAGAAGACCATTCTTCTTATATATGTTGATAATAAAATTATCGTCTTCTAAAAAACATCCTGCCCACCCACATTCAAGAATTTCCTGAATATCAATATGGCATGGTAATGCAACAAGATAAGTGCATCTATCATTTAAAATTACTTTAACTGCTACATGAATAATTGAATCAGATAGTTTCATTGCACCAAAGAATTTTACCTTTCCCTCTGACTCTAAACATACTTCATTTGAAAGATTTGTATGTGGAATTTCTATACCTTTAAGTCTCAAAGCATTCCATAGTTTATGATAACGAATGATTCGATTATCTGACTGCCATGCAGAGTTCCCTGCAAACAATAAAACATGATATTCAGGAAGTTTACTGATAATTTTACTATAGATTTTACTTACTATTGTAAATAGAGCATCGTAAGCTGACATGGATACCAGAGTCCAACTCGAACCTGCAAGCTTCTCATTACCAAGTAATTTAATTTGTTTGAAATCCATTACTTCATTATTCAATGATAAATCGCACGAGGTTACAACTTCAATTTCAGTAGTCATAATGATTACCCGATTCGTCATTGAAATGAGGACCACGATTTTGAATGTTACCTGGACCATAATCATGACCTCCTGCATCATCTCGTATTCTAACCGTTCGAGTTCCGCCGTCTTTAGTGGGCACCTCGTATTCGTATATACGTCCTGGCTGTGGTTTACCTCGTTTATCCGTATTAGGCAAGACTTTACTCGGTTTCTGACTGGTTGGGATGCCAGACTGACGTTTAGCTTCATTGAAGGCACCTTTTCTTCCGGCGCCATTTGGACTCATGTTACCAGGACAGTTAGGTAACGAAGAGCTTTTCTTACCTATTTGTTTAACTATCCCAAAGCCAGCGGGTAAACCTGGTAAAGCGGTTGCCAAAGCATCATAAGCAAGGCCAATCCCATTGGATAAACTTGGATCGTGATTAAAAACTTGAATGCTTAAATCGAGGCTTACTATATCTAGTGCTATATCAATTATCAGTCCACTACTATCAGTGTAATTTAATGTTTTATTCTCCACATAAGCAAATGTATTCGCGCCGCCGGCGAGCCCGATCGGATCGCTGATGAGATAGCGGCCGGTGGCCGGATCGTAGTAGCGCTGGTTGTTGTAATGAAAGCCGGTTTCAACGTCAAAGTATTGGCCGGGAAAGCGGAGATTGACGGTTCGGGTGGCCAGAACCGGAGCACTGGCTCCGAATGCCTCGCCGTCCCATCGCCATTCGGCGTTTCCGATCTCATTGGTGCCGATCCGCGGCGTGCCCAGGTGGTCGGTGTGCAGGTAGGTGATGACATCGCCGGCGTCGATCTGTGCGATTGGTGTGTTGCCGGCATAGAGGTATGCCCGGCTTAATCCGGAGCCGGTGCTTTCGCCGATCAGATTGCCGGCGAGGTCGTAGAGGTAGGTGGTGGTGTTCCCGCTGAGCGTCTTTTCCGATCGCAGTCCCGAATGATTGTAGCGGTACCGGACTAGCTCGGTGCCCTGCTGGTCGATGTGATCGATCTGCCCGGCGCCGGTGTAGAGGAGCGTGAAATTGCCGGTGGCGGTAATTTGCCCGGCCGGATCGGTGATCACGGCCTGGCCGCCCTTGCCGGTGAGTCGGTTGCTGGCCAGCTCATAGGTGTACCCTACCCCGCTTTTATTCAGCCGGTTGCCGTTGGCGTCATACTGATAGCTGTTGACGCTTGAAACCGATTCAGTCTTGATCTGGTCGATCGCATCATAGCTATAATCGATCTGCCCGGCCGCATCGGTTTTTGAGGTCAGGTTACCTTTCGCATCAAAGCTGTTGTGGCGAAGGTTGATTGTTCCAAGGTTGTCATCGGACGGCAGGCCTCGGTCATCGTAAATTCTCGTTTGGATGAGGCCGTTGCCGAAGGTTTCCTCACTCCATTGGCCGTCGCCGCGGTATAGGCGATTGCTCAGGACATTGAGAGGTTGGCCGTTGATCGTGGTGGTGACACTTTGAATCAGCCCGTTTCCGTTGCGCCCATAGCTGACCTGCCGGCCGCCAGGGTAGGTCATTCCGGAAAGACGGTCGGCCAATGTCCAGGTGTAACCTGTGGTGTAAGTTGAACCGCTATTGGCATCAAAAACGGTTTCGTTTACTCGACCAAGGTCGTCATAATGGAAATCTGTTGATCCTGACGCATCATCGGCACTGCAAAGCTCTCCGATTCGGCAAGTGTCATAGGCGTAAACGATGTTTTCGCCGGCGTTCGGGTAATGAATTTCTTTGACCCGATTCAATGCGTCATAAACGAATGAAACTGAAATGTTGTTAGCATCGGTTCTCGAGATCAAATTGCCTGCGGCATCATAAGCGTATTCCGTTGCGCCTCGATCGGCGCTGATTTCTTTCAACAGATTTCCAAGGTCGTCATAGATGAACTCGGTACCGGCGCCGTTCGGAGCATCGTGGCTGGCCAAGCGATCGGCGATATCGTGATCGATTACCGATTCGTCAAGCAGCGCATTGGTGATTGTTTTGACGTTTCCGAAAGGGTCATAAGTCCACTGTGTTTCATGATTGTTGGCGTCTGTTTCGGACAATAGATTTCCAACGGCATCCCAAAGCTTTTGAGTGGTCGAGATGCCTGTTGCGACCGAGGTCGGTCGGCCGCGGTGATCGAACAGCAATTGCGTGTGCGTCAGCAAAGTGTTGGTAGCATCTTTGTTGTCGACGACGGTGCGGTTGCCGCGATTGTCGTAGCCGAATTGCAACGAGTGCCCGAGTGTGTCGGTTGCCGATATGAGTTGATGGGCTGCGTTATAGCCGAAATTAGTGTAAACCCCATCTGGATCGGTGATTTTCGAGGGCAAGCCGGTTTTCGTGTAATCGTACCTCCAGATTCTGTTTAGAACACCACGCGATTCAGTCCGAGTGATCAATTGCCCGCGCGCGTTGTAAGCCAGGTTGACGACCGTTCCTGCAGGATCAGTAAATTGAGCGAGCCGGCCGTTATTGTCATAGCTATTGAAAGTCGTTATCTGCCCGAGAGCATTGGTCATCGTCGCCAATTGCCCACAGGCCTGCCCGGTGTTGCAGTTGTTATAAGTGAAAGCGGTAATGTCAGAAATGTCTGTTCGAGGGCCGTCAGTGGTAAGAACGCGCCCATCGTTGTCGTAAGAGAATGCTGTTTCTCGGTGAACCGCAGTCCCGTTTGGCTTGAATCCATCGATGGCGATTGATGTCGGCAGCTTCAAACTGGGGTGAGTGTATCCAATAGTTACACTTTTGCTATGTCCTACTGAGACACTGGGATAGGTTATGGTGTTGGGCAGATCAATTGCAGTTGAGGCATAAGTGAGCGTGGTTTCCCTTTGCTCAGGTTTGCCAAAGGCTTCGGTGAGCCCGGTGAATTGCCCGGCGGAATTGTAGTTGTATTTCGTAACGACGTTGTTTGGGTCAGTGCTTTGCTTCAACCGGCCGGCGGTATCGTAGCTTTGCAGAAAAGCTTTGCCATCCGTTTGAGACAATGCCGATTTCAGTCTTTTGATACCGGCAATCGTTTCGAATGTCAGCGTTTCGGCATAATTGTCGGCATCGGTTACTATCGTTTCGTTTTCTCCATAGAAAAACGAGAATTTCTCGGTGCCGCCTGCGTGCTCTGTCGAAATGGCCCGGCCGGTTGCGTCGTAAGCGTAGGTAGCGAAGCGTAAATTGTTTTCGTCCGTGATCCCGGTCAAATGGTGCAGGAAGCTGGAGTTCTCGTAGTGATAGGTCTCTTTCAGGGCCACGCTCCCATCGTATGGGTAGGTGACGCTGGTTTGATTGTTGTTGCTGTAGGTGAAGACCAGATATTTCCCAGATGGAATTTGCACCTTGTTGAGCAATCCGGAAGAGAAATAAGTGAATACCAGCTTGTGACCGTATGGCCCGGTGACCGTTTGCAGCCGATTATTGTAATAGGTGTATTGAGTCAGCCTGCCCTGCCCATCGCTTTGGGTGATCAGGTTACCCAGCGGATCGTACTTCTCGAAACTACCGTCCCGGTGAGACAGTATAAATTCATGCGTAACCAGATCTTCTTGCAGTCGGTAGCGAGTGCCATTTCCACCAGACCAAGTTTGATCGGGGTTTTTCGTGAAGCTCTCCGCCCGGCCGCTGCCTCGTACAACATGCAGGAGATTGTCACTGACCTTCTCAAGCCTCATGCTGTGGTTGTGCGTCCAGCCATAGCCCAAGCTGCTCGTCCGCGATTCATTGCTATTGTAATAGCGGGTAAAAGTGGGTACACCGTCCCCACCAACAAAATCCTCGCGTTCCAGATACTTGTTGCCGTTGGATGCGTCGCAAGGATTTCCGCGTTTCGCGCTGGCCGGCGTGGGTAACGAGACCGCGGCAGATTCGTTTCCTTGGCACCCACCCTCTTTACCGTCGGGTCGAGTTGTGCTGTTATCTGGTCCCAGGCTAGTGCTGTTACCGCCGGACTCATTTAGAGAAGTCGCGGAAGCACAATCGCTGGGCCCCGGGCCGATATAAACCGTGCCCGAAGGACAGTTCGCTACCGGATAGGTATAGTGGTCGATGTACTGTTCGACCAGATCGCAGGTATTGTCTGGTTGCCATGCGAATTGCCATTCGACACCATAGCAATATTTGACCCCGGTGGTATAGGCCTCCCAGGTATCGCAGGTCAATCGACATTGATTCACGACACGGGAGCCATATGTTTGGCAGTCTGAGATTGGCTGGTAAGATTCGCTTGACATGCAAAGTGCTTGCGCGTCTGCAAGTGATCCAGTCGGGAAAAAGCGATAGCTGGTGGCATTTGCTGTCGAGGCAATAAACGAAACCCAAAAAGCTAATGCGACGATACAATATGGTGATATGCGTTCTTTCATTTTCTAATTTCCTATTCGGACGTCGTTTGTTGATGCTTCACCAGCGCATACCGTTGCAAGATATTCTGGTCATCAAAGACAAAGTGGATTTTCCAGCCGTTGCCAGTCAATGTCGCCGTATTTACGGATTCCGAATCGGACGCAGTTAATGAACCAACGACTTGCTCAATATCGCTTTTATTTTGTCCAACATGGACACCAAGAATTGGATTATCGGGAGTGATCGCTTCGATCTGCTCGACCTTCCTCATTCCGGACTGATCGCTTAGGATCAACGAAATGCCGTTATTTTCATAAAGCATCGTAAATACACCGGGAGCCATCGGCAGCGATTCACCGGCTCCGAGCGCTGAAATGACCTGGGCCTCATTGTCTCCGAGGTGTATTCCATCCACGGCCGGCGGATCATCAACGGCGCAGGCAATTACCGGTATGGCCATCAGTAGCAGTATTGGAAAGGCTTTCGTTTTCAGTTTCACGGTTATCTCCATTTTTAATGGCTAAAAAAAACCGGCATCACCTGTGATCGTATTTAAAATCACAAGTCTGCCGGCTGTTCAAAACTTTATTTAGCGCTCATGTCCAAAAATATCCCACCCATAATTAGGGTTGGGAACAAGGCATAATGCATAGGCGTCGCTGAACCAGCGCCTAACCCAAATTTCGATGATGCCAGGTGGCATATCTTTGGGTAGTAGGTAGAATTCGTCGCCTTCAAATGACAGAACCTGATAATTCTTCGCCCATTTTTCTACCTCGACTTCGTTATTTTCAGAAAGACACCTGTGTTGAATTGCATTTATCTCCATGAAGGGCTCTATGGCTTCTCTTATAACCGTAGGCATCTCAATCTCGCCCGTATCCCCAACTTTGATTTCAAAAAAAGGAGTGCTTTCTTGCCGAATCATTTCATACAGGACTTTGCGCATGCCTGGCAATCCTTCTTCCATTAAGTCCAATCTTTCTCTTGCGTACTGGGCCAGTGATTCATCATAGACTTCACCATCTTGTCTTAAGGACGAGAAGTGCCATTGAATTGCCCTATTTGCCAGCACGGCCCGATCAAATGCACGCGATAATGCGATAAGGTTTTCCGAATAAATAGGTAAATTGGCATAGCTCATAAGCTTCTCCCAATCCCGCATTCCATCACTGCCGGGGCGTTGTCCGGAAGAAAATGCTTGTAGTCGTAAAAATGCAGATTTACATCCCCATTATTGAGTAAGCCAGTACAATCCTTAATATCCTTGTCGCCCGACAGTTCGCTGATTTTCTGTTTGAATTCTGCCAGTCGTTTTTCACCGTAGGCTTCGGCCACATGAGGATGCAGTGGATTCAAGTAGAATTTTGTCTCGACACCTTCGTCTTTAAGCCATTCGGCCAGGTTTTTGAAATCCTCAAACCGATCGTTGATCCACGGCGGCGCGGCGACGGGTTTTGCGTTTATCGGGAATTGCTTTTCTATGAAAGCCTGATGGTCTTTTTGGATTTCTTGGTCATATCGCTCCAGGAAGTACCGTCCGGATCCTTCGATGTCGTACCGCACGGATGTCTTTCCGCTGATCACATTCACTAATCGACTAAATCCATCAGAAAGGCTCGGGGCAAACATGAAGTCAAAGAGGACTTTCAACTTGGGTTTATTGTCGGCGTCGTAGTACAGCTGATAGGCTGGCCCATAGGATTTAGTATCGGTGAAGGCGATAGGTTCGATCCCATAAACGACGGTTTTAATCGTAACTCCACCTTTTTTTAAAGCCTTTAGTGTCGCCAAGATTTCATCAGGCTTAGCCGCTAGGAATGCAAGGTTGTAGAAATTCCTACCTGGAAAATATTGATTAACCTCGGAGGGATCGACAAGCCCCATAATTGACGATCCGACAATAAACGCATCATGCCTCATTCTGGCCTGGTCAAGTTGCGCTTCCATGTCTTTCGAGCTGTTGTTTATTTTTTTCGTGATGTTTAAGGGGGATTCCGCCGACGTTTCGTAACCTTCGTTCAAGAGATATTTCGTCTTTAGATAACGTTCGTTTGTGGTCGACGACTCGTATTTTTCCCCGATCGAGAGCTTTTGGTTGAAGACTTGATAGGGATTGACTACCACGTTCCAAACTGGGAGAGACCATGAGGCCGCGGTGCCGGCGATAATGGCTACCTTCCAATACGAATTAAAACTGCCAATAGATAAAGCTTTCATGTGATCCAGACATCCAAATGCTAATGAAGAAAAGTGCTGTTAAAAAAGAAAGGCTCTTTAGATTAGGCTCGAGTTGTTGAGCCGATTTTTGTGCGTTTCGGTTCTCAAGGCAGAGCATCAACAACACCGATGCTTGAAGCAGCTCTGCGCCGGTAATCAATGATGTTTGAGTGCAAGCCCGGCAGATTCCAGAAGCGATGCTCGGAATGGCGAACCCATTGAGCCCTATCATTCCTTTCCAGATGGAAAGGGCCTGGCCAACGGTATCAGCGCGAAAAATGGTCCAGGCCACAGTTACGGAAATGAACGTGGTTGTGACGGCTGCGGTTTCCGGCATCTTGAACCCTGCTTTTACCCATATTCGGTGAATCCCAATGAACACTCCGTGCAGAATGCCCCAAATCACGAATGTCCACGCGGCGCCGTGCCAGAATCCTCCGATAACCATGGTTACACTGGCAGCAAGTAGGCCCTGGGTAAATCCATTGCGGTTGCCTCCAAGCGGGATGTAGATGTAGTCGCGCAGAAATCGAGACAGTGTCATGTGCCACCGTTTCCAGAAATCCGTAATGCTCACCGCCTGGTAAGGAGAATTGAAGTTCTGCGGCAAGATGATCCCAAACATCAGGCCTATTCCTATGGCCATATCCGAGTAACCAGAAAAGTCGAAGTAGATTTGTAAACCGTATCCGACCGAAGCCACCCATGACTCGAATAATTGCAAAACAGAGTCCGTTCCGAACAACGGATCAACTTTTTCCGCAATCCGATCGGCGATGACGCTTTTTTTGAACAGGCCGACGACAAACAAAAAAAGGCCTTGAGAGAACTGTTTAGCGTCGAACCTTATGCCTTCTCGCAACTGCGGCATGACATCCGAATAATGTAGGATCGGGCCGGCGATCAGATGCGGAAAAAATGAAATCGAGAAGGCAAACCTGCGAAGATTGAAATCGCTGACGTAGCCTTTGTAGCAGTCGACCAAATACGCAATCACCTGGAACGTAAAAAACGATATCCCAAGCGGCAGGATAAGATGCATCATTGAGGCCTGGTTCCCGGACAGGGCGTTCCAGTTTTCGATGAAGAAATCAGCGTACTTGAAGTACCCAAGCAACCCCACGTTGTAAAGCAATCCGGCTATCAACAGTGGTTTAGTTTTTGTTCGCGCGATCTGCCTGCCAAGGTAAAAGTTGCCGATCGCGTTCGAGATTAGCAGACCAACATACTGAGTATCCCACCAGCCATAAAAATAAATTGAGCATCCTACGATGAACCATTGAGCTATCGCCTCATCGAGCCTATTCAGCCACCACCATAAAGCGATCGAAAACGGTAAAAAGAAATAAATGAATTCTGGTGTGTTGAATAGCATTGGTCCTCTGATGGTAATCGATTGAAGGGATTGGTGATTCTGACGATTATGTCAGTCTCTACATGCCTTTGTACGATCAAAAAGACGCTGTTTTTGCTCTATTTAGTGCGTCTTTCTATAGGTTCTATGCTTTTTTGTTCTGGGCTATCAGTTCGACCGTTGCGAACTTTCCGCCTGCCGGTGATTCTCCGTGCCGATTGGCTTTGATACAGGTCGGGCCCATGTGCCCCACCTTGGGACAGTCGAGGTTTTGATCCGACCTTGGTGCCGCGGGCCGCCGCCGATCGGCCTACAGGTCCAGAACGGTTCCCGCCGGCACTCCAAGGCAGCGCGCCTCGCCCTCACGCTTCCAGCGGATCGGACGTTCGGCTGTCGCCGGCCGCTCGCCTGGTGCCAGACCAGTTCAACCGCGGCGAACTTTTCGCCCGCCGGTGATTCGCCGCGTCGATCGACTTCGGCGCCTGCCGATGTCTGTGTCAATTAGATACAGGTCGGCGCCTTGATGCCGGACACGCGCCGATCGGCTGCGCCCAAGCCCGGGCCGGTAACCGCCGCCGCTCCAGTGCCGCGAGCTTTGCCTCCATGTTTCCCGTCGATCTGCCGCCCGCCCACCCGGTGCCGGGCAATGTTCGTGATACATGGTTGGCGCCTTGGTGCCGGGGGCGTCGCCCGTTGGCCGCACATCAGGCCAGGCCGTTCACCACCGCCGCTCCCGCATAGTGCTTTGCCGTTACATTCGCCTCCGCCCTGCTCGGGGTGAGTACATCACCAAACCAGGCCGTCCAGTTACCGCCGGCGTAGGGAGGCAATAAACAATCATACTGGGCAATAAAGATTCACACCGGTGATAACTCAAATGAAACTTTATTGCCCTCTCACACCAACTCGCAACAACCTTAGCCTGTCGGAGTCGGGCGCAGCGGGCCGGTTGCCCTGGCCGTCGCCGGTCGGCTGTCCTCGAACGTCTGTATCTTTTAGATACACTTTTCCATCGCCGCCGGTCGGCCGCGCCGGGTTCCTGTCGCCGGGTCGCGGCCTGGTCACCGCCAAATCAAAATACCTTCGCCGGTCGGGTCCGGTCTGGCCGTTCGGAGTCGGGCGCAGCGGGCCGGGTGCCCTGGCCGCCGCCGGTCGGCTGCCCTCGATCGTCTGTATCTTTTAGATACACTTTTCCATCGCCGCCGGTAGGCCGCGCCGGGTTTCTGCCGCCGGGTCGCTGCCGGGTCACCACCAAATCAAAATACCTTCGCCGGTCGGGTCCGGTCTGGCCGTTCGGAGTCAGGCGCAGCGGGCCGGGTGCCCTGGCCGTCGCCGGTCGGCTGTCCTCGAACGTCTGTATCTTTTAGATACACTTTTCCATCGCCGCCGGTCGGCCGCGCCGGGTTCCTGTCGCCGG
>Ga0208625_100405_pt1 | contig 11546 bp, 19 predicted proteins | sample LakWasMeta8_HOW4_2_FD_183858 | JGI IMG/M metagenome (GOLD analysis project Ga0208625, IMG submission 183858) | Freshwater sediment methanotrophic microbial communities from Lake Washington under simulated oxygen tension - Sediment Metagenome... | ecosystem: Environmental > Aquatic > Freshwater >... | reverse complement strand
ACATTAAAAAGACAATCGGCAATATCATTGCTACGCGCAGGCGCGAACTTTCTCTTGGGCTGCGAGAGGTATGTGAGCAAATCCCTGAATTAGAGGTGAGTGCGCTTAGTCATTACGAACATGGGCGCAGGCAAGTGCCGTTGGAGATTGTCAATAAACTGGCAAAAGTTCTAAAGGTAACGCCAGGCTATATATTGGCCTTGGAAACTTTTGACAATAATGAAAGTTTAGAACTGACAACAACAAAAACTATGGGGAGAATCCCACTTATGGCATGGTCAGCAGTTGGTGTTATTAGAAAAGACAAAGCCCTTGCAACGGTAGGGCTGGAACATATTGAAACTACAGAACCGATCCGCAGCAACACGTTTGCATTAAAAGTGCGTGATGACAGTATGGAATCAAAATTTCCGACCGGCGCGATAATTGTAGTCGAACCGGAACTTGATCATCAGTCCGGCGACTATGTGATCGTACTCAACGGATCAACAGAAGCCACCTTTAGACAGATTATTCAGGATGGTGCAGACTGGTTTCTAAAACCAGAAAACACACGCTACCCGATTAAACCGCTGGCTAAAGACTTTAGAATAATTGGGGTGGTTACTGCAATGGAAATGAAATTCCGCAATACGCGCTCATAAATTAATTAGCCGCAATCTCAAGGCCAGCTTAATCGCTGGCTTTTTTTCGCCCATTAATTATCCATAATGTACAAAAATTTACAATTTACCTGTTGATTACTTATACATATTGTGTAATTATTCGTAAAACAAAATCCGTTTTGTATATTTTTAGGCGAGATAATGGACACAAATATCAACAGAATGAAGCGCGAACGAATGACCTGCCGTTGTGCGGCCTACCCGTTCCCACATCGCATTGATAGCAAAGCCTGTCGTGAACTCTATAACGCTACCCAGGCTGATCAGGAATCTTCTGCACCATTCAATCCTGATATGGAATATGCGGTTAGCAGCTTATTCACACCTGACAACTCCCGTCCTGTGAGAAACCCACTATGAACAGCCACATTCTACATCGTGACGTAAAAGGCGCTGGCATCTTGGAAACCATTACGCCGGTCTGTTCCTGCGGTTGGATCGGCATCGGTTACGCCGCACATAACGACTATCAGATCACTAATGTACGTGAGCAGGAACAGAAGCATCTGCATACCGTGTCGCTTGATGTTCTGGTTAGAAAGGAATTGTCATGAATACCAAGGCTGCAAAAACAATTTTAAGTGAAACCTCACTGATGGCGGTATGCCTTTCCATTCTGTATTTAAGTGTGCTGGGTGTCATACAGGTGCGTGACGAATATCTGAACATTCAGGCCAAACAGGAAGTGGAGTGGTGTGAAACCTATTTCAACGAATCAATCGCCCTTGTGCCATGCACTGTACACGGCTACGGCACTAAATCAGCGCGAGTGGATTGGAAACGCAAATGATCATGGTCGATTACAAGAATCATCAGCCAGCTAGAAAACTGAATCAACGGAAATACCGGTTTGTGAAGGTGGCGATGGCGGCAGCGGTAACAGTAGTTTTATTCAGTTTAACTTTAGTGAGGATATATCAATGAATCAGTTTTTCTATGGCTTTCTTAGCGGTGGTTTGACGCTATTGGCCTTCAAGTACGTCATCGGTGTTATTGACGATTACCAATACTACAGCACGCTTAAAAACGGCAATCGGCTAGTACATAGCAAATTGCGTGCTTTAAACAATGCTTTGAAAAATAAGTGAGGGCAAATCATGGACGACACAAACGCAATGGTTGCAGAAAACAATATGGTTGGAATGCTCAACAAGAGTGAGATTGACCAGCAGATTGCAACGGCACACAAATATCCGCGCTCTATCAAACGGTTTCGTGATGAAACCCTGCAGATGGTAACGCTTAATGAAAACGTGGCAGCAGAATGCATTTATTCGCTACCGAGGGATGGGAAAACGATTGAAGGCGCAAGCGCACGCTTTGCCGAGGTAGTTGCATCAGCGTGGGGCAATAGTCGTGCCGGTGCGCGTGTTATTGATGATCGCGGTGACTTTGTAACTGCCCAAGGTGTATTTCACGACCTTGAAAAGAATGTGGCAATCACTTATGAAGTACAACGCCGTATTGTTGATAAATTCGGCAAGCGCTATAAGCCAGATATGATCACCGTCACTGCTAATGCGGCCTGCTCTATTGCACTTCGTAATGCAATCCTGAAAGGTGTACCAAAAGCCTTTTGGTCTGATATGTATGAGGCCGCACGCAAAACAGTGATGGGTGACTTTGCAACACTTGCTAATCGCCGCGCAAACGCCCTGGCTAAATTCCAGGCTTACGGTGTCACACCAGAACAGATATTTGCAACACTAGATGTGCAAGGCGTTGAGGACATTAGCCTTGAACACATTGCCACACTGGTTGGCATTATGACCGCCATCAAAGACGGTGACACAACGCCGGAAGAAGCCTTTGGCAGCGCCAAAAAGTCTGATGCCGCCCCTGCCGAAAAACCAGTGCTATCAGACGAGGAATTTCAAAAGCGCCTGAATAGCGAATGGAAACCTGTCATTGCATCTGGCAAGAAAACGCCAGCACAGATCATCACCATGATTCATAGCGCAAACAAACTGACAGACGCGCAAATGCAAGCCATTAATGCCACTGTTCCAGCAAACAAAGCTGAACAGAAAGCAGAACAAGAACCTGCAGCAGAAGCCGCAAAAAGTGATGTGCAAGATGACTTCGTAGCTGATATGACAAAAGCTGAAAGCGAGAATAAATAATGATCACCCATGACTTAATTCAAGGCACACCAGAGTGGCATGAACACCGCGAAAAATATGACAATGCCAGCGACTTGCCAGCCGCAGCAGGTGTAAGCAAGTATAAAAAACGTGATCAATTACTACAGGAATATGCCATTGGCATCAAACCTGAATTTAATGCTGCAACACAAGCAAGAATGGCAGATGGACACCGCTTTGAAACATTGGCTAGACCTATTGCGGCGGCGCTTCTTGGTAAAAATCTTTATCCGGTCATCGGCACAGACGGCACTCTTGGCGCTTCATTTGATGGCGTACCGGCAGATGATTCAATAGATTGGGAACATAAATCATTGAATGATGATATTCGTGCCTGCAATTCCGGCGATGAACTTGATGAAATGTATAAATTGCAGATGGATCAACAGCTTTTAATTCTTGGTTCTGATACTGCATTATTTAGCGCAACGTCATGGGTGAGATCAATCGAGCCGACTGAACACCAGTTAATTGAAATCATTGATGGTGTAGAAGTGGTCACTTATTACACGCTACAAGAAGAAAAACACTTGTGGTACACCACCACACCAGAACGCAAACAGGCCGTGATTGACATTTGGGCGCAGTTTCATCGTGACCTTGATAATTACACACCGCCGGTGATCGCTGAAAAACTGGAAGCCAAAGCAATCGAAGGCTTACCTACCCTATTCATTCAGGCCGTTGGCGAGATTACCACCAACAACATGAAAGAGTACGGGCAAGCACTGGCTAAACGTCTGAATGATGTGCGCCAGATTGTACTGGTGTCTGACCAAGACTTTGTGGACGCTAAAGCCGCAGCTAAACACTTGCGCGATAGCATTGAGCAGGCCAAGCAAGCAAAAGAAGCCATGCTGTCACAGACTGTTACCGTAGGTGAAGCGGCACGCATGATTGATGCTTGGTGCGAAGATATGCGCGTTACCGCTTTAAAACTTGAAAAAGACGTAGAGCGTGAGGACTTGGTTAAAAAAACCAAGATGATCACCGAGGCCAAAGGGAAATTCACCGGCATCATTGCGGCACTGGAAGCAGAAACCGCCCCGATTCGCCTGCAGTTATATTCACCTGATTTTGCAACCGCTATTAAAGGTAAGCGTAACTACGAGAGCATGCAGGGTGCTATCAATGATCTGTTGGCACAGTCAGAACGTGAAGCCAACAACCTGGCTAAAGACATTCGCACCAAACAAACATGGTTTAAATCACTCGACTGCCAATTCCCTATTTTTGCGGATCTGCAAACGCTTATTTATAAACCGGCTGACGATTTAAAATTGGCAGTGAATGCGCGTATTGCCGAGCATGAAAAGGCGCTGGCAGAGAATGAGGCCAAGCGTGCGGCGGCGCTTGCAGAAGCGGCGGTAAAAGCACAGGTTGCTCATGAAGCTGCACACATTGCCAGCGCCGACAAACCGATCCCAGACGGTTATGCTGTGACAAGCGCAGTTGTGATGGGTATTGACCCTACCGCCGGTGAAGATAAAACGGCTAAAACTTTCGGCAAGCGCCCTACCGCCCAAGCAATTATTAACCTAGTAGCCACCACTTATAACGTTGATATTACAACAGCGCAGCGCTGGCTAACACAGTCATTTGCAGAAGCGAAAGCAGCATAACCATGTACCGCCTTCTGATCGAGCGTGTCAGAAATAACCCACTTACAGGGGGCGTGCAATACAAGTGCATTAGTTGCAGGGTATCTAGGCAGACTGATTTTTACACATACCCAAATGAAAAAATGTTTTACATGACCGTAAATCAGCCGCACAGAATTGGCACTTACATTAACCCACGCAAGGCACTAGGTGTTTAGTTTTTTCATCAAGAAAAGGAGCATCAAATGCATCAAATTAATCAAACAATCAGAGCAAATTCTGCACCGGAAAAAGATGACCAGGTGACACTTGAAATGTCTGCATTAAATGAAGAATGCAGGACGCTTTTAGAACGGCTTGAACGGCTAACAGAAAGATTGTATCCGATACTGCTTAATGTTCCAGTTGCCTTAAAGGAGTGTGAAGAAACCAGTTATTTAGTGCCTCACGCCGCTGAAATTAAAGACAATAGATTGCTGGTTTCGGCGGCAAGCTAAAAGGTTCTTTACATCTTGGAAAACATACAAATCTAAGTTATGGGCGAAATTCACCATCTAGTCGCGCTACGTAAATAGTCGGGCAGGAGCTAGAGCCGTCCATACGGAACAGGGATAGAAAAGTAGCCCACCCATTTAAAAGAAGGAACAAAAATGAAACTCGCCGCATTTTATGACACAGAAACAACCGGACTGCCATTGTTTTCAGAGCCGTCAGAAGATCCGCGCCAGCCGCACATTGTTCAGTTGGCTGCAATCTTGGTGGACTTGGATAGCAAAAAGACCGTTCAGTCGATTGACTTGGTTATCAAGCCGCACGGATGGGTAATTACACCAGAGATCACAGAAATACACGGCATTACACAAGAGTATGCCATGGACGTTGGTGTAAGTGAGGACGATGCCGCAAGCATTTTAATTGATATGGTTGGCAATCGTTTACGCATAGGCCACAACGAACAGTTTGACGCAAGAATCATCCGTATTGCAGCCAAGCGCTACTTCGGCGAAGTAGTGGCTGATACGTGGAAGTCAGGTGAAGCCGAATGTACAGCCAGGCTATCAACAAAGCTGTGCAATCTGCCACCGACTGAAAAGATGATTGCAGCAAAGAAAAACTTTAATAAAACACCGAACCTTACCGAAGCGTACACGCATTTCTTTGGTAAGGGATTTGATGACGCACACACGGCGATGGCTGACGTGCTTGCGTGCCGTGATGTTTATTTTGCCGTTAAAGAGGCATAAAGGTTTACGCCATCACAAAGTAGCACAGACGCACCATCAACTTAACCCAGAGAAGGAATATTAAAAATGAAATCATCAGTTAAAGAAATTGAAACAATCATCGGCACTGCTATGGGTGACGGGTTCTATGCTGGTCGCATCATGATCGACAATCAAGCCTTTGCCATCATCGTTGCACCAAAGAATGAAGGTGAACACCCAGATACACAATGGCATGACAATTACGACAGCATTGAAGGTGCAACATCATACTTTGATGGCTTGGCAAACACTAATGCAATGGTAGAGGGCGGAAGCACCCTGGCTAAATGGGCGCGTGAATTACGCATCGGCGGTAATGATGACTGGTATCTGCCAAGTCAGGATGAACTGGAAATCATCTATCGTAACCTGAAACCAAATACACGCGAAAACTCATGCTATGCGCGTTCCGGCATTAATCTATCTTCCATTGAACCTACTCGCCCATACACCGAAAAGTTCCCGTTACAAACGCAAGCGGAGTTATTCAAACAAGGTGGTGCAGAAGCGTTTGAAGCCGATTGGTATTGGACTTCAACTCAGCACGCCTCGGACGTTGATTGTGCATGGTGTCAGACCTTCGGCGATGGCAATCAGACCTGCGGCACCAAGGGTACCAGCTATTGCAGGGCGCGTGCTGTCCGCAGATTGCCAATTTAGTCATTTAACAATTTGTTTTTAACAACAGGAGTAATACATGAAAACAGTCACATTAGAAGCAATTGAAAAAGAACATCAGAAGGTTTCTGAATTAATTGCTCAATTCAAAGCACAGATCACTTCTCAATTTGTTTTTCCTGAAACTGAAATTCAACTGGCTCACGGTGAGCATTATGCCGGTGTCATTCTCGGCAAAGATGGCGAATCAAGCTATCACCTTATTCTGTTGCCGGAAGATAAAGACGGTGGCAAATGGCAAGCCGCTATGGATTGGGCTAAATCAATCGGCGGCGAGTTGCCTACACGCCGCGAACAATCTCTGCTGTTTGCTAACTTGAAAGAAGAGTTTCAAGAGCAGTGGTACTGGTCTAGCGTCCAGCACGCCTCGAACGATGATTATGCATGGTATCAGCTCTTCAGCGATGGCTATCAGTACTACTACGACAAGGTTCTCAGCAGTTGCAGGGCGCGTGCTGTCCGCAGATTAGTAATTGAATAATTTAGTTTTTAAGGTTTAGGGAATCGACATGGCTATCCATACAGACTTACCAATTTACAAGGCAGCTTACGAGTTGCTAGATAAAAGCACAGATCTTGCCAAAAATATGCCTAGAGATTTTAAGGTGTCTATTGGTGGTGTAATCCGTGATGAATGTCTGGCAATTCTTGTGCTGGTTTTCCGCGCCAATGTTGCGCAGGATAAATCGAAACACCTTGTATCTTTGATAGAGCGCTTACAAGTCGCAGAACTGATGTTGCGCCTATCAAGAGATAAACGACTAATCTCAATAAAGCAGTATGCAGAAGCAATTTTATTGACGGGCAGCATTGGTAAACAAGCTACTGGATGGCGCAAAGCAACTTTGTCGCCCGTTTCATAATGGTTACGGCCAATATGACTGAGCGTAATTTTAATCTGGTTTTGCCGCTAGCTCAAAAGGCTACCGCCATGCGCGAAATAGATACCACTGACAGTAGTCAGGTTCGGTCTGGCGCAGTTTCTAAAATGATAGGTGAAAATCTTCGTTTTGGTGACGTAGATAGCAAGACAAATAACAGCACGCCTCAAACGATGATTATGCATGGTATCAGAACTTCAACAATGGCAATCAGAACTACAACAACAAGGATAACAACAATTGCAGGGCGCGTGCTGTCCGCAGACGAAAACAATCACAACAATGTCGATTTCTCTTTTACAGAATTGGCGCAAGCCTATTTTGATTGCAGAAAACATAAACGCAATACAGCAAGCGCACTTGCGTTTGAGCAAAACTTAGAGCGCAATTTACTGGCGCTTTATGATGAATTATTGGATGGCACATATCAGCCAGGCACTTCGATTTGCTTTGTCATTACCAGGCCGAAAGCACGCGAAGTGTGGGCGGCTGATTTCCGTGACCGGATTGTGCATCACCTGTTCTACAACAAAATATCACCACGCTTTTACGCATCATTCATCGTAGACAGTTGCGCATGCATACCTGGGCGCGGAACGCTGTATGCGGCAAAACGTCTTGAATCAAAAGTGCGTAGCATTACCCAGAATTGGAGCGTGCCAGCCTTTTATCTTAAATGTGACTTGGCTAACTTCTTTGTAAGTATTGATAAAGACGTGTTGTTTACACAAATCGCCAAAAAAGTAACCGAGCCTTGGTGGTTGGCTTTAGCAAAGACAATTCTCTATCACGACCCTCGCACCGATTACACCTTCAAAGGCAAGCCGCAATCCATTGAGTTAGTGCCGGCACATAAACGCTTGACTAACCAGCCTGGAAAGCTAGGTTTGCCTATTGGAAATCTGTCATCACAGTTCTTTGCAAATATCTATTTGAATGAGCTTGATCAGCACATTAAACATCGCATCGGCGCGAAATATTACATTCGATACGTTGATGACTTCTTACTGCTGCATCACAGCCCACAGTGGCTAAACGCAGCGCTTGCAGACATTAATTCATTCTTGCCATCGCGGTTAAATGCGAATCTGAACCCAAGCAAAACAATACTGCAGCCTATTGATCGTGGCGTTGATTTTGTAGGACAGGTCATCATGCCTTGGCATCGGGTGACGAGAAAACGCACGGTGAATGAAGCGATACGCCGTATCAATATCACGCCGGATAGCGAGTTGTTTGAGGTTGCAAATAGCTATTTTGGTTTACTTGGTCAGGCATCAAAAAGCCAAAAATCAAGAGCAAGAATCGCAAACGCCCTACGCTGGCGTGGGCACACAATCAACAAGGCATTATCGAAAACATATAGGAAGGTTGATCATGGCTAAACATCGCAACCAAAAAGGCGGCAAACGCCGCAACCGTAAAGAGATCAGGAAGCAGAAAGGTCATGTTGTATGAGCATCAATATAAATATCGACTACGCGGCAGATGATAGCTGCCAGATTAAATTATGGGCAAAGGGTAATTATAAAGCTGATGAATTTCTGGCGGCTTGTGAAGAAGCGTTAAAAGAGTGGGATGACAGAATTTTATCCTTGTCTGGGAAACTTATTAGGCACGCGCACTGGCGCACTATAAAAGCAGATTCAGAAACAAAAAGTCATGGAGTATCTGATTACATTCGCATTGAATCGAAGCAAGGCAAAGGCGCATATCTTGTTACGGAGCTTGTTGAATGGCTGCCTCTTTTTACAGAAGAAAGGAAATAGGATGCACGTAGATAAGATTACACCAATTTGCCCACATTGCGATTTTGAATTTGGAGCAGATGAAATGCTAAATGCAGGTGTTGATTTATATGCTTTAGCGCCAAATGAAGAAGAAGCAGACATTATTTGTCCGTATTGTGACCAAAATTTTGTCGTAAAGGGTGGATATATTCCAACTTATACAACTGCATTTTCACATGAAGAAATTGAATATAGTTAAGGATTAACCCATGACTAACGTACAGGAAGCATTAAATAATGCACTTTTTACAATTCGGTGTTACAGGACTGAAATTACACTTGATAAGAAAAGACCGAATGACTTAATCGAAGTTGATTTAGTCATATCTAAAATTGATGCCGCACTATCCGAGATAGAGAAGTGTGAGCCAGTGGCATACGATAAAAATAAGATTCGTTCAGAAGTAATGAGTAAATCTCCGATACCTTTTGGCGTATGCGATGCTATAGATTTGACTATGCAAGCCATGGAACGTTTTATTACATCACCGCAGCCTCGTGAGTGGGTAGGGTTGAGTGAAGAGGATATTATTGCGCTGTATAACAGCATGGATGTGTTCGTTGATTATAAAGATTTTGCAGAAGTGATAACGTCAAAACTCAAGCATCTAAACACGAAAGGTTAATCATGAGAATTAATGTATATAGTCAAGAGCTAACAAGCGAAATTATCTTAGTTGAAAAGCCTAGCAATACGGGCATTGTGTACCATGCCGCCCAGCTAGTGTTGCATTCATCCGAAAAGCTGCATCATCCTCCACATGATGATGACCGTAGTGCCATTACATTCTGGCTACCAAAGTCTGACCATAGGCGTGAAGAAATGGCAAAAGCGTTTGAGGAAATTGCCGCAATTTTCCGTAATGCCCCTAAAGAAACTGGACTGGACTGACCAATGACTAGATTAATAGACGCAGATGCTTTGTTGCAAGAAATTGATGGCATAACCAAAGACTTGTATGGCTGGCAAGTGCGGAATATCAAAAACCTAATCACCAACGCCCCCACTGTTCAGCGTGAAGGATGGGTAAGTGTGCCGGTTGAGCCGACAGATGATATGTGTAGAAAAGCGAGAGAGATTACTGGAATTAGTGCAAACGCAGCACATCATGTATTTTTAGCAATGATGTTAGCCGCACCAACAGATATGGAGTAATGAAGATGAAAAAACAAATGAGTAAATTTGCATGGATTTTAAGGTGTCAACGTCAGTTTGCAAAACGAACCAATTATTACTCTTACGACTGGTCAATCAATGCCGAAATTTGCTATGACGAAATGCGAGAGGGATGGTATGAAAATGATCCAGAAGGTTGCGCTGATGAAGAAATTTCAAATTGGGATTAGGAGTAACACATGAGCGAACAAGACAAAGCCAATAAAGACCTAATTCAATACGGTCAGTCTTTTATGGTGGGTGGGAAGCACGTACCTCTGGATGAAGTTATTTTAAGCCGTAGCGAGCAAGACAAAATAGCGTTTGAGAAAATAATATCTAATATGAAATGGGGTAAAAAATTAGATATTGACTTGAGAAAAGATGGGGCGGTTTACCCTTACAAATATGACCTTGCTAATATTTTATTTGAATTGTTTCAAGCCGCCACTCTCGAATCAGCAGAACGTATCGCTTCGCTTGAGGGTGAGGTTGCGGAATTGAATATGAGAATAATCATGCATAAAAAATTATTGGATGAATCATACGATAAAGTAAAACCTATAGTAGTCAACAATCATGACTTGCATGAGGCTTTGAAGCATGCTGATGAATTTATCAGCAATGGTATTGAGTTCGGCTATATCAGGATGCCAGATGAATCATTAAAAGGAATTGATTCAGCACATGATACGCCTGAAATTATCCGTAAAGCCCTATCCGCAACGCCATCCGAATCACTGGCGAAGCATGATGATAAGGATATTTAATTTTTTAAAGCTACAAAAAATTACCCTAACTTATCTGCCATGGTAGTAGCTGTATCATTAAAATATATCAGCAACGTTTTAGGGTTCTTATGCCCTACCATTCTGGCCAACTCCAGCACGTTTAATTTCTTAGCAAGATTGGTAATTGCCTGATGGCGTGAATCATGAAATTTCAGATCCACCACTTTACCTTCGGTATTTCCTCTAGCCTTCCGCCACATGGCATCAATCTGAGCCGTTGTAATACCCACCCCATCCGGAATCAATTTAAACAATTCAATTGCCCGGCTGGACAATGGCACATCACGACTTTCACCATTCTTTGTATCAATCAGCCTGGCAAATTTCTGCCCAAGGTAAAGAGTGTCTTTGTTAATAGAACAAATCTCACCGGCACGCATAGCTGTTTCGAGAGCTATCAGGTAAGCATAAGCAACCCTCTGCCCGACTGTAACAGGAGCAGCGCCATCAACATATCCTAGCGCATCAAGCATTGATTGTCGCTCATCCTGCGTAGTAAGCCTGTCCCGGTGCTGGGGGTTCTTTGGGCGCTTCGCATCACGCACAGGATTATGATCACACCACCGCCACTCTCG
>Ga0208625_100404_pt1 | contig 11560 bp, 5 predicted proteins | sample LakWasMeta8_HOW4_2_FD_183858 | JGI IMG/M metagenome (GOLD analysis project Ga0208625, IMG submission 183858) | Freshwater sediment methanotrophic microbial communities from Lake Washington under simulated oxygen tension - Sediment Metagenome... | ecosystem: Environmental > Aquatic > Freshwater >... | reverse complement strand
CCTTGTTGAGCGCGCCCTCTAAAAAATCATTTTCCAGCGTCAACTGGCCGATCTTGGCATGTAACGCCTGCAGATCGACAGCGGGCGACGCCGATTCTGTGGGTTTGCCAAAGACCTCTGCCGCTCGCTCCGTCAGTTGCCGTTTCCAGTCGGTTATCTGGTTCGGGTGAACTTCGTATTCCTGCGTGAGTTGCGCCAGGGTTTTATCGCCCGCCAGCGCGGCCATGGCGACTTTGGCTTTGAAAGCCGGTGAATGTTTTCTTCTCGTTTTGATTGACATCTTCTGCTCCGTTTTATCGTCCTTCTGGACATTCTACAGTAGCAGGTCTTCCACTTAACCGGCTGTTCAATTTTTCGGTACCACCTCTCAACTTTTATACGTCACGGTCTATTTCTTTAAGCCCACACAATCTCCTTATAGCTTGGCTTCGCCACCTCCAATAATTTGATGGACGATAATTAATAGCTCCTCAGAGCTATCAAGCGCTTTTTCAAACTCTTCAAGATTGGCTTCAGGATCTATCAAATTCAGAATCTTTAATCGCGGATAAACCCCAAATTTTGCTCTACCTTTTCGTACCGCTGAAAGTGATGCCCGCTTTAAACCGATTTTATTAGCTAATTCTTCATCGGTCTCACAACCGGCAAATTTCTTAATTAATGCCAACAACTGTTGATCAGCCTCGGTAGACTCCCCGTCTTCGATCTTTTTGAGCGCAATGATTGCGGCATGATCTTCAACTTTCCTCGCAATTTCCTCAGCCAAATCTTTCGAGGCAAGACTTTTAATGAATGTGATTAACTTTAGATAACCGAGTCGGTCTAGAATTTTTAGTCTTTGCGCATGGCCTAGATCCATTTCGCCAGTACGAATTCGATAAATCGCTTGGCGAGTGAGCTTTAAATAATCAGCTAATTGTGCGTCTGATTGGTAGTTAAGATAGTCCTTTAGACAATCAATTAATTCAACGTCTTTTTTCATGATTTATTCGTCAATGCTATTAACATTTCCATTGAAATGGTTTAAAATCTTCCGAACTGGTCTTACCAGGTGCGATATGCGCCGTCCTCGACGGGGTGTTAAAAACTTAATTATACACTTTCAACAATGGTAATGTGAATGGCACACGAAACTCAAGACAAACAATTTAACTATGAACTTTGGCGCCTAAACAGGGTATGTAAATATGTAGGGCTTTCTAAATCAACGATTTATCTCATGATTAAGAGTGGTAAGTTCCCTGCACCAATCAAAATTAGTACCAGAGCTGTGGCTTGGCGCTCTGACCAGATAACGGGTTGGATTAATAGTCGTTCCCATTCATTTTGATGAATTAGAGATGCATGAAGCAAGATCCCTATTCACAGTTGCAGCTACACCTCTTTTCAGAAATGAATTCAGGTTTTGGCTCATTTGACTGGAAACTACCTAACGAAATTGAAGCCAAAACGCCCCCAGTTCATGCTTTGCGAGCAGACCTTATTCCGAATTCGTACCGGTTATGGTTAGAGGATGCTAGTTGCCGAATGCAAACGCCTCCCGATTTCGCAACAATATCAGCTATCGTCATTACAGGATCCATCATTGGTGCTGGCTGCAGTATTCGGCCTAAACAGTTTGATGACTGGGAGGTGGTTCCGAATCTTTGGGGAGCATGTATAGGACGGCCTTCAGTAGTGTTGAAGACGCCTAGCATGAGAGAACCAATGCGATTACTTGAGCAGTTGCAGGCTGAGTACGGGAATAAGTTTGAACGGGATAAAGTTGCAGCTGAATTTGACGCTATGGCAAATAAGGCGATGTTGGATGATGTAAAGGGGCGGTTATCGAAGACCGCCAAAGGTAAAGGAAAGGATGGCTTGGTTAATTCTGATGACCTGCAAAAGCTTAAAGCCGATTTCATGGAACTCAGTAAGAGCTCAGAACCAGAACCTACGCGCCGGCTATTTAAAACCAACGAAACCAGTATACAGAGCATGACTGTTATTCAGGCGCAGAACGAGCGGGGCATCTTAGTTTTTAGAGATGAATTGATTGGGCTTCTAGTGAAGTGGGATCGCGAGGACGGGTGGGACGAACGTGCTTATTTTCTAGAAGGATGGAATGGAAATGGCTCATATACCGATTTTAAAATTGGTAGAGGGTTAACCGATGCAAAATCAATCTGTATCAGCCTATTAGGAGGTATTCAACCAGATAAATTACGAAGTTATCTCTATCAAGCAATGCGGGGAAACAATGACGGCTTAATGCAGCGCCTCCAACTAGCTGTTTGGCCTGATGAACCGGATAGTTGGCAGCTAATTGATACTCCTCCCAACACAGAACATAAACTACACGCGTATAACATCATGAAAGTGTTAGCTGAAATGGATTTTAGTCTGTATGGCGCGATGGCTGGCGAGGACAGCGACCGACCATTTTTTCATTTTGATGAAGGGGGCCAGGCGATATTCAATGAATGGCTGACAGAACTGCAGACCATCAAAATTCAACATGAGGAAAATCCGCTAATGGCAGAACATCTAGGCAAATTTCGCTCTTTGATGCCAAGTCTTGCACTGATTTTTCATTGCATCGAGTTAGCCGAAGGCAAACGGCAGGGTAGAGTGACTGCTGAGGCAGCACAATTGGCTGTTAAATGGTGTAAATACCTTGAAAGCCATGCCCGACGTGTTTATGCCATGGCAGAAAGCCCTGCTCATGAAGCGGCGGTTCGGCTATCTAAAAGGATAAAAAGGGGCGTATTAAGTAACCCCTTTACAACTCGGGATGTGATTCGGAAATGTTGGCATGGATTGCGTGAAAGAGAGGAGGTTGAGGCAGCATGTAATATTCTGATCGACGAAAATTGGTTAATAATAACAACAAAGCCCAAGCCCGTGATAGGACGACCTCCACTGCCGGATTACTATATTAATCCTGTTTTTCTATAAAAAATACGCCTTAAGTGAACTGACAAAACTGACAAAACTGTTTTGTCAGTTTTGTCAGTTCGAAGATGCTGGTGTTTTTTGAAAAGAGGAGAGTAGTCAGGAATTGTAGACTCATGCATGAATTTACTCCGCCTCTTATTCAAGGTGCAATTGAAACCGGCCCATACGAGGGGGCCCGGATTCTAATCTTTAATATATGTTGTATGTAATAACATACAACATACTACAAATATATTTCGAGAGGTACATAATGGCTCTTAATAAAGACAAAATTTTTGCCGCCGCAGATAATCTGGCTGCGACCGGCCAAACCCCAACACTTGCTAATGTCCGCAAGGAGCTTGGCGGTGGCAGTTTCACGACGATATCTGAGGCAATGACTGAATGGAAAGCACGTCATCAGCCAGCAACTACGCCGTTGCAAGAGGCAGCGCCTCAGACCATTGCCGACCGTCTTTCCGAGTTTGGGGCCGAGGTATGGAGTATCGCCATTGGGCTGGCAAACGCGCGTCTTGCCCACGAACGCGAAGCTCTTGTAACCGAGCGATCAAAAATGGAGGACGATAAACGGCAAGCGAACGAGGCAGCCGATCAAATAAGCGCTGACCTTGACTCCTCGCAAGAACGCTGCGTCGAATTAGAGGAGAGGGCCTTCATCGCAGAAAAAGAAGTCGGCGATCTTCGCTGCAAACTAACAGATGCACTAGAAAAGGCGCATACTGCCGAGACACGCACCGTTGAAATCGAGCGCCGAGCCGATGATCTCAAGTCTGCATTGGTCGCTGCACAACAGCAAGCAGAGGCCGAGCGCAAATGTAACCGGGCGGAAGTAGAAAAGCTACGTGCCGAGATGGCCGATTATAAGCAAACTATCCAGTCTACTTTCGCTGAATTGGTGGCGGTCAAGGCGAGGGCAGAATCAGCCGAACAAATAATTCAGGAACTGCGCAAGCAAGCAGCTGCCGAAGCTCATCGCGTAGCCGAGCTGATGGCCAAGGTTGAAGCTGACCGGAATGACGCCAACAGAGAGACCAGTGTAGCCCGCGAGGAAGCCGCCGAGTTACGCGGGAAGGTGGAAATCATGCAAACTCAAACAGCCGAATTAACTCTTGCCCTTGCGACACGTCAGTTGTCACTGGTGAGTTAGAGCTATTCTTGATCAAAGCTGCCGTGTAAAATTACGTAAACTGGCCAGTCATTCCACGCGGCCACTTGCAATCGGTTCTGAGAATTGGTAAACAGTCGGCCAATTTGCGATGTCCAAGTATCTGCATATTCCATCACAAACCAGCCGACCACTCCGATTGAAAACCGCCACCAATTCCGATTCAAGCCAAGCCATTGATTCCGATACAATTACGCCAGTAGCGAATGTCAACTTTTAGGAGAGATGAATTAGTGCTATCAACCCACTTCTGCTGTTCGACCTTGCGTGGACCTAACGGCAGATTTTTGGGTACAGCCGCCACTTGCAAGTCATTGACGAACTACGGTTATTCGGCCTTTGCTGCCTCGAATAAGTCCTGAGCTGCGTCATCAATGCATCCGATTACTTACGGCGAAAGTATCGGGCACTATCGCTACTGCCATCGGCATATTAAGTCTCATCCAGTTATCTCATGGAGTACCCATGGTGGCAAAGATACTTTGCACATTGCTGGGTCTGTCAAATATTACTAGACTAAGCGATGACAAAATAATGGCTTCGGAGGAAAAATGGTTTTAGGGAGTTCCGCGGTTGCGTCCAAATCACAACTGGACTTGCTCAAGTCTGAACTTGAAACTCACGATAGTTCTGTTTTTGAGCACTTGTCGGCGCATCTGATAAGTCGGCTCCTCGATGATGTAGCTATCACGGTTTCTAAGAGCGGACACCAAGTAGGCGGCGATGCCGGTACGGCAGGCTTGCGCGAGCGTCGGCTGCGCATCGAGTGCAAGCGCTACAAAGAAGCGACCGAACTGCGTTCACGGGACCTAGCGGGCGAGGTAGCGGAATCGGCAGATGACGACGAACTCTTGGAAGCCTGGATTCTCATGGCCACAAAAAAGGTCAAAGAGAACGAGCGCAAGCTGGCCTTGAGGCACGGAGAAGAAAACGGAATTGCGGTTATCGTTATTGATTGGACGCTACCGGCAAGCGGCGCTGGCCTCTGCTCACTGGCAGCTTTGTGTGCAACCTGGCCAGAGGTGGTTGAGCAGCACTTAGGAAAGAAAGCAGCCGATGCGGCCCGAGCACTCGCCCCTCACGTTGGCCCGTCCGTCGACAACCTGCGCAAGGACCTCGAGGTCTGGAACATTGGATACAAGAGCCTGCGTAAGTCCTCTCACAAGCACCTTAAGTCGATCTGGGAAAGTCGTAAACAGTCCCGTGCCTATCTGGGGCAGGACGTTGCAGGTGGAGAGGCAGGAGTTCACCTCATTTCGCGTACGAGACCGCTCAAAGATCTTAATTTCTGGTGGAACGACCCGGCCAAGCTTGAGGCGCCGGCGGCTGTCACGGGCCTAGAAGGTGTCGGAAAGACATGGGCGGCACTGGACTGGGCCCGTCAAAACTGTGACGATTTGCCCATTACCTTGATGGTTCCATCTAGTGCATTCGCTAAGAACCACGATGTCTCGGTTGGTGGCATTAAGGAGCTCCTCGCCAATTTTCTCAAGGAGCAGACCAACTCGACCCTGACGGACAGGTACTGGCGCACGCGCGTGAACCGTTTACTTGCAAGACCCGTCACAGAGGGGCCGGTCTTCTTCCTCTTCTTGGATGGGTTGAATCAGCACCCGCACTCGGACTGGACAGGCCTGGCGCAGTCGCTACAGGCGGATGTCCTGCGGGGGCGCGTGCGTCTCCTGACGACTTGCCGGCAAAGCTACTTTAAGCAGGACCTACGGCAACTCTCTCAAATCGACCCACGGCCGGTCGAAATTTCAGTGCAGGTGTACGACGACACCGAGTTTGAAGAGATTCTACGCCTGCACGGTATGAGCAAGGAACAACTGCACGAGTCACTTCGCCAACTGGCGCGCACACCACGGCTGTTCCCTCTTGTGTACCGGCTGAAGGATAACGACGCGCTGAAGTCGGACGCGACAGTACACCGCCTCCTCTTTGAGTATGGGCGAGACGTGCTGGGGCAGCGCGAACGCAGTGCCTTCACACCAGACGATTGGGCCCAGTGGCTCGCAGATACAGCAAGACACCGCCGGGAACGCATCAAAGACACCGGGGCGCTAGTCAACCCCGAACCGGTGAAGGAACTCGAGAGCAGTCTAGCGTCGCCGACACTGACGCCTGAAGATGTGAAACGCCGTTTGAGCGAGCTCGTCGACGGACACTTGTTCGAGAGGAAGCAGGTCGGAGTCACGACTCAAGTGATCCTGCGCAAAGAAGCAGCGGTGCTTGGCTTGGCCCTGGCCCTACTTGAGACCCTGGACACCAGTGGCGATGACTTCGACACTCAGCAAGCTGCACTTGATGGGTGGATTGAGCCGATTAGCGCCATCGACCAGACCACCGAGGTGCTACGAGCGGCGTTGTCCGTGATTTCGGCCGGCGCAGGGTTCGACGGCGAAGTTAAGACCGATTGCCTTCTGGTGACCTGGATGAACGCTCAGAACCCGAACCGAACCTATGAGCAAGACGCTGCCATATTCGGAGACACGCTGCCTCGTTCCATGCTCGCGGTAGTCGAACGGTCATTCAGCCAGGCTCGTGGGGCGGCTCGCCATCTGGCGATTCAGAGCCTGCGAAAGCTATCCAGGACTCGCACGGAGGATTGGCTGGTCATCGAGAAGCGGCTTGTACAATGGGCTGGTTGGTTCTCCATACCCCACCCAGAAAAGAGCGCTGACGCAACACACTACGCCATAAGGGAATATGATCAAATCGTCGAACGCATTGGGACAGCACTACCAGGAGAAAAATTTGTCCTCGGAGCGCGACTGCTCCTTAAGTATGAGCATCTAGGAGACCCCGTATCAGCCATTCCTGGAATTTTGGAAGGGCACGATCTGACTCAGTTCCCGGAGGTCTTCCACACAGCCGCAGTACGGCATGCAGCCCAAGTCAGTGGGTTCGGCAATAGCTGGCCGGGGTTTCACTGGCTGGCGTCGGTTGCATCCGCCGACGAGCAAAAGACGCGAGACTTTCTTTGGCAACTTGCCGAGGCGATGCTAGACATCCCCGCAGAACCTAGCGTGCATCCACGGCTTTGCAACCGTGCCGCCGCCTTGCTGCTGCGACTTGGCGGGGAAGAGGACATGGAGAAGCGAGCGTCCGAAATCGACGAAACCTTCGGCACGAGCTGGAAGTACAAAGACGACTACGAGAGGGACCCCGCGCACTCTTTCTTCGAACTGGAACGGCGGCATCTCGAAACCATGTTAGCCGCCAAGGATATTCCCTTCTGGCGGAGGCTAGAGAGGGCCAACGAATTCCTCCCTGACCCATCCGTCAACATGCCCGAAGACATTCTCGAGGAGTTTGGCTCGTCGCTCGACGCACAAACGTTCGAGGGAGTTCACCAAGGCATGAGCCACACCATAGAGGATCATAATTGGGAGAAATTGCAGCCTGCTGCAGCCAGGTTTCTACCGGAGAAGTTCTCCGAGGCGGTGCGCCGCCAACTACAGGCGCTTGCTGCCCGTCGGGGAGAGCAGAAGTACTGGTCCGCGGTGCATCTGGCGGAGCTGCTGCTCCTCGCCGTGCCTGAGGACATGTCAGCACTCGCGGGGCTGCGCACCGGCACCAAGCTTGAGAGCTACGAGGAGATTGCTGATACTTTCTGCCTGCAGCTTGAAATTCTGCACATGTCCTCGGAGCAACAGCTTGAATACCTGCTCAACGCGGGCGAGTACCACGCGATGGTTAACCTGCTGGAAATCCTGCGATCAGCAAGCGCTGAGCAACTATGCAAGTTCCTCGATCAACACCAGTCATCGCCCAAGGCGGAACGCCTCGTCCTGGAAGTGATGGCGCTGCAGCAGACGAAGGATGCCGCGGCACTAGCCGAGAAGTTGCTACACACGCTTGACAGCCAGGATGAGGATCTCAGAAACATCAGCTTTATGGCTCTCTCACTGTGTGCCCCAGAGGTGTGCGGACAGCACCTGCTATCCAAGAATTGGAAGGCCAATGCAGCGGATGACTTCGCGTCGCATTATGGCAGCGATGCTGTGGCATGTGCTTCCAAGACTTTCAGCTTTGAAGATGTGCAGGCGCTTATTGCACCTTGGCGCTGGCTGAATGCGGCTGTAACGCGTGGCAACCAACCCGAGGAGTTGCAATCCGTATCGGTTTCTCTCGTCAGGTTGGTGTTGAGCGCCGCTGGTGAAATCGCTGAGCTGCCAGGCGAACTCTCCATGCGCAGCCCGAAAAACGGAAGTCTACCCAGCATCAGCATCAGAGAATCGAAGCGATCAGAGACTTCGGAGCGAGAGTTCTTCCGCAGCATGAGCGAAAGTGCTGAGGAGGCCAACCGCCGAATGGAGGAACTCTCCAAGGCAGCGGTTGCCAGTATCCGGACTATTCGCGCGAGCGGCTACAGCTTCTATTTGCAGTCGTTCGAACTGTCTGCAGTAAGAGCGGCTTACAAATGTGCACCTGCAGAGTGGAACAAGCTGCTGGATGGTGTCCAGGATAAAACCTCGGATTTCGTAAAGCGTGTGCATTCAGCCGAAGGGTTATACATGACCCTTTGCGAGGTCCTATTGGAAGTTGCTCCTGCTCAAGGTGCAGTGCTATGGGAGGCTTTGACCTGCGTCGTACGGACCAAGATGAAGGGCGCCGCGGGCATCTCAGAGTTCGTTCACATGGTGTTCAGAGCACCAGATTCGTCCGAGGTCGAGAAGCTTCGGGAGACGCTCACCTCGTTTGCTTTGACCAGCACGGACCAGGCAATCCTGGACGTTGTCATCGCTGCTCAGTTCAACGGGTGCGAAGATTGGCTCGACAAGCTCATCCGGCAGGACTTGGTATCCGCTTACCAGTGGCGACGAAAGCGAGGGCTGATGCTTGATGCTTTGCGCTCCTACCCGGACCCACAAGCACTGGAGTGGCCGTACGGAGTGAAAGTGACCTCCATTGATTCGCTCAATAGCCGCATGGCTAAGTGGCGCAACAGAGGGACTTTGGCCCGCCTGTGGTGGGGTAAGTTCGTGCAGGCACTCGATGCCCCAAGCGCCTTTGCTGCATGGAATGTATTCCTCGCTTGTGCCGACCGACGCGCTTATGTATGGATGAATAAGGATACGGAGAACGCGTTCACTGGCTCTGAGTTGGATCGTCTTCGCAAACTGCACGTTCTGATGAACCGTAGCCAACTCGAGAAAAAACTTTCGGCTCGCGAGGAGAAGGCTAACGGCCTAAACAACCATCTCTTCGGGCGAGATGCACCGGCGCACTGGCTTGAGATGGACAAAATTGCTGGCTGAGGACAGCCCCGCGTGTTGAGTGGTCTGTGAACTGAATAGGACAATCGGCAGGGAAGCAGTCAATGATTGATCAAATGACTAGGAACAGCAGCATGTTCCTCTGAGTTAGCAACTGAACCCTTGCGCAGGGTCAGTCGTAGCTGAACGTAATTAAAAGATACCGTTCGACTCAATTTTCAGATTTATAGGTGGTGAAGGTTCCATTTCGGTCGCTGATGATTTGAACAGCCACTGGCAGCAAAGGCCGAAAAGTAGCAGGCAGAAGTCCTCACTTGGGTAGGTATTGGAGTGAAGCGGTCGTTCGAGTAACCAACTCGATTATGTGGCAAGAGTCCGGAAATGGCCGAAACTGTGAATTCGCCGATTTCAGTAAGCCTATCTCAATAGCTGACGTTCAGATTTTAATGATTTCGGCGAAGCCAAAGTCGCAGCTTTAAGGGTTATCGCAGCTGTACAGTCATGCGCTGAAAGGCAGGCGCCTGACAACTCTTAACAATTCTCCGGCATTCAAAATCTGGTTGGGTTTGTATCGGAATCGGTGGCGGCTTTGATCAGAATACGCAAGCATCTGAAAACTTTGGTTTTGAACGGCAGGTTAGTGCTGGGAAGCCAACTTAGCTGTTCGAATATATTCAGATCAGCCACCTTGTAGGGCACAACGCAAAAAGCGTTTCTTCTCACCCAGGCACTTGGCTTATATGTTCAGCCTGATTTTCTGAGTGGAATGATTTCGGCCCCGTTTTTCAACTCGTCCAAGTAATCAGACCATTGCTGCATCATCTTTTGTCGATCGGCTAAGTGTGTTGTCCGGTTGTAGGCGCGTCCGTTGGGATCTTTGACCGCGTGCGCTAATTGATGCTCGATAAAGTCCGGTCGGAATCCCAGTACCTCATCAAGAATGGTGCGTGCTAAGGGGCGGAATCCATGCACTGTCATTTCATCTTTACTAAAGCCCATGCGCCGCAATGCCGCCAATAATGCCACATCTGAGAGGCAGCGTGAGCCGTTTGGAGTTCTAGCTGATGGGAATACAAACCGCCCATTGCCAGTTAACGGTCGAATGCTAGTCAAAATTTCGACAGCTTGTCGGGATAGCGGGACAATATGGTGGGTTTCTGTTTTGGTTACAAAATAACGCCATTCTTTCGCGTCAAGATTAACATGCCCCCATTCCATTGAGCGCAATTCGCCGGGCCTGACAAATACCAAGGGTGCTATTTTTAAGGCGCACTTAACAACAAAGGAACCGCTGTAGTCATCAATTGCTCGTAAAAGTGGACCTACTTGTTGTGGATCTGTTATCGATGCAAAATTGCTACTGTTAACAGCTGTTAACGCGCCTTTCAAGGCTAGGGTTATGTCGCGTGGAACTCTGCCGCTTGCTTCGGCGTAACGAAACACCTGCCCGCAGGTTTGCAATGCCCGGTGTGCGGTTTCTATGGCATTTCTACTTTCGATGCGCCGTAATGCAGAGAGCAGTTCCGGGGCTTTGATGTCGCTAATAGTTCGTCCCCCAACCCAAGGAAATAAATCGCGCTCCAAAAGGCTTAGCGTTCTTTTCTTGTGGCTCTCCGATTTGGTTAGCATGTTTTTTTCGTACCATTCCAATGCCACGGCTTTAAAAGTGTTTTCGATCGCCCCCGTCTTTTTGATCTTTCGCTCGAGAGCAGGGTCAATGCCTTTGGCTAATTGCTCCCGCGCTTCGTCGCGTTTGATTCTGGCGTCTTTCAGGGTGGTTTCAGGATATACCCCCAATGCCAAAACCTTTTCTTTGCCAGCAAAGCGGTATTTCAAACGGAAGTATTTAGAACCGTTCGTGTTGATCAAAAGAAACATTCCTTTTTCATCCGCCAACTTATAAGCCTTTTCCTTTGGCTTTGCGTTTTTGCAAGCGGTATCTGATAGTGGCATTGGGGGTATCTCCATAGAGGGGGCGAGTATACCCCCAAAAATACCCCCATAACTGGGTGGATGTCAATACATCGTGTCGTTCTTTGCTGGACAATAAAAAACCCGCAATCCTTACGGTTTGCGGGTTGTTTGGACTTCAGTGGACTTCACTGAACTTTGAATTGGTGGAGGCGGCGGGAATTGAACCCGCGTCCGCAAGTACTCCGCCGTAAGGTCTACATGCTTGTCCCGCGCTTTTGATTTAACTGCCAGCTACCCGTCGGGCCAAGAAAACTGTCAGCGA
>Ga0208625_100402_pt1 | contig 11576 bp, 10 predicted proteins | sample LakWasMeta8_HOW4_2_FD_183858 | JGI IMG/M metagenome (GOLD analysis project Ga0208625, IMG submission 183858) | Freshwater sediment methanotrophic microbial communities from Lake Washington under simulated oxygen tension - Sediment Metagenome... | ecosystem: Environmental > Aquatic > Freshwater >... | reverse complement strand
CGCTTGGCCAATGGGTTCAGCGTGATAGCGTCTTTTAAATGGTCTGGCGCCAGGTGGGCATAACGCATGGTCATGCCGATATCGGCGTGGCCTAGTATTTTTTGCAAAGCCAGAATGTTGCCGCCATTCATCACAAAGTGGCTGGCGAACGAGTGTCTTAAGATATGCGTCATCTGCCCCCTCGGTAGCGATAAGTCAGTCCGATAAACTGCCCGCCTGAACGAACCAATACAATTTTGGAAGATACGGTCATCCGGGTTCTTATGCTGGGAGAATTGATCCAGTAACCGATAAAAGTCAGGATCGAGCGGCACGGTACGCGTTTTTTTCGACTTGGTGAACTCGTAAGTGATCCTGCCATGGTGCAACTGCTTACGTTTCAATTTCTCGGCCTCGCTCCATCTGGCGCCTGTGCGTAAACAGATTTGGGTCACGTACCAGGTAGACACGTTCTTGCAGCTTGATTTTATCGATTCAAATAGGGTGTCTATCTGTTCCAGGCTGAGGTAGCTTAATTGCCGCTCCTGGATCTTGATAAAGTCAACCTCACAGACTGGCGATGCGTAGTCAATAACTTTCAGTTTTCGCATCCGGTTGAAAACAGCCGCCAAATAACCATGCAGGTTATTGAAGGTCTTGTAAGTGATGGCGCCAGGGCCTTGCGTCTTCCGATACCGGTAGGCCACAAACTGCTCGGCATTTAATTGGCCGGCGATTGGGTTTTCGAGTTCTGTCGCCATTTGCAGCAGCGCTCGCCGACGGCGTTCGCCGTCGGCCAAGTTAATGCCGTGGTAAATAAACCAGCTTTCGACCAGTTCCTTAAGGGTACGTTTATCCTTGTTTTGCTCGTACTGGATACGATGCTTGGCCAGGTGTTCGCGTTCGAACAGTTCGGCGGCTTCTTTGGATTCGAAGCCGCCGCGTCTGATTCGTGGAATGCCTTTCCGATCTACCTGAACAAACCACTTGCCGTTTGGGTCCTGCTTAATTGCCATTATTCACCTCGAAACATTCACAGTCTGGTTAAAGAGCGCTGTTACAGCTTAACTAGCCAGGGGCGGGGATTGCTCGATCAGCTTAGCAATGTGCTGCCTGGCTTGAAGCAGATCCGGCACGAAATCCAGGGAACCGGTCTCGTTCTGGAAAACCCGCCGGCATAGCGCTTCGCCGATCGCTAGGTAAATCGCTTCCCGATCGCGTTGCCGCTCCGGTGTGGTGAAGGCAGGGCTTTTCCCTTTCGATGCGACCAGCGCATGAGCCAGATCCTGAATCCGGTCGCCTGCCAAGGCGACAACGTTACCCGCCAATTGGTCGCTTAAATCCTTCGCGCTTCTTTTTAAAAATTCGTGCTGCTCTCTCTTGTTTGTTCTATGGTCATCCCTGATCATCGCCAGGGCGCCTTTTTGCGCCTCGATCGCTTCGCTGATGAGGGTGACCTGCTTTTCCTTTTCGGCGAACTCGCGCTTCAGTTCCATGAATTGATCGGCCGATAACCGTCCGATCGCCATCTCCCGGTTGGCGTTCTGGATTTTGCCTTGCAGTTGCAGCAGGTCGTTATTGGCGCCGGCAAGCTCGGCTTCCAGTTCGGCTATTTCTTCGCGCTTTTCGTGCAGCCTTTCATCGTAGTGCTCCGCGTTGCCCTTTGCTTCCTGGTAATCGCGTTTGTTGACGTTCAAATCGTTCATGAGAGATATTCCTTAAAGATAGAAAAAAGGCTGCATGGGGCCGCCATGCAGCAAACCAGATGGCTAGATATAAGACGAGATAAAAGGATCGACTTTGGTAAAGATCTCACCGGTTTTTTCTATGTACCGGCTAAGGTCTTGCAAGTCTTTATCCTGAGGATCGTGGTTGGCTGATAACTCCCGAAAATCGCACTGCAATCTTTCGAAATCATGCTTAGCGTTGAAATAATCCTCGGTCCCCGATTCTTTGCTGGCGACTCTTTGGACGATGCTATTCAGACTGCCATAGCAGTCCTTTAAAAACGCGTTTTTTGTGTTTTTGTTCATGGGTTTTTTCCTTTTTATCAATCGAAATAGGTATTGCCGTTAATGCTTCGTGTTGACTGTTCCGTGGCTATCCTCCTGCAAAGAGTAATTCGTCGCGCAGCTTCGCGCCGGACATCGGCGAACCGTAATTATTCACGGTCACGTTGCCGACGGTCGTGCTCTTGTTCGCATTCATCACGCTGGACATTTGTTTCAGAATGCCGCCGCCTTTCAGCGATGCCTGCGGCCCGGTGCTGACCGGTGCGGTGCTGATCGGGCTTAGGTTAACTCCTGGCAAAGTGTTCGCTAGTGAGATCGCCTTGTTGATGCCGGCAATGATCGCGTCGAACGGGTTCAGGCTGGACAGCCAGGCCTTGAAACCTGCCCACCAGGCCTTTAAGCCTTCCCATGACGCTATCGCCTGATCGACTAGCGCGAAGACGCCGAGCATCTCGAGGAAGCGCCCGCCGAAGTCGATCACGACGGAGGTCCATTCCTTCCAGTAAATGATGGCGGCGACGACGCCGGCGGCCAGCGCGGCAATGCCGAGCACCCACCAGGTGATTGGGTTGGCCAGCAGCGCGGTCGTGAATGACCAGATGGCAGGAATAGCCCCCCATACTGCCTTCGCCATATTCCACAACGGTTTAAAGATAAGATCTGTCGCGGTTTTCCATCCCGTCGTCATCACGGTGGCGTATCCTGTGGCAATCCCGAACAGAGCAATAGCACCGATAGATCCAAAGATGATTCCCGTGGCAATGCCGATATATTTGGCGATCTCTGTATTCGCATGCAGCCAGGCAATTGACGACGTGAACGCTTTGTTGATCGACTCTATGGCGGGCATGATAACGGGGAGAAACTCGGTGCCGATGGTAACGCTGATCGCATCGACGCCGGCCTTCATTTTCGCCCAGGGGTCCGTCATTGAGTCAGCCATTTTTCCTAGATTTTCAAGGCCGTTTTCTTTGCCTATGGCATCAATATTTTTCCTGATTTCGTTTACTTTTGGTGCAAGCAATGTAATCAGTTTCGTTGCATCCTGAGAGCCAAATGCGTTTGATAAAAGATCTGTTGTAGCGGTTTTTCCGAGATCCTTATATTTGTGATTAATTCGATCCAAAATATCGACGATGGGTAACATATGCCCACTGGAGTCGGTAAATTTCAAATCAAGTTTTTTCTGCGCTTTTCCGACGCCCGCTAGAAATGCAGTATATTTAGTCGCAGCGTCAGAACCTGGCATCGAGGCCTGCAATTGGCCCAAAACACCAAATTGCTCTGCCATTGCAATACCGGCCACCGTAGCGCTAGCCCCAAGAGTGGTAAAGGAATCGGACATTTTTTTTCCGTCCGATTTAAAGATATTGATCGCCATGGCGGATTGCGCAGCCATCTGCTCGATCCATGCCGACTTGCCCATTGCGTCCGCGTTTTTTTGAAAAATCCCGTACATGGTGCCGACATAATTGGTAATGTCTGCCACGTTGGCCTTAGTTCCCTTTGCCAGCAAGGCCGACACATTGGTAAATGCGGAAAGTTCATCCCCGGTAAGCGATGAAATCGCGCCTTGAATGTCGTATGAAGATCGCACGAAATCGGCCGCAGACTCGCCGTATTGGGTGCTGAACTTCAGCGCGGTATCGCGCAGCTTACTCAGCGTAGCGTCGGCGACGCCAAGGCTCTTAACCTCCCCGAGCGCTCGCTGCATATCTTTAGTCGGTTCGAGCAGTTTATCCATGGAATACGCCGCTCCGACCAAACCAGCCGCCCCCACTCCGATTTGGGTAAAGCCTTTTTGAAAACCTGCTGATGCCTGATCTACAGCTTTCATCACCTTGCCCATCGGCCCAGAAACCCGATCGGTCAGGCTGATCATGAAATTTAGGTTGTTAAGTGCGGTGCTCATAAAACTCCTTAATCAAATAATAAGTGCATAATTCCGTTAAAATTTATTGTTTATTCGCCATCCGGCGGTTTTTGAGTTTGTCAAAAAGTGCATCCACAAGCGAACGCAAACGGAGGTAAATCTCGTCCTCTAGGCCAAACTTGGCTCCGAAAATATCAATGTGTATAGAAATGCGTGAAACTTCACGCTCGGTCTTTAAATTAAAGTCGGGGGTGTTTGTGGTTAGCATTCCCTTTGCAACCACCTCAAGCTGATCGGTAATGTTTTTCAGAAGCTGATCTTTCTTGTTACTCATGTCATACATCCTCGCTCAATCGATGTTGGTTATTTTTTTCTTTTTTTCTCAAAACTTTTTACTTGCCAGCACACCCAGCATACCCGGCATAACTCAGCACTGGCGCGGGTTGTAGCCGACACTAAACCCAGCACAAGCGGGTTGTAGCCGACACTAAACCCAGCACAACCCAGCACTAAACCCGACACAACCCAGCACTGAAAAAAAACTACCTTCATTTTTTGCCCGCGTTGCGCCAAATGGCTTCCGGATTTTCCCACTCATTGCGTAGCCGTATCCCGCGTATAAATCGACCTGCGGCGGTTCGGCGGTGGCCAGCTTCAAATCCAAGCGTTTGAATTGTATCGACGACCAGATTTTTAAATCGTGTCGATGAAACATGCTGCTTGCCGTTGCGGTTTGACCACTGCAAATAGCTCGGATAAAGAAAAAACCTGTTGTTCTCGTACTCGATTTCTGATCCTGGTTCGTTAATTTTTCGGCCATCGCCAATTTGGGTTTCAGCTTCCTTGTCAGGTATGCAGCATTCAACCAGCCACCCTGCAACCGCGTTTGTGTCAGTCATGGCCTCGAAATTGGCCTGCTTTGTACGTTCAGGCGGGTTTCTAATAATGCGCGATATGTCGTCATGAGACAGTTCCAGCAGCCAATTCACTAAGCCCGGAAGCTCGCTGTGCAAAACCGCCGCTTCACCGCCACGGGCCTGCCAATCCATTTTCTGCTCTTCAGTCACGCGCCGTTTGAAATTAACTGTTATCCGCCTGCGCTCCAGGCCTGATGAATTGTCAGAATTTTGGATGTGCTCGTTACTGATCAGGATGAAAAGCCCTTTAAAGACGAAACTGCCTGTTGATTGCTGATGTTTAACCTCATAGCGCAACGGATCTCCGCCGGTGGCCGCCTTAAAATTCTGCAAACTGCCACCGTTACGCTCAGAGTCTGCAATGATGGCTAGCATTTTTAGATAAAGCCTGGCCAGCTCAAACTTATCGGTTTCAATCGCATTGAAGGACGTGGCTACATAATTGATCAATCCAACCAGCGCGATGACCAAATTTACGAAGGTAGTTTTTCCGGTGCCTCCCGGCCCAATCAGATGCAGGAATTTTTGCAGGTCATAGCGTCGATGCAGGATTGCTGCCATAAAAGCCCGTAGCAGCTCGACGGTTTCCATATCATCGTCAACCGCCCATTTCAACCAGGCTTTAATGCGCGGGCAATCCGCTTTCGGGGTGTATGGATAAGGCAAGCACCAGGTCAGCGCGATTTCATGAGTAATTGGCGACAGAACGCGCGTTTCGATGTTCAACAACCCATTTTCGAACGGCAAATAGCCGACTGAATCACTTGGTGCTTCCAGCAAATAACCCGATTCAAGAATAGAGCGTATGCCGTTCAGATAGGCATTGCGATAGCCGATCACATGGCAACCCACGTACAGCATTTTGACCAACACCCTGGAAATAATGCGCTTAGCGTCCTGTGCGTCCCAGTACAAGCCGTTGAACACGTACCAGACGCCCAATTCCTGATCAAACACGGCAAAACCTTTCAGCGCCGCGGCAATTATCACAGCCGCTTCGGATTCGATTCGGCGCTTGAGTCTGCCATCGTCTCCCGACAGAACCAAGGCGCCATTCTCTAGCGTCGGTTCACGGTCGCTCGAGGCCGTAATGTTTTCCAGAATCGCGGCAACCGGATTCAATTTAGGTGCCGATGATCGCATGTGCGCGGTTACGGCCTTGTCTACATCGGTGGCGATTTTCCAGCGCTTCAGGGCGAACTTTATCCGCGTGTAGGATTGTCGGTCTTCACGGCTTATAGTGGACAATGCGCCTATTATCTCTGGCGTATGCCACGCGGCTTTATCCTCGTCTAGCGCTTTTGATGTTACGGTATCGCCATCGATCTGGATCAATTCGTCGATGATCGTTTTGGCGTCGGATAGGTCTTGATCTGTTTTCGATTGGTTAGCCGCTTCTGTAGGAAGCAGATGCATTACCCGATCATCAGTCGGGATCACAGCATCCCGGTCTATGTCGATCTTTGGTTTGCGTTTTTGCGGTAATTCGCCTTGCTCGGCTAAGGTTTCGAACATGTCGGTTCTGAAATCGTCTGCGGCGTCCATCAAGCGGCGCCATCCATGGTCAGTATGTCGTTCCAGTCAACTCCGGATTGCTGGGGAATCAGCACCTTGCCGCCAATGGCCAGCGCGGCATTTTGTGCCGCCGCTTGGCCGGTGCCGCTTTCGTCGTTGTCTCCGGCAATGATGATTTCGGCGTCAGGAAACAATCGCCGCGCGGCATGCGCCACGGGCGCCAGGTTTCCGGCATCCATCGCCACCATGACGAATACACCCAACTCTTCGTGCAGGCTTGCTCCGGTGGCCCAGCCTTCGCATATTAGCAACCGCTCAAGATCGTGTGAATTTGTACAACCGATGACGCTAAAACACTCTTTTTTTTTGCCACCAGCCAGGAAACGCTTATTCCCGGCAGCGTCAATGAATTGAAGATTCACGAGGTCTCGGGCTTCGCTGTAAATCGGTACCAGCAATGATCCGCGCGAAATCCTGAGTGAAAACGGCTTGACGCGCTTTTTTACAAGATAGGCGTGCGACTGAATGCTGGACACGGGATTTGCTTTTTGCCAGATGGCTTTCGCTTTTTCGGTGGCTTCCATTTGGCGCTGCTTGCGCTCGTAGCTTCTACGCTTGCGTTCGGACTCAATCTGTTTCTTGACGCAAAGCGAGAGCGGCTCGCGCTTTCCGGACAGTGTCCAGGTTTGCTTTAGGCTGATAGGAAAATACTCGAAATAGCCGGCCGGTCTTCCGTTCAGGTGCAGAATATAGGCGCCGTTCTTTGTGCCCGGCTTGTCGCCTTCTACGTACACGCGATGAAGCACGCCGTCGGCAATGAGAGCGTCGTGGGTAACCATACCGGCGCTGGCCATAGCCGCGCGGAATTGGTCGATAATTTCGTGATGATTCATGTTTAGCAATCCTTGCCGAGCTTGTAATGCTTGCCTCATCGGCTCTATAATGGCCGCGCACTTGAGGACAAGCATTACGAAGAACCGGCGATTCGTTACTGATAGCCGGTTTTTTTATGCCAGTTGTTTTTTGCTGTCCAGGTGCAACGCGTTCACCAGGCTTTTGATGTCGGCCAGTTCATGTTTTACCGTCATCAGGGCGTAATATACTGTGTCATCGTTCAGCCGTGGCCCGTCCTCATCGGCGAACGCATTGCCTAACATGGTTAATTGCGCGTCAGCCTTGTTGATCATAAAGTCTACTGTGTCGGTTAAACCGAGCACATCGGTAGAGTCCTGAAGCAGCAATAACCGATGTTTGAAATCTGGCTTACCGACTTCCGTTTTATCGTCCGCAAATTCGTAGAAAACATCCTGCATGCGTTCGGTGGCCATAAATAGATTGGCAATATCGGCTTCAGTTAGCGTGGCGGCTTTATCGGCCTGGCGGCATGATTCGAAAGCTTCCGCCAATGCCGTAAATGCTATGCTGACGGCTTCGAACGGATGTTTGTCTGGGGCGGATTTAAGGGCTGCTTGATCGGTTTGAATACCTAATTCCCACGTAGCTGATTCGAGCACATCGAACAGCGCGTAAATCAAGTCGCGCAATTTTTCATAATCGGCCGCTTTGAGTGCGCCTTTGGCGTAATCGGCCTGGCAGGCCTTAAACTGTATCTCCACGTGGCTGAACAGTGCATTCGCGCACTTCAACAGGACCTGGAGACGGCTGGCGGTTTGGCGTTTGCTCAATGGGCGGGCGGCGAAGGCGGCGGGCCGCAATACGGTGGCTGTTTGGTTGGTCTTGTTCTGCATAGCTCAACCCTCCATCATGTCAGCGAAGCGCTCGAAAAGCTCGCCACCGTTGTCGATGTAATGGTGTACTTCTTGGCGTGTTGCGCGGGCGTCGAGTTTCAAGACGGCTATACAGTCGTCGAATAAGGCTTTGTCCAAACCCCGTAGCGTGATCAAGTTGAAGGGGAACCGATAGCCGTTATACAGCCCAAGCAGGAAACGGCGCACTGTCGCCGCTTGTCCGGTGTCGCCTTCGGCGATTTCGGCAAGCCGGATTAATGCGGGAATGCCGGCCTCGGTGACGGCTTGGCGCTCGGTCTCTAAATCACGAATTTGTCGCAGGAAGTCGTTAACAGCTTCCGGTTGTTGGGTTGGTTTTGGGGAGATTTGGCCCTGAATTTCGGGCGCATTTGGGGCTTGATTTGTCATGATAGACTCCTTGACAGTGGTTAAGCCACCACACGGAGCTACCAAACTCTGGGCGGCGGATGACGTAGCAGGTTGGTAGACCGGGTCAAGGATCCGGCGAGCCTTGCGACTCCCCACTACGCCACCCGCCATAGAAGACGGATTTTGGGCGTAAAAAAAGCCATGCGAATTACGGCGCATAGCTCTTGCGCCTTGACTGAACGGGCTACCAAACCCGACACTCGTTTTTTGCGAGTGCGGAAACAGCATAACGGTGGAAGTGGAGATCGTCAAGAGGTTCATGCGGATCCCCCCAGTTCTGCGATCAAGGCCCGGATGTCTTCTACCTTCCAGGCGACCGTTCGCTCGGAAATTTTTACAGGCTGAGGGTAAAGGCCTTCTTTGACGCGGTTTAAAAACGTGGTGCGGCCGACAGGGATCAGTGCCGGCGTTTTCTTCTTTTTGTCACCGACTATATGCCAGATTCGTAAAAACCCGGTTTCAGGAAGTTTGACGATTTCACCCATGTTAATGCGCTCCTTTGGTGCGTGTTGAACATGGGCTGTATCATAATGAACGCTATAGGATAATCATCTTAATAGCGCTTATTAGCGGTTATTACCGCTTATTCTTGAAAATCGTTGATCTACAACGTTGTTTTATTGACTCGTAGTCAAGAATGGAACCGTCTATTAAGCGCAATTTCCGGCGTTTAATGACCGTGTCTTGTGGGTCTCGTTCTTTGACTGACTCATGATGAAACGCGTCTCCAAGGATAAATGTAGCAATCCGTTCATCATCCGGAGTTTTACCTGTAGCTTTTTCGAGTTTGTCGATAGCGTCATGTAATAACGCTAAACCATCGTTATACCGCTTCATTGGGTTTCGAACTCGTTTGGATGTGTTCTCGGATATTGGCTTGGAGATCCGGTCAACAATAGCTATGGTTTCATCGGTAATCGATTTATAAAGGACCAAGTCGTAATGGAGCTTTCCTTTTTCGGCCAATTCAGGTTGTCGACTTAACCGAAGTTTGCTGTATCGATTCGTCGCGATTTTGAAATAACAGCGCTCGAAAACTTCATCCGATAATAATCCTTTGCCTACCATTTTGGCAAAAGCCCCATCGTGGTGGCGAACTGGCAATAACCGATCGATTTTAAAATCGATCAGGTTTCCAGTCATTTGGAAAAGCTTTTCATTCGAGTCTGTCAGAACGAAAGCGCCTTCAAGCATATCGCACGGTCGGTAAAATTGATATCCGATATGCTGTTGGGATTTTATATAAGTACCCCGATCTTCTGCTTTAATTAGGTGAGATGGGTGTCCTTGGTCGTCATCAACAAACCAATCGCCATGCCCGCAAAAATAGACCACTACCATTTCCACTCCGTCCAAGTGAAAGCCGTCATGAAGGATTAACCGGAAACAGGTTGACGATACCCGCTTATCGCCCCGTCGGGCTATCCGGTCAGTCTGGGATTATAGCAAAGGGGTTTTTGAGCCCGCCAGTAGCAAGGGGCAAATGGGGGCAGAAAAGGGAGGGAAGAAGTGGTTAACCGGAAACTGGCGATGACGAAGTAAGCCAGATTTATCGCTCAACACGAGAGAGCTATCCGGTTGACCGCATCATAGCAAATTGATGATTCTACGAAACATTTTTTCCGTAGTCAGGCATAATAGCCCGACTTTTCCGAAACTGTATCCGTATGCGTATCGAATGCCCGCACTGCCTTCAAAAAGCCCGAATCACTTCGCGCAACAATTTAACCGAGGCGAAAACCGTCGTCGATCTGTACTGCGAATGTGCAAACAAAGCTTGCAAAGCAACCTTTGTGTGCAGGATGGGCTTTAAGCATTACGTCAACCCGCCCGCCAAAACCACCGCGCAAATTGCCCAAAACCTGCTCAATCATTTAAGCCAGTAAGAGAAGGCGCAATTACACGCTCAAACATAAGACGACTTCCACACTGAGAACTGCTTTTCTTTCCGACCCCCCTTAACTGTCCTGGCTGTTATCGGCAATCCATCACCGGCCCGGTATCGACTGCCCAAAAGGAATAGCGCAGCAGCCCCGCCGGCATCGATCGCCAAAAAGGAATAGTTTGGCCGTGCTGGCGGCATCGATCGCCAGGCAAGGATAGGAAGGCTTCTCGGTAACATAGGGAACGTGTTTTGAAAGTTTTTTAAGTGACTTAATTTAATCAATTTTGGCTTTTGTGCTGGGTTTAGTGCTGGGTTAGTGCTGGGTTGGTATCTCTGAAAGCATTGATAGTGCTGACTATGCTGGGTATGCTGGGTTATTTAGATATTCTCAAAATTTTTACAAAAAAACTTAAACCTGAGTGCCTAAGCTTGGCGAGGTAACTGGATAACTCACACATCTTCTTTCAATTCATTTAGATAATCAGCCCACTGCTGCATCATCTTATGGCGTTCCAAAAGGTGGGCGGTGCGGTTGTAGGCTCGGCCGTTGGGATCGCGGACCGCGTGGGCGAGCTGGTGTTCGATAAAGTCGGGCCTGACGCCCAGCACTTCGTCCAGGATGGTCCGGGCCATCGCCCGAAAGCCATGGCCGGTCATTTTGTCTTTGCCGTAGCCGAGCCGCTTCAGGGCGGCATTGATCGTGTTCTCGCTCATGCAGCGGTCGCCGTTGGGGGTGCGTTCGGAGGGGAACGCGTAACGGCCGCGGCCGGTGAGGGGATACAGTTCCTGTAGGATGGCGATGGCTTGCCGGGACAGCGGGACAATGTGCTGCACTTTGGTCTTGGAGACGAAGAAGCGCCATTCGGCGGTGTCGAGGTTCACGTCCTGCCATTGCATGGCCCGCAATTCGCCAGGGCGGACAAACACCAAGGGAGCCAGCTTTAACGCGCACACCGCGGGCAGAGAGCCCTGATAACCGTCGATCGCGCGCAAGAGTTCGGCAACTTCTTTCGGCTCGGTGATGGCGGCGAAGTGTTCGCCTTTGGCCGGGGGCAGGGCGCCTTTTAAATCCTGGGTAATGTCCCGGTCGACGCGGCCGGTGGCGACCGCATAACGGAACACCTGCCCGCAGATTTGCAGGGTTCGGTGGGCGGTCTCGATGGTACCGTTGTCCTCGACGCGGCGCAGGCAGGCGAGAATGTCTTTCGGAAGGATCTC
>Ga0208625_100399_pt1 | contig 11586 bp, 8 predicted proteins | sample LakWasMeta8_HOW4_2_FD_183858 | JGI IMG/M metagenome (GOLD analysis project Ga0208625, IMG submission 183858) | Freshwater sediment methanotrophic microbial communities from Lake Washington under simulated oxygen tension - Sediment Metagenome... | ecosystem: Environmental > Aquatic > Freshwater >... | reverse complement strand
ATGCCCAACACTTCCAGAACACCTTGCAGAACCCCATCCTCGCCGCCGCGGCCATGAATGATATTGAATACACGGTCAAATTTCTGACCCATCAACACGTCTATCGGACTTGCGGTGACATCAATGGCGACGGCGTCTACGCCTTTGCGCTTCAGGGCTTCATAGACGGCTGCTCCGCTTTTAAGCGATACTTCTCTTTCTGCCGCGGAACCGCCCATCAAAACAGCGACGCGACCAAATTGTTCAGGCTTTTGTACCCTGGTCTTCATATTGCCTCACCTACCATACAAACCTCAGTCTGCAACTCAACACCCTGCATCTCCATCACTTTCATCTGCACATATTTACACAGGCTTTCGATATCTGCCGCAGTGGCCTTGCCGGTATTAACGATAAAGTTCGCATGTTTTTCCGAAACACAGGCGCCGCCTATCGCATACCCCTTCAGGCCAGTCTGTTCTATCAACCTTGCCGCATAATCGCCTTTGGGATTTTTAAACACCGACCCGCAACTGGGCTGATTGGTCGGTTGTGTTTTCGCCCTTTTTTCCAACAAATCTTTTATTTGCTGCTGGCTTGCCGCCGCATCACCTGGTTGCAAAATCAAATTTGCGGCCAGAAACCATTCATTTTCAAAGCCCTTTACCGACCGGTAATTCACCTCAAACTCTTCCGGATCGCGACGCTTTACTTCACCCGACCTATTCAGCATGTCTACATTTTTAACGATCACCCAGGTTTCTCCGCCAAAGGCACCGGCATTCATTTTCAAGGCCCCGCCCATGGTGCCGGGTATACCTGCCAGAAACTCGGCGCCGATCAGCCCCTGCTCGCCACAAAAACGGGCAACATGAGCACAAGGAACGCCTGCCTCTACATACACGGTTCCATCCGCATTACGCTGCATGGCTTTCAACCGGCCCTTGGTATTGATGACTGTGCCGCGTATGCCGCCATCCCTGACCAATAAATTGCTGCCCAGCCCCATCCAGAACACTGGCTCGCCCGCAGGCAGAGCGGCGATAAATTCGATCAGATCTTGACGATCAAATGGAATATAAAGCCGATCGGCCGGTCCTCCTGTGCGCCAACTGGTATATTTCGCCAGTGGTTCATTCATTAACAAACGGCCTTTCATTTCTGAGCTCACCACGCATCAGGCTGCAAGCGCAGCTGACAACAATTTCGGTAACTGGGTGGCAACCTGTCCGACATTACCTGCGCCCATGGTTAGGATGACATCGTCTGCCTTTACGATGCCGGCCAGTATTTCCGGCAATTCTTCCCAGTTTTCGACAAATACTGGATCCACCTGACCTCGCATGCGAATGGCGCGGCTTAGCGCCCTGCCATCGGCTCCCGGAATCAAAGCTTCGCCCGCCGCATACACATCCATCAGAATCAGCACGTCGACGGTAGAAAGCACTTTGACAAAATCTTCAAACAAATCCCGGGTCCGCGAATAGCGGTGCGGCTGAAAAATGATGACTTCCCGCCGGTCCGGCCAGGCCTGTCGCATGGCTTCCAGGGTTGCGGCAATTTCCCGGGGGTGATGACCATAATCATCGACCAGGGTCAATTTGCCGCCCTCGATGTCGATATCGCCCTGAATCTGAAAACGCCGCCCCACGCCCTTAAAGGCACCCAGACTTCTTATAATCGCGTCATCGTCCACTTCCAGATTGCTGGCAACGGCGATCGCGGCCAGCGCATTCAGCATGTTATGCCAGCCGGGCATATTTAAAGTCACCTGCAGCTGGGGGTAATCGCCTCTGCGCAACACAGTAAACGTGGTCAGCATGCCCTGCTGTTTAATATCGACTGCGCGCACATCGGCATCTTCATGAACCCCATAAGTGGTTACAGGCTTGGAGATTTTCGGCAGGACTTCTCTGACCCCTTCATCGTCCAAACACATCACCGCCAGCCCATAAAATGGCAGATGGTGCAAAAACTTTACAAACGTATCTTTCAAGCGCTCGAAGCTGCCTTGATAAGTCGCCATATGATCCTGATCAATATTGGTGACCACGGCGATCATCGGCTGCAAATATAAAAACGAGGCATCGCTTTCATCGGCTTCGGCAACCAAATAATTGCCCAGACCCAGCTTGGCATTAGTACCGGCACTGTTAAGCCGGCCGCCGATAACAAATGTCGGATCCAGTCCGCCTTCTGCCAGGACGCTGGCAGTCAGACTGGTTGTCGTGGTCTTGCCATGAGTCCCGGCGACAGCAATGCCGAAGCGAAACCGCATCAGTTCGGCCAGCATTTCCGCACGCGGAATGACCGGGATTCTGTTGAGATAAGCCTCATCAATCTCATCATTGCTGCGATCAATGGCGCTGGATGCGACCACGACATCAGCCTGGGTGACATTTTCACGCTTATGCCCGATATGGATGCTAATCCCCAACTCAGCCAACCGTTCTGTCACCGCGCTGGCCTTCAGGTCCGAGCCGGAAACGCTATAGCCCAGATTGGATAGCACCTCGGCAATACCGCTCATGCCTGTTCCGCCGATGCCGACAAAATGAATCCGGTCGATCTTGCCTAATACCTGAGTCGGCATTTTTATATTTGGGAAATTCATAATCCAACCTCAGCCATGCAACTGGCGGCGACAACTTCTGTCGCATCCAGACGCGCGCATTGTTTTGCAGCCTTCGCCATTTCATTCAAGTTGTTGGCTATCTTCGTTATCTGTTCTGCCAGCGTAGTCGCCGTCAGGTCTCTCTGCAGCAGTATTAGCCCGGCACCGGCATCGGCTAAATAGCGTGCATTCGCAGTTTGATGATCATCGATTGCATGGGGCAACGGGATCAATATCGCCGGCACACCGACGGCGGCAAGTTCGCTCACGGTCATGGCGCCGGATCGGCAAATCACCAGGTCTGCCCATTGATAGGCGGCCACCATGTCGTCAATGAACGCCTGCACTTGCGCCTCGACTGCCAACGTTTTATATCGGTTCTGCACCTGTTCGAACATGGCGACTCCGGTCTGATGCCTGATATGCGCATCTTTTAGCATCGCCGCTGCTTCGGGCACGATCTCATTCAAAATTTGCGCCCCCTGACTGCCGCCGACAACCAGGATATTGATACCTTGGCTTGCCGTCTGACCTTGCTTCTCCGGCAGGTTTAAAAAGGCTTTTCTCAAGGGATTACCTGTGCATTTCGCATTAACGGCCGCTTTAAAGCTGTTCGGAAATGCCTCCAAAACTTGATTGGCTATTTTTGCCAACATTCTATTGGTCGTGCCGGGCACCCGGTTTTGCTCATGAATAACCAAAGGAATTCCCAGGAGTTTCGCCATCAGTCCGCCGGGGCCGGCAACAAATCCGCCCATGCCCAGCACCACATTGGGTCTGCGCTTGCGCAATATTGTCAGCGCCTGGAAACAGGCCTTCACCAGCATGAATGCCGCCTTAATCTTCGACAACCCGCCTTTGCCGCGCACACCGGCTACGGACAACCAGTCTATGGCTATATCATGGGCGGGAACCACTTTGCTTTCCAAGCCTTTCTGAGTCCCTAGCCAGCTTACTTGCCAGCCCTTTTCAGCCAGCGATTGCGCTACCGCCAAGGCTGGAAACACATGGCCGCCGGTGCCGCCGGCCATAATTACTATGCGCTTGCCCATGCTGCCGCCCTTCCTTTTGGTGTACTGGCCACAATTTCATAAATTTCGCTATACACCCGGAACAACAAGGCCACTGCGCAACACATCACCATCATGCTGCCGCCGCCATAACTCATCAGCGGTAAAGTCAACCCTTTCGTAGGCAGTATGCCCATGTTGACGCCCATATTGACAAAGGCTTGGAAACCGAACCAGATGCCCAGACCATAAGCAATAAAGGCCGAAAATTGTTGGCCTACCTTTTCAGCCAACACCGCTAGTTGAAATATGCGCCATATTAACAAGGCAAATAATCCGATCACTGACACCACACCCAACAAACCCAATTCTTCCCCGATCACGGAAAACAGAAAATCGGTATGCGCTTCCGGCAGATAAAATAACTTCTGAATGCCGCTGCCCAAGCCTACGCCCAGCCATTCACCACGTCCGAATGAAATCAGCGCATTAACCAACTGAAAACCAGTATTTAGCGGGTCCTTCCAGGGATCCATAAAACTGGTAACCCGAACCAGACGATACGGCGAAAAATAAACCAGCAACATGGCCAGTACGGCCACCAGCGCCAGCAAAATAACAAATTGCGATAATCGGGCGCCGCCTAAAAACATAATGCCCATGGCGATGATTAAAATCACCACGGCCGAGCCGAAGTCAGGCTCCAGCAATAACAGGACGCAAGCGAGTGAAAACAGTAGCAACGGTTTGACGATGCCGTAAGCGGATTCCTGCACGGTTTTCTGGTGTCGAGTGACATAACCCGCCATGTATATCACGGCAAAAAACTTGACCACTTCCGAAACCTGTATTCTTAGCCCGCCTAATGACAACCAGCGCACACTGCCGTTAACCTTGACACCCAAGCCCGGGATCAAAACAATCACCAACAAAAACAGGCCCACGATAAACAGCCAAGGCCCCCATTGTTGCCATTTCCGTATCGGCACCAGAGCCACGCAAGTTCCGAGCACCATTCCCAGGCCGATATGAATCAACTGTCTGATCGGATAGTGCATAGTGCTGGCGCCCATTTTGACACCCAAATGCAAGGACGCAGAAGCCACCATGATATAGCCGATAACCAGCAAACTCGTGCATGCGACCAGCATCAGCGGATCATAATGAAATTGCCTACCCTGCGGCTTTTTCATCCGAATGCTCATGCCTGCAGCCCCAATACGGCTTTGGCGAATTTTTCGCCACGGTCCTGATAGTTTTTAAACTGGTCAAGACTGGCGCAGGCCGGCGACAGTAATACACTATCGCCGACATCGGCTAGACGGGCCGCAATCTGTACCGCCTGCCCAATATTTTCTGCCGAATGCACGGGCACGCAACCACTGAGTGCGCGTTCAATCAGGCCCGCATCCTTACCCATCAGGACTACACTTTTTGCTTTTTCTTGGATGATCGGCGTCAGTTCAGTCATGTCAGCGCCTTTGGCATCGCCGCCGGCAATTAAAATAACTTTACGATCGTAACCCTGCAGGGCGGCAATGCAGGCGCCGATATTGGTTGCCTTTGAATCGTTCACCCAGGTGACGCCGCGTATTTCCGCAACGCGTTGCATCCGATGCGCCAGACCTTTGAATTTTCTCAGCGCATCACACATTGCCTGCACATCCAATCCTACCGCAGTGCCTAAAGCCAGCGCCGCCAAAGCATTTGCCGCATTGTGCCGACCTTCGAGCGGCAATTCGGCGCGCGGCATCAAACATTGCTCCCGGTACATGAGATATTCGGCGCCGTCTTTTAACTGCAGGTGAAAATCAGCAGGCTGTTTTATCGAAAACGTATACAGCTTTCTGCCAGGCTCGCGCATGGCATTCACCAGGGGATCATCTATATTGATGATCATGGCGCCATTGCCGTGAAAAACCTTTTGTTTCTCTTGCGCGTATTCCGCCATGTCGGCGTGCCTGTCCAAATGGTCGGCAGTGACATTGAGCACCGTCGCCGCTTCGGCATTGAAAACCGTGGTTCTTTCCAGTTGGAAACTAGAAAGCTCGAGCACGTATAGTTCAGCATCTTGTTGCAGCAGATCCAGCGCCGGCGTGCCGAGATTGCCCCCCACGCCCACACGCTTGCCAGCCGCTTTTGCCATTTCGCCCACCATGGTGGTGACAGTGCTTTTGCCGTTGGAACCGCTGATGGCAATCACCGGCGCATTAACGGAGCAGGCGAACAGGTCTATCTCGCTGACACACACAACCCCTTTGGCAACGGCTTTAATAATGGCCTTTTCATGGAGCGAAACGCCGGGGCTGACGACCAGATGGGTCGCGACCTCAAAAGCAGCCTCGTCAAAACCGCCTGTAAAAACAGGGGTATCCGGCATTTGCTGTAAAAATTCATTCAATAACGGCGGCTTGTCGCGACTGTCAGTCACGGCAAACTTGATGTTTAGCCGCTGCAAAAAGTGCGCCACGGAAATGCCGGTGATGCCGAGGCCCACCACCAGTACTTTGGCGCTTTGCGGTTCCAGCGCGAAATGCTTTTTTAACAAACCGAGAGTCGCTGCATTATCCATTTTTATCTCAATTTCAGTGTCGCCAGACCAATCAGCACCAGAATCACGGTGATGATCCAAAACCTTACGATAACCCGTGGTTCGGGCCAGCCTTTCAATTCAAAATGATGATGTATCGGCGCCATGCGGAAAACGCGTTTGCCTGTCATTTTAAATGAAGCCACTTGAATGATCACCGATACCGTCTCCATGACGAAAACACCGCCCATGATCATCAGCACGACTTCCTGCCTGACCAAAACCGCCAAAACGCCCAAAGCGCCGCCCAAGGCCAGCGCGCCAACATCGCCCATGAATACCATGGCCGGATAAGCGTTAAACCATAAAAATCCCAGCCCTGCCCCCACCAAAGCCGCGCAGAATACGATCAATTCGCCGGCATTGGGCAAGTAGGGAATCGCCAGATAGTCAGAAAATGTGACATGTCCCGACAGATAGGCAAATATCCCCAAACCGGAGGCCACCATCACAGTAGGCATAATGGCCAGACCATCCAGGCCATCCGTCAGATTGACGGCATTACTGGTGCCGACAATGACAAAATAGGTCAACACCACATACAGCCAGCCCATTTCCAGCATGACGTTTTTAAAGAAGGGCACGATGAATTGGGTTTCTGCCGGCAATACCGCTGTCTTGTATAGAAAAATGGCTACCGCCAGGCCAATGGCTGATTGCCAGAAATATTTGGCTTTGGCCGACAAGCCGTCACTGTTGCGCTTGATGACTTTTCTATAGTCGTCGACAAAGCCGATCACGCCATAACTCATGGTGACCAGCATAATGACCCAGATATAGCGATTGCTCAGATCCGCCCACAGCAGCGTACTAATCGCAATGGCCACCAGAATCAGAGCGCCGCCCATGGTAGGGGTGCCGGCTTTCTCATAATGCGTTTCGGGTCCTAATTCACGTATGCTTTGGCCAATTTTGTTGCGGCTTAATTTTCTGATCATGATCGGGCCGATAATGAAAGAAATCACCAGGGCGGTTAAGGCTCCGAGAATGGCGCGAAAGGTCAGGTAATGGAAGACCCTGAAACCAGCATCGAACGTCATTAAGTAATCTGCCAAATAAAGTAACATTAATTAAATCCTGAAATTTTCAACCAGAGCTGCCGCTACATTTTCCATGCGCTGCGCTCTCGACCCTTTGATCAAAATTGTTTCGCTGCCTTTGAGCTCTTGTTTCAACGCCCCGATCAAGTCTTGTTGGTCGTCAAAATAAGTGGCGCCTTCACCAAAGCTGCTTACCGTATTGCGCGCATCCTCGCCTGTCGCCAGCAGTCTTACCACGCCACCGGCTTTAATCATCTCGCCTATTTCTGCGTGTATCTTGGCGCTTTCGGGGCCCTGTTCACCAAAGGCTCCCAATACCAGCCAAGGCTCTCCGCCACAACTCGCCAGCACATCCAGACCTGCTTTCAAGGAAGCGGCATTCGCGTTATAGGTGTCATCTATGACAATATTGCCCATACGACTAACCAAAGGCTGCAGCCGTCCGGTGACCGGCTTGACGTTTTCCAGGCCCTGCCGTATCTGATCCAGACCGAAACCCAGCGCCAAGGACGCCGCCGCTGCCGCCAGCGCATTCACCACATTATGCTGGCCGGCCAGTTGCAATCGCACCGACAGGTTGCCTGTTGCCGTCAACAACTCAAAACGGGTGATAAAAGCCTGGTTGCAAATGTCTGTATGGATATCCTTAGCCGTCACGTCAGCCCCGGCATGCAGCCCAAAGGACAGTGTTTTCCTGCTGCCGGCCAGTTTTTTCCAGTAGTCAAAATACGCATCATCCCGGTTAATTACGGCAACACCGTCCTGCCCGAGCGTCTCGATGATTTCGCCTTTTGCCCTGGCGATGCCGTTCAGACTGCCGAAGCCTTCGATGTGCGCCGGCCCGACATTAGTAATGATCACCACATCAGCCTGAGCAACAGCGCTCGTGTAGGCAATTTCGCCGGGATGGTTCGCCCCCATCTCGATCACGGCATAGCGGTGCTGCTCATTCAATCGCAGCAGGGTCAAGGGCACGCCGATGTCATTATTCAGGTTGCCCTGGGTAAACAACACAGGCGCGTTGACGGCCAGTATCGCGGCCACCATTTCCTTGACCGTGGTCTTGCCGTTGCTGCCGGTCATGCCGACGACTGAAACAGCGGCTTTTTTACGCCAGGCTCCAGCCAACTCGGCCAAAGCCCGATGGGTGTCTGCTACCACGATCTGCGGAATGCTTCGTGCCGCTTCTTGCTGCACCATGGCCGCTATCGCGCCGGCCTGCCCAGCCTGGTCAACAAAGGAATGGCCGTCAAAGTGACGGCCTTTGATCGCAACATAAAGATCGCCCGGCTGTAGGGTCCGGCTATCAATGCTCACCGTTGACACGGCCGCATCTTTCCCCACCAGGGTTCCCCGCACGCACTGGGCAATTTCGCTCAGCATCATTTTCATGCTTGTTCAGCTCTCATTTTCAATGCCTCGATCACGATACGACTGTCACTGAACGGCAGTTGCACGCCATTGATTTCCTGATATTGCTCATGGCCCTTGCCGGCAATCACGATACAGTCATTTTTATCCGCTCTGGCTATCACTTTGTTTATGGCCTGCTCTCTATTTTCTATTACTTCGACTTTGTCCGAACTGCAACCTGCCAAAATATCGTTCACAATGTCCGTTCCGTTTTCAAAACGCGGATTGTCATCCGTCACTATCACATGATCTGCCCAGCGCTCGGCGATACCCCCCATTTGCGGCCGTTTGCCGACATCCCTATTGCCGCCGCAACCGAACACTACCCACAAGGACTGCTTGCAATGCTGCCTCAAACTGGACAACACTTTATCCAACGCATCCGGGGTGTGGGCATAATCGACAAAAACCATCGGCCCTGTTTTACCTTCAAAGCGCTCCATGCGCCCTGTCACCGGCTTTATTTGCTCCAGCCTGTCTCCAGCCTCGTCCAGCGCCACACCCATTGCCAGCATGACGGCTAAAACCGCCAAGCTGTTTTCGATATTAAAATCGCCATACAGGGGCACTTTTAAGCGCCGGCTGTTTCCCTGCCAATGGACAGTAAATTCAATGCCGTCAACCTGATGAACGATGGTATTGGCAACCACACTTTCACCCGACGCAGACTTCCGGCCCTGCGCACTATAGCCCCAGACCACGACCGATTTAGGCACTGCCGCTATAATCTGGTCGCTGTAAGCATCATCCAGATTAACGACCGCAAAGGTCAGGCCGGGCTTCTCCAATAAGGTCAATTTGGCCTTTACATAGGCCTCCATGGAGCCGTGATAATCCAGATGGTCGCGGCTGATATTGGTAAACACGGCGCCTTTAAAATGCACGCCATTCACTCTGCCCTGCTCCAAACCGTGCGAGGAAACCTCCATCGCTACCGTTTGTTTATGGTCTTTGAGTAACGCTGCCAATATGGCCTGGACCGCCAAGGCATCGGGCGTCGTATTCAGGGTTTTATGAAGCTTGCCCCATGCACCCCAACCCAGCGTTCCAATGATGCCGCAGTCATTTAATAACTGGCTTAAAAACTGACTGCAGGAGGTCTTCCCGTTAGTCCCGGTTATGCCAATCACATTCATGTTAGAGGAAGGATTGCCATAAAATCGGGAAGCCATTTCGCCAAGCTTCCACCCCAGGTTGTCTATCGCAATGACGGGGGCTTCCTTAATTTGCTCGGCCAACTGCCGGCCGGGGTCTGCCGGATCAAAAACTACGGCACAGGCACCTCGGGCAATAGCCTGAGCTGCATGCATCAATCCGTGTTGCTTGGCTCCAGCCAGAGCAATAAATACATTTCCCGGAACAATTTCCCGACTATCGAGTGCCAATCCGGTAATGATCAACTCGCCATCGGCTACCGCCAATCCTTCTAATAATTCTGCCAGTTTCATAAAAATTCTATTCTGAAGCTTTCTGGGTCAGCAGCACCGGCATGGTATCCTCCTGGTCAGGCGCAACGCCCAACACCCTCAGGGCACCGGCCATCACCTTGGAAAATACCGGAGCCGATACTAATCCGCCGTAATATTGTCCCGCCGAAGGCTCGTCCATCATGACGACCACAACCAGCCGCGGATCGCTGGCTGGCGCCATGCCGGCAAAAACCGCGTAATAAGTTTTTTCGCTATAACCCCGTGCCCCGGCTTTTTTCACTGTGCCGGTTTTACCGGCAACCCGGTAACCATCAACCCTGGCCTCATAAGCCGTACCGTCTTTCAGAATTACATTTTCCAGCATGCCCCTGACGCTTCTGGCCGTCTTAGCGGTAAAAACTCGCCGCGCATCAATATCTTCATCCCGTTTCAACAGACTGACCGAATGCAATATACCGTCATCGGCCAAGGCCGTGTAGGCTCTTGCCAGCTGCAATGTAGAAACATTCAGGCCATAGCCGAATGACAATACGGCCTGATCGAAACTCTTCCATTTATGGTAATCGAGCATGCTGCCGCCCGCTTCACCCGGAAAGCCGACCCCTGCAGTCCGGCCAAAACCAAGCTTTCTATAAACGCCTGAAAAATATTCGGGCGGCATCCGCAGAGCCATCTGGCTGACGGCGACGTTGCTCGATTTCTTCAGCACCTGCATCAAGCTCATGGTGCCGTAATTATGCACGTCCCTAACCACGCGCCGACCGATTTGGAATGTCCCGTTGGTCTCGAACATCTCGTTGGGTCGAACATAACCCCCATCCAAAGCAGCCGCCACGACAAAGGGTTTAACCGTTGACCCCGGCTCAAACAAATCTGTTAAGGCCCGATTTCTGTAAGTGCTTTCTTGTAAACTTTTTTTGGTATTCGGGTTAAAAGACGGCTGGTTCACCGCGGCCAGAATTTCCCCGTTCTTTGCATCCAAAACTACTAACGACGCCGATTTTGCCTGATGGGCGTTGACGCCGATCTGCAATTCCCGATAGGCCAGATACTGGATGCGCTGATCGATACTCAAGGTGAGCGTCATTCCGTCGATCGGCTCTTTAATGCTTTCAATATCATCGATGATACTGCGCTGCCCATCGCGGATAACCCGTTTACTGCCTGGTGTGCCTTTGAGATATTTCTCGTAACCTAGCTCCAGTCCTTCCTGACCAACATCTTCAAGATTGGTGAACCCGATTAAATGCGCCGAAACCGCACCGGCCGGATAAAAACGCTTGAATTCGCGCTCGCAATAAACGCCAGAAAGTTTGAGCGCTTTCACCTGTTCGGCAAGCCCGGGGTTAATCATGCGCGCCACATAAGCAAACTGCCGATTGCCATCTTCACTAAACAGCTTGGCCACTTTCCCTTCAGGCAACCTCAACAGCTTTTCCATTTGCCTGATCTGCTCTTTTTCTTCGGCTTTATGTTGCTTAAGCCATTCCGTCATTTCCGAATCAGACAG
>Ga0208625_100393_pt1 | contig 11659 bp, 9 predicted proteins | sample LakWasMeta8_HOW4_2_FD_183858 | JGI IMG/M metagenome (GOLD analysis project Ga0208625, IMG submission 183858) | Freshwater sediment methanotrophic microbial communities from Lake Washington under simulated oxygen tension - Sediment Metagenome... | ecosystem: Environmental > Aquatic > Freshwater >... | reverse complement strand
GCGAATGTCGGGCTGGAGTTTTTTCATTTCGATAAACAGATGCGCGGCATGCTGTTCGCCCGACGCTTCGCCGGCGCTGAACATGACTTTATAGGGCTTGTGATCCGACAAGACAGAATCCTCGTGTGGGTTTGAAGCCGTCTATTGTAAGGCGTTTTCAGGCAAAGCACATACCCGATCCGCGTCAAACCCGAACCATATTGGCGGCATTGCCGCGCTGATACCTCAAACCCAGGCATCGCATCGAATGGTCAGGGGCGTATGCCCACTGACCTACAGCTTGTAGATTTGCGAAACGCACCCATCGTGCCAGGCATCGTCGACCACTTGCGACGGCATGGCGACCATTTTGGCTCTGGCCTGGCAGCATAATATATATAAAAATAATCCTTTAAACCGTTGAAAACTCGGTCAATCTGCTTGGGAATCAAGGACGGATGCTTTAAGGCAAATCGGTCTTTCAGATGCGAATCAAACTGATAATCCTGAATATAGCTTCTTTGCCGGCTTGGCTTGAGTAGGATATATAACAAGAGCAACATCCCGGGTATAAACAAAGTCGCGGCCAAATCTTGCATTTGACTCCCGAATTTGGACACCACAGAGACGAAACTGATAGCGACTACACTTCCCATTTAATCCTCCAGCTGTAAAAAATTAGGCTGTTTAAACCCGTTAGATTAATTGGCCGTATCGCAAAAAACTCATTTTGCCATGACGGCGTCAGGCCAATTATTCGCCCAAGTTGACGCCACGTCACGCCCCTACTCGCAAATGACCTAAAATATGCGACGAAATACCGGCTTTACCGGATGAAAACCCCACATTGATTGGAGAAACTTGCTAATATAAACCTAACGTTTTTTATGTGTCTTCTATGCCCGTGAATACTCCGTCGATCGACATATTCTTCCATTGGCTGGTCAATACGCCAGAACTTTTGCAGCGTGCCTGCGTGGTCATCGTCGTGACTTATCTGGCGATCCGGCAGCCTTGGTTCAAGCAGGCGATGCGCGGCGTTAACCAGTCTTGGCGGCACCGACTGGTCGCGGCGATCTATTTCGGCGTCTTGGCGATCGTCGGCACCCATAACGGCATCGTGCTGGACATCAGACGGCACGGCGCGGTAATCGAATATCTCTCCAGGCAACCGGCAGGCCTGCAACAGATGCAAGCTATCCTCAGTTTTCGCGACATGTTGGTGCTTTCCGCCGGCCTGTTCGGAGGCCCCTGGACCGGGCTCGGCGCCGGCCTGATCGCGGGCGGCGAACGCTGGCTGCTCGGCGGCTTCGTCGGCTTAGCGAGCGGCATTTCGACCGTATTGCTCGGCTTGGGGGCGGGTTTGGCAAAGCAGGTTTGGCCGCATATCAACAGCCGCCAGGGCACTCTGGCGACGGTCTTGGTCGGCACGGTTGTGCAAAAATATCTGATCGTTTCGCTAAGCGACCCGCACGTTCTGGCCATTGCGACGATCAGGGAAACGATCGTCCCGGAGATCACGGTCAATTGCCTGGGCTGCCTGTTGTTTCACTCGGTGATGCAGGACATGGAACGCGACCGGCTGAAAACGCAGGCGCAGCAAGCCGAACTGAGGGCATTGCACGCGCAGATCGAACCGCATTTCATCAACAATACGCTGAATGCAATCAAGGCGCTGATCCGCCGCGACCCCGAGCAAGCCTCCGATTATGTGGTCAAACTGGCGCGCTTTCTCGACGATACCCGGCAGATTGCAAGAGCCAATTCGATCAGCCTGAGCCAGGAACTGGAGCAACTGGAAAACTATCTCGATTTTCAGCAATTGCGCTTCCCAGGCGCCTTCCACTTTGAACAAGATATCCCTTCTTCATTGCTGGACTGCCAGATACCGCCGCGCAGCCTGCTGACGCTCGCCGAAAATGCGCTGCTGCACGGGCGCGGCCACTCCGGTATATTAACTCTGCGGATTGCCGGCGCCGATCTCGGCAAACAACTGGCATTAAGCATCGAGGATGACGGCCGCGGCATCGCGCCTAACCGCCTGGAGTTGCTGGGCAAACAGCCTGTCAATTCCGAACGGGGCAGCGGCAACGGCCTTTTTCAGTTGCATGAAACATTAAAAATTTCCTTCGACGGCGCCGCTACAATCGACATAACGAGTCAGGAAAAAATGGGAACAGAAATCACCTTAATACTGCCGAAAAGGAGTCAGCCATGGTAAACAAGCGGCGCGTGATCATCGTGGATGATGAGGTATTGGCGCGCGACGAATTGGCCGCGATGCTGCACAGCCGGCATCTGGATATCGAGGTGATCGGTGCGCTGGACGGCACCGCCAAAGCGTGGGAACTGATCCAGGCCGATCACGCTATCGAAGGCATTTTTCTCGATATTGACATCCAGACCGAAAGCCGGCGCGCGGGTCTCGATTTTGCGCTGAATTTGCAGCGCCTGGAAAAAAAGCCCTGGATCGTTTTTGTGACCGGCTACCGGGAGCATGCGGTCGAAGCCTTCCAGTCCTTCCCGGTCAACTATCTGGTCAAGCCGGTTGACAACGCCGCAATAGACCGAACGCTCGACTGGGTACGGCACAACTTCCCGAGCGCAAAACCCCAAGCGGAACGCCTCGCTGTCCGCCACCGTATCGACGACCCTTCGGGCGAAAAGCTGTTCTGCACCGAATACCTCGATATCGACGAGATTTTTTATATCCAGAAAAATAACGGCATCAACACAGTCAAAATCGGCCTAGTCAATGGCGAAGTGCTGGACGGCGTTAACGGCACGCTGAAGGAATGGGAACAGCACGGTTTTTTTCAAATTCACCGGCGCAATCTGATTAATCTGCAACATGTACGCCGCGAGGAGCCGCGCATCGGCGAAAATAACGTCTATAAAATCGTTTTCAAAAACAGTCCGGTTAAACTGGACATCGGGCCGGACTTTTTACCAGCGCTACGCGAGCGCCTGAAAGCCCCTTGATTCATCCTTTTCAAACCGCGATTATTCCGGCAATCGAAATCAGCGGGCAGGTATAATTAACCTTTGCCCAGCCCTAAACCTGCCGTTGATGCCTAAAACCTTATTCGCCCGGACGCGGCGCCGCGCCACCGAAGCGCCGCCCTTGCCTACCGGCACAATCCCCTTCATCCTGTACTGCCTATCCAGCTTCAAGGGCTGGATATTGCTGATGTTCATCTTCGAAACGGGCCAGGCGGCCGGCAGTATCCTGGTGCCTTATGCGATCAAAACTATCATGGAAGGTGTCGCGCACGGCCTCCCCGATGCCCGGACCACGCTCGACGCATTGCGGGAGCCCTTGCTGCTTCTGGCCGGATTGAATATCGCCGAAATTTTGTGCAGTCGGGCCAGCGGCGCGGTCTTGATCACGATCGGCCCCCGCCTGCGCCAGCGCACGACGAGCGCCTTGTTCTCCTATCTGCAATGCCATTCGGCGCGCTATTTCAGCAGCCATTTCGCCGGCGCGCTCGCGCACCGGATCAGCGAAACCGCGCTCAGCGTGAACCACACGACCTGGGCGGTGCTGTGCGATTTCTGGCCGATTACGGTCACCTTCAGCGTCTCCGCCGGCTTGTTGCTGGGCGTGCATCAGGGCCTCGGCCTAAGCGTCACCGCCTGGGTTTTTCTGTATGTCGCGATCTCGTTCTGGCTGGCCACGCGCTGCCGGCCTTATGCGCAAAGTTATGCCGGCATTCGCAGCACGACCAACGGCAAGATCGTCGATTCGGTCACGAATAGCCTGAACGCCCGACTGTTCGCGTGTCAGCGATTCGAGCGCGATTATCTGCAAGGTTTTTTGGACACCGAACTGAACGCCGCGCGCCGGACTTTCTGGTATATGGAACGGGTGCGCTGGTTTCAGTTCATCTCCGCCGCCGCGTTGAAACTGGGCACGATTTATTATGCGCTGACGCTCTGGCAAGACGGTCTGATCGGGGTCGGCGATTTTACGATGAGCGTCGGCCTGGCGCTGATCATCATCGGCGATGCGCGCAATCTGTCACGCCATTTTCTGGAGTTTTTCGAATATGTCGGCAATATCGCGAACGGCGTCGAGACGATCGTTGAGCCGCACGAAATCATCGATGCGCCGGGCGCAAAAGCGCTGAAGGTGACCGAAGGACGCATCGAATTCCGGGGCGTGACCTTCGGCTATGATCCGGATCAACCGGTTTTCAAGAATCTGAATGTGGTGATCGAGCCCGGCCAGCGCGTCGGCCTGGTCGGTTTTTCGGGCTCGGGAAAATCGACTTTCGTCAGCCTGATCTTGCGTAACTTCGAGCCGCAACAGGGCAAAATTTACATCGACGGCGCCGACATAGCCAAGGTGACGCAGGAATCGCTGCATGAACAGGTCAGCCTGATTCCGCAGGACCCGACACTGTTTCACCGCAGCCTGAAGGAAAACATCGGTTACGGCAGGCTCGATGCGAACGATGCAGAAATCGTCAGCGCCGCCGCGTTCGCACATGCCGACGACTTCATTCAGGCAATGGCCGAAGGCTATGATTCGCTGGTCGGCGAGCGCGGCGTCAAACTGTCCGGCGGCCAAAGGCAAAGGATCGCGATTGCGCGCGTCATATTGAAGGATGCACCGATCCTGATCATGGATGAGGCGACATCGAGCCTCGATTCGGTCACCGAAAAAACGATCCAGGAAAATCTGACCCGGCTGATGAGGCAGAAGACCGTGATCGCGGTCGCGCACCGGCTATCGACGATCGCCCACCTCGACCGCATTCTGGTCTTCGACCAAGGCCGCATCGTCGAGGACGGCACGCATGATCAATTACTGGCGCTGCAAGGCTATTACTATCGCCTCTGGAGCATGCAGGCCGGCGGCTTTTTGCCGGAAGGCCAGGCTTAGCCCTGTTCCCTTAGCAAAGTGCGTTTCGCGAACACGATCGCCGCGACCGGCATCATGAAGCTCAGCCCCATCACCACGATCAATAGCCAGCCGAGTTCGCTGTAATCCGCAGGCGTCACGATCTGGCCGGTCGCCGCATCGCGAACTTCGCGCGTGATCTCAAAGCCTTGATTCAGCCATTTAGTCAACAGTTGCGACAAGGACAGCGCCAGATTCACAAATGCCGCCATCACCGCGAAATAAGTCGCCTTCAGCTGTTTCGGCGCCGAATGGGCGATCCAGGCCAGCATCGGAATCATCGCGATCTGGCCCAGGGGAGATTCGAGCGCGGTATCGACCAGCGCGATGAAGCGGGCATCGACGACGCCGCCGGTAAGCGCCGCCGTCCAGTGATGCAGCCCATAATAGAGGGCGATATTGGGCAGATAAAGCACGGTCAGCGCGATAGTCAGCGCCGCGATAATATAGGTAATCGGCCGCTCGGCCATGAAACGGCGAAACAGGAACATGCCCAGCAAGGTCAGCGCGCTCGAAATCAGCGACAGCTTCGAGATAAACTGCTGATCGAAGCCGAGATCATCGATCATCCACCAGGTTTCGCCCGCGCCGGTGGTCGGCACCGCGCGAAACGCAAAGATCACGAAGGCGGTGCCGTACAATTGATTTCTGGTTTTGATTTCGAGATCCATCGTCAACCGCCACATCAAAAACAGCACGATGGCCAGCGAGCCGATGAAGACGATCTCCTCGCTGTTCGAGAAGCCGCCCAAGCCCATCACCGCCGCGAACAAGGTAAATCCGAGCCCGCCGACCAACAGCGGCCAATTGACCGCGGGCGCTTCATGCGCGCCGGCCGCGGTAATCCGTTCAATATCCTCAAACTCGAAACCTTGCGCGGCGAGCCGCCATTCCTCCTGCGAGCGCAAATAAGACGCCAACGCGACGCCCAGGACCGAGATCACCGGAATCCAAAGCGCCCACCGGTAAATCGACAGATAAACCGCGGCTTTCTCGGCCGCGCCCATCGTGTCGACGCCGCTGAAGAACGCGACGTTGACGCCGGCAACGAGCAGGCTGCCGCCGATGATCGAGACTCGACCCAAGGTTTGCATCGTGGTATGCGCGGCCAGAATTTGCGGTTCGGGAAGCGGCCGGCCTTCGTCATCGAAACGCCGTACAGCCTCCACGGTCATCGCATCGGCCACGATATCCTGAATCACGTAACCGACCGGTGCCAATAGCGCCGATAACACAAACCAGCTTTCGACCGGCCATAGATGCCGCATGTATTCAACATCGCCTAAGAGCTTGATCATGACCAGCAAACTGGCGGCGATCAGCGCCGCGCCCAAATAGACCAGCCCGGCCTTATAGCGCCATAACAAATCGACCAGATGCCCCATCGGCATTTTCAACGCCCACGGCAGCATCGCCCAAAACCCCAAAGCGGCGAGAAACTCGGCGGACAAGCCGAGAGACTCCTTCACGAAAAAAGTCCCGACGATGCCGGTCAATCCGGAAACGCCCGCCGCCAGATAAACCATCAAGGGCGGCACATAACTGATACGCATCTGTCGCCCCAGATCGAGCACATTGCGGTCCAGCCATTGCAGAAATAGAGTCATGATCGACATGGTACTCGAGTCGGCGCTTGATTGATGATTGGTCATCGAAATCCCCAGCAGATGATGCAACGTGCAAATGTTAGGCTATCGACTCTGATGACGTACATAAGTTCGCGGCCTGACGGCAGGCCATTTTAATCCCAGAAGATATCAAGACATTGGCTTTTACCGCGTCCATTTTCTGCCGATTAGACTGGAGCGGGCATTGTGTGCATGAAAGCCCAAAAATTTAAGCGCCTGAAGGGTTTTCGAAGCCGTTTTGAACAATGGAGGAAAAAACTCTAGCCGAGGTGTGGCCAATCCTTGGCTTGCTTCCGCGGGGCAAGCAGTGCCCCGCGGGAAAGTGAATTCCTATCATTTACTGACCATGACCGTTACGGTCGCCGATGCAGTGCCTCCCTTACCATCGCTGACGGTATAGGTGAAGGTGTCGGTTCCTACGATCAAGCCTTTATAGGATAGGCTCTTGCCATTGACGATCGTGCCTTTTTCTGAAGAAATGATCGTCAAATTATCGCCATCGACATCGCTATCGTTACCCAGCACATTGATGCTGACAGACCTTCTTACGCGCACCGACTCACTATCCGGCAATGCAATCGGGGCATCATTGACCGGATTGTTCGAAGTGGCCGTCAATGTTGTAGCGCTGGCCATCGATGAAGCTGGCGTCTGATTGCCGGCCGCGTCGCGGGCCACGACTTGAAAGGTATAGCTGGTACCGGCGGCCAAAGCGCTAATTACATAGTTTGGACTGGTTTGCCAGGCGCTATTGATGCATCCTGGGCCGCCCGCAACACAAATGAACTGATACTTGACCACACCGGAAGCATCGGTTGCCAGCGTTGATTCCATCGCAATACTACTTTCACTTTGCGCAATTGGCGCGCTTTGCCAAGCCGGATCTGGCGACGGCGGCGTGGTGTCGGCAACGAAGGACGGCGGCGGCACTGCACCCGTAATAAAAAACTCGCCTTCGCTGCCGTAGCTGGAATACGGTATCGATGAATTGCCCACGCCGGTGATTGCGAGATAATACCGTCCAGCGTTCACAGAAGCGCTAATCACGGCGTTGGTATCCTCAAGCGGATCGCTGTCGGTCACAACACGACCCGATTCGTCATAGAGCGTCGCCTTGACATCGAGATTGGCGCCGCGCGATTGATCGTTCGTATCACCGGATCGGGTGAATGCGGCCCAAGCCGGCGTAACGGTGATATTGACGGTACCCCCATCGGCATCGAAAGCAAAAACATCGATATCGCCCTGTTTTTCAATGATACCTTTGTTTAAGGTATCGCTGTTTCCCGGATCGTTTTGCGGGTTTGTCGCCAGAATGCTGCCGTCGTTTTCTACGGCGAGCAGACTGGCAGTCCCTAACGCATTGCCGTGATCATCGGCTCTAAACGTCAGTTTATTCGCAATGATGCTGATGTCATCCTGCGTGTTATTGGCGTCAGGATATTCCCCCTTGCTCCATTGCGTCACATTGGTGTAGTAATCGAGGCCCATGATCGGGCCCCAGGACGAATGGCCGCTGCCGAGGCCTGAATAATACCCCACATCGCTGGTGCCATCGTGCGATAAGCCCAGATTATGTCCGAATTCGTGCGCGGCCGCCTCGGCCACATAAGGCGCATAGCCTGAACTCAAATTGTTGTAGTAGACCAGCGCGGGCGAATAATAACTGGCGTACTTAGTGCTGCCGAAAACATTGATATAAGCCACGCCGCCGGCATATTGTGAAGGCATCGCGAGACCCGATGCATCGATGCTATGGGTAAACAAAACCCTCCCAACCGAAGGGCCGAAAGTCGACGGCTCTTCGGTCGTCACGTCGATAGAGAAAGGCGCATAATCTTCGGCAACCCGATGCCAGATTTCGTGAATGCGGTTCAATTCTTCGCCGTTGAATGAATTCGGATCGCCGTCGATGTCAAAGGGCAAAGCGGTAAAAGTTGAGTGGGTCGAATTCCAGGCCGTGCCGCTGATCACATGGCCATCAAAATCCAGAAATACCTTTTTGGCCGCGCCGGGAAGGCTATGCAGCTTGAATACGTCGACAGGCGGCAAAGCAAGTGTATCCGAGGTGCCCGCAGTGGAACTGCCGGTTACCGGCGCCGGCGTTTCGGTATCGCTGTAAAATACGCCGCCTTCCAGATCGACCTCTAAAAACTGGATATCGGCTTCCGGAAAAGAAAATTCGTGCAGCCGTCTCATCGCTTTGAGTTTGCCCGCTCTTGAAAGCCTTTCGAGAGCATGGCGCAAATGGCTTCGCGCCGGCAGATCTTCGATCTGGAAAGGCGCGCCTTTGCCGTACATCCTGTGCGCGTGTAGGCCGGCTTGGGCTCTCAGATCCTGGCGGGAACCCGGCTTTGCGATAGCGACTTCGGTCAATGCGATCAGTAAGGCTAGCGTAATGGCTACGGATAAATAAAAGTTGATCTGGCGCATGGTTGGAGCCCTCCAATATGGCGAGGAAAAATCGGCCAAGATCGCCAAAGGCAGGACAACGGGCCGATTTGAAGTTCCTTGTTAGTATTGCAGAATTGCGCCATTGTTTTTGTGATAGGGTTACCAATACTAAAATATTACATAAACTTGATTTCAATTTGAATCGCAAGATAATATTAACTTACACACAAGATAAGCCGCTTTCACAAAAAAAACGACCCAGCCTGATTTTGCAGTTTACGATGCTGGCAAAAGGCCGCATTGATCCTGCAAGACGGAGACTTGGAACGCCCTTCTGACTACTCCGCAATCATGCCGTTTTTCAGATAACTTTCCGCATAACTGAACACGATGTCTGCATCGGGAAGTACTTGGGCCTCGTCCTTGCCCTTGTAGTCGAGACGAAACAAAATGTCCTTGATGATATTGATCCGGGCGATTTTTTTGTTGTCGGCGCGCACCACGATCCAGGGCGCATCCAAATGATGCGTTCTCGCGAACATAATATTGCGGGCGAGGCTGTAGTCATCCCAATGCTTGACCGCTTCCAGATCGACCGGACTGGTCTTCCATTGTTTCAGCGGGTCCCGTTCACGGTCATCGAGACGCCGCTTTTGTTCTTCACGGCTGATGTCCAGGTAATATTTCAAGAGTTTAATCCCCGAACGCACCAGCATTAATTCAAAATCCGGCACGGTTTCGAGAAACGCGTGATATTCCTGGTCGCTGCAATACCCCATCACGCGCTCCACGCCGGCGCGGTTGTACCAGCTGCGGTTGAACAGCACCATCTCCTGCGCCGCAGGCAGATGCGGCGCATAGCGTTGAAAATACCAGCTGCTCTTATCCCGATCGGAAGGCTTGCCTAACGCCACCACGCGGGTTTCGCGCGGACTCAGATGCTGAATGATGCGCTTGATCGAGCCGTCTTTGCCGCCGGCATCCCGGCCCTCGAAGATAATCAGCACTTTTTCGTCATGCTTGATGATGTGCTTTTGCAGCTTGACCAGTTCGATCTGCAATTGCGTCAGTGTGGCTTTGTACGCTTCCTTGCCGATTTTTTTCGCGCCGTGTTTATGTTTGATGTTCATCTGATCACTCGCCGATATTAACCAGCCAGCCGCCGCTGCCCTTGCACTGGTTTGCCCCTTCCGCGCTAATATTGATCCGCGCAAAAGTCCCATGCAATACGGCTGGCAGCGTTCCGCTGACCTGATAGCCCTGCGCCACCGGTTTAACTGCAATCGCTGCGGACAGATCTTTGACGACCACCCTGATCGTGTCCGGCTGGGTATTGGGAGAAGCCAAAAAGGAAAACTTGGAGTTTGCTGGGACGTCCGCCTTGTCTGCCGGGTAGAATTGACTGAAGCCGGGTTTGGCGCAGGCTTTTGAGCTACTGCTGCTGCCGTAACCCCAAACCACGCCGGTCATCAACAGCAACGGGCCTAGCCCGAGTATTTGCCATGCTTTCATTCGCTTGTCTCCAGAGGTTTGTCGAGTGGAAATGCCGGATTATTGCAATTGATCGAGCCGTTGCCGAGCCGCCGCGCCGAAAGCTGAATCCGCTTCTTTTTCAGAGATGCGCTTCAATGTGTCCAAACTTTTGTCATTCAACAAGGCGATCGCCTGCAGCCGCACCGCCGGATAATGCGCCCGAAGCGCCGCCAGTTCCCTGAGATAAGCATTGGATTCGTTCAGCAATCGCAGCAGGATTCTTTCAGGGTCGCCGGTGAAAAGATCGCGGACCAGATTATCGTAATGCTCCTGTTCCCTCAGCACATCGCGGGGGTCGGCTCTAGGCGGTTCGGTGGGATCATGGCAGCAGGAACTCATGGCTTTTCTCCGCGTGTTGAAGACTCCGAATATGTTACACCCAAACAGGCCGCAACAAAATGGCAACACATGGGTACGGCTTGGCGAAACACATGATCCGTCAACCCAAAGGCCCGGCTTGGATCGCAAAGCGCTTATCGTTGCATTAGACAGAGTGTTACACTGCCCGAAGCAATTCCGATCCCCAAATTCTAGCTCAAGAAGCAACTTATGCATAAACTCAGCCTCTCTGCATTGCCCTTATACGTTCAGGTGATTATCGGCGTCGTTTTCGGCGCCACGCTGGGCGTCCTTTTCGGGACCGAAAATTATGGCTTCGGCTTATTGAGCAACGCGACGCTGGGTCAATTAGGCCAGTTGGTAATCCGTCTGTTAAAAGCCCTAGCGACGCCGCTGGTCTTCTTCGCGATCCTGGAAGCAATGGTCAATACCGACCTTTCATTCAAGCACGGCCGCCGTCTTCTGGCTTTATGCTCGATGAATCTGGCCGTGGCGATCGTGATCGGCTTGACCTTGATGAACGTCCTGCACCCCGGCCGCGCTTGGGAAGGCAAACTGACGGCGATGACCTCCCAGCTTCATGCCGGCGCCACCGCCATTGCCGCAAAACCGATGCCGGAAAATCTGTCGCTCGATCCGCTGAAAAACATCATCGGCACCATTCCCGAAAGTTTGTTTGAGCCGTTTGTCAAAAACAACGTGATTGCGATCATTTTATTGGCCTTGCTGGCCGGCACTGCGATCCGCCGATTCAAGCAGCAAAGCGCGGATCAGGATCAATCCGGCCTGCATCTGCTCGAAAAACTGATCAGCGTCTGTTATCACTTGCTGATTCAGATGCTGCTCTGGGTCGTCAAGGCGATTCCTTTCGCGGTTTTCG
>Ga0208625_100388_pt1 | contig 11769 bp, 8 predicted proteins | sample LakWasMeta8_HOW4_2_FD_183858 | JGI IMG/M metagenome (GOLD analysis project Ga0208625, IMG submission 183858) | Freshwater sediment methanotrophic microbial communities from Lake Washington under simulated oxygen tension - Sediment Metagenome... | ecosystem: Environmental > Aquatic > Freshwater >... | reverse complement strand
CGCCCGCTGGAGCGAGGGCAGAAAAAGACTTATTAGAGATAGCCGCATCGGCCTGACTGAAAAACTCGTAGCCTGTATTGGGCGCATGCAGGTCAAACCCAATCTGCTCATCAGTGGTTCCGCCATTGGTTATTACGGCGATCAGGGCGATACGATCCTGACCGAGCAATCAACGCCACGACCGGACTTTTCCAACCAACTGTGCGCAGATTGGGAAGCGGCCGCCAAAACAGCGGAACAATATGGCGTGAGAGTCTGCCTGATCAGAACCGGATTGGTTATTGCCGGCGGCGGCGGTTTACTGCAACGCATGTTGTTGCCTTTTCGCTTAGGACTAGGCGGACGTTTGGGCGATGGCCGGCAATGGATGTCCTGGATTCATCGACAGGACTGGATTGCAATAGCGCAAACCATGATGGCCGATGCCTCCATGCAGGGTGCTTATAATGCGACCGCGCCAAACCCCGTCCGTAATATCGAATTTACCCGTACGTTGGCGCAATGCCTAAAGCGCCCTGCGCTGCTGCCGGTTCCGGCGGGGTTGTTAAAACTTTTGCTGGGTGAAATGTCAGAACTGGTATTGGGCAGCCAGCGGGTCCTGCCGGAACGGCTATCGGCACAAGGATTTCAATTCCAATATGACGAACTGACATCGGCTTTAAATGAAGCGCTCACTCGATGACATGAGCTTTTTGCAGCTGCAGACGCAGGGCTTCCACACGCTTGCGATTCACGCCAAAATCACCATAACCGACACGTGAAGCAGAACGAATGTGCATCATGCCGGCATCTGCATCAAGAATGACGTTGATGTCATCGACAAAGCGAAACACCCGACTGGTCGCTTGGGCATGCAGCGAATCTTCGGTTTCGTCGACAATGATAGTCCGCGTTTGACTTCTTAGCGCTTGCTTCATGGCTACCCAGGCCTGCTCCGTTTTGCCGATGATTTTAAACGGGGCGACAAAATGCTCCGCATCACTTGCCAGACTGGACACACAATTCGGACTTTTAGGACATGGCGGCAGTTTTTTGGCCAACTCTGCATTCGCCTGATTGGTGAATATAGTCATTGTGATAAATCCCATCAGCAATAAGAAATTAACGATTTTCGGATGAAAACTCCGGCTTGATATTGTTCCGTTCATGATGCCAACACCACCTGTCTGTCCAACACAAGACCTCCATTTTCCACTCGATTACGGCCATTGTGTTTTGCTTCATACAAAGCGGCGTCGGATAATTTAATCAAGCGCTCCACAATTTCAGCGTTATTTAAGCCTGCAATCGTGTTCGGCAAATAGGTCGCTGACCCGATGGAGATTGTCACAGGAACGGAAATGCCGTTGAATTCAATGCACAAAACCTGAATGGTCTTACGAATTCGCTCCGCAATTTCCAGAGCCTTGGCTTCATTGATATTGCTCAACAGCACTACAAATTCCTCGCCCCCATAACGGGCAAGGACATCATTATTCCGTAGCTGGGATTTAATTTCATTAGCCACCAAAGCCAGCACGAAATCGCCGGCCTGATGGCCATGTGCGTCATTGACCGCCTTAAAAAAATCAATATCCAAAAACAGACAGGATATGGGATCACCGTTGCGCTGACAACGATCCAACTCTTCACCAACACGCTGTTCAAAAAAGCGCCTGTTATTGACGCCCGTTAAGGTATCTACAAAACTAGTGCGCCTGATGGTTTCGGAATTAAGATTATTTTCCAGGCAAACACCGACCACCGAGACCAGATGCTCGACAAAATCCGTCGCCATATTATCGACAAAACGATCTGCGTTAAAACTGCCCAGATTCAAAGTACCTAAATAATTCCCGTGGCGATTTAACGGTGTGATCGCCACACTGGCAGGCTTGTCTTCAACATGCTGGAAAAAATCAGCACATTTGCTGCTTTTGTAAACACCGATGTAGGGACGATGGGCGAAACCGAACGTTTTTTTTAAAAGGTCTTTGCTATCCAGTAAAATAAGCCCTTTGCTGGTTTTGCATTCGTAGCCATCGTCAACAAGAAAGCGGTAGATTTCATTTTTCTCATCAATCAGGCATAAACTGATCACATCAAGATCAAAATAAAGTTTGGCATCTTCCAGAATGTGATCAATCATCTCCGATAGTGAATTGAGCTTGAGGAGCCGCATTTCAAATGCCTGAAATTTGCGCAAGGTCGCACTATTTTGCTGGACGCGCTCGATCATGCTTTCCAGATGACTCTGCAACACAAACAAATCGGTGGTTAAGTCTTCTTCCACTGTCAGTTCTCTATTAAATGCCATACCCGATAAGCCTAGCAGTTTTCAAATTCATACTAAGCCGCTCAAAACCACACTATGACAGCAGCGCCAGATACTCATCTTCAGTAATTACGCGCACGCCCTTTTCCCTGGCCGCATTGATTTTTGCGCCCCCTACTTCGGAACCGGTCACCAGAAAATCGGTTTTTCCGGTGACTGAACTGGCAACTTTTGCACCTAGCCGTTTGGCTTGTTTTTGCATATCGTCACGCTTGCCATGCTGCATGGTACCGGTAAAAACAATGATTTTACCGGCAATGGGACTGATCTGTTGCTGCTGCTCGCTTAGCAGAGGAGTCTGGATGAGATTGAAACCCAGCTGATAAATCCGCCTGAAATCCGCTTCGATTTTGCCAAGACTCTCAACCACTGCGGCGGCTGTTTTTTCCGCAAAGCCTTCTATAGCGATAATATTTTCGACGGTCAGCTTGAAAATATCGGCAAGACGATAATGCTGCAGCAGGCGCTCGCAATTACCCAAGCCCATCCGGTAAATACCGAAAGCGCCCAAAAATCGCCAATCTTCAATGGCTTCGGCTCTGCTCCGTTGCAGCTGATCCAGTAAGTTTTGCGCCGTTTTTTCGCCGAAACCCATGTCCACCAACTGTTTCATATCCAGTTGATAAACGGCATAAACTGAATCAATGCCGCTGGCATGGAGCTTCTCAATGGTTTTCTGACCAAAGCCGTCAACATTGGCCAGCGTGCTGAAAAAATGTTCGATGGCGTTTTCAATTTGCGCCGGACACTGGCTCGTATTGGGGCAAAAAAGATAATCACTATCCCAAATCAGTTCACTGCCGCAACTGGGGCAGTTTTCGGGAATCTGCGGACTTTGCGGAATAATTACGCGCTCGATTTTTGGAATCACGAGACCCGATCGAGTCAATTCGATCACGGTGCCCGGTCCTATGCCCTGCTCCCTGACCATGCCGTAATGATGAGCCGTCGCTCGTGAGATTACAGCACCGCTGAGCTTGGTCGGTTCCAGTTCAGCGACCGGATTGACCCTCCCTGAACGGGAAGTTTGCGGAATAACGTTTAAGACTTTGACTTCGGCTGTTTCAATATTGCTCTTATAGGCAATCTGCCAGCGGTGATGATGCCGTGTCGAGCCCATGTGCCGCCTGAGGGCATCATTCATGACCTCAAAGACGACGCCATCGACGTCATAATCGACCAGCGCGCGTACCTTTTCAACAATACCGTTAAAATCAGCCAAGACTTCGCCAGCATGGCCTTGCCAGTCAGGAAGTTGCGAAAAAGGAAAAAAAACCGCGGCCTTATTCTGGATGGCTGCCAAGGCATGCTGCTCGAGTTCTTTTTCTTTAATGATGCTGGCCTGGAAATTTCGGGCATTTTCAAAATATTCCGCCAAATGCTGATTGAAATAGCTTTGACTGACCACGATTTCCCCCGCCCCCTGACCTCTTTGTCCGTTACCGCCGACAATCAGTCCACGCTCAAAAACCCGGCTGATATCGGTGCCTTTGCGGCCGTCGCCGCGCGTGTACAGCATAATGCCGTCATCATAGGCGGCATAACCGTCGAGCTTGGGGGTGGCTCTAAAAATCAGTGTTGATGGATCAATATTAATTTCTTCGGCCGCTTTTTCTATGCGCGCCAGCCATTTTGCTATGCCGTCTGCGCTATAGGTTTTGTCAGTCGAGAGCATTTTTTCCGGCAAAGTGACAGTCTTTCCCGCCAAAGGCGGTTCCGGCTCGACGGTGCTCAGATAGGGATGCTGCGGGTGCCTTTTTTGCAGTTCGGCTAAAAACACCGCATCATAAAGATAATCGGAGATCAGCGGCTCGCCGCTCCGATACAACAAATTACAAATTTGTAAGAACGCAACTAGCTCTTCATCCGCCAACTCGCTGGCTTTGGCCTGAGCGGCAATTTGCGCCGCACGTTCTGCTGAAAGCGATGTCGATACCCATTCTGATTGCTCCAGAATCGATAATTGCGATGGTTTGAGCATCGGTGGTTACAAACTCTGCCGAATCAGCTGTATCGTTGCTTCAGTCAACGGCTTTCTTTGATCATCGCGGATTTCGCCATCCAGTTCTGTGGCTAATAACTTGATTGTTTGGATGTAGTCGTCGAATACAGCTTGCGCATCATCGACTTCGCCCGGCTGCATAAAAAACACCAATCCCGGCGTATTAAAATCGGCATGATTTTTATCCGGAAAAATACCCGATCCGGACATGCTTGCTACGCCGAAATCCACCAGACGATTGCCATCCAGACGCTCGAAGATTTTCAAACTGCCATATTCAAGGCCAACCAATTCAAAGGCATTCAACAAATCAACCCCATTAAAACCTGCATCGGATTTGGCGACCAGACTCACCTGGATGATTTTAGGCGTGGCAAAACGAGGAGGAGGCTCGATGTCATCGTCGTCGGAAACAAAAAGCTCTTCATCCTGCTCATAATCGGCAATCGGTTTTTCTGACAGATCGATACTGTGCTTGGAGGTTTTGATCGGCACAATATCGAAATCATCTGCATCATACATGGCAGTTGATTCGTCAAAGCGCCCTGCGCCTTGGTCTTTAAATAAATCAAAGTCTTGCTGCGATTTTCTGGTTCTCAGGTAGCTCCACAACAACATGCCGACAACGACAACCAGACCGGTTGCGATAATTACAATTCTTAATATTTCTTTATCCATTAGATTTCCGCCAAACTGACTGCTTCTTCAATATCAACCGCGACCATACGGGACACGCCCGGCTCTTTCATAGTAACACCTGCCAGTTGTTTTGCAATTTCCATAGTCACTTTGTTATGAGAAATATATAAAAACTGGACGGATGCCGACATCTCTTCCACCATTTTTGAAAACCGCCCGACATTAGCATCATCCAGAGGTGCATCCACCTCGTCCAGAAGGCAAAAAGGTGCGGGGTTCAGTTCAAAAATGGAAAACACCAGCGCGACAGCGGTGAGTGCTTTCTCGCCACCCGATAACAAATGAATGGAGCTATTTCGTTTACCGGGGGGCCTGGCGATAATATTTACGCCCGATTCCAGCAAATCCTGTTCGGTCAGTTCCAGGTAAGCCTGGCCACCGCCAAATAATTTGGGGAATTTTTCCTGCAGGCCGGCGTTTATTTTATCGAATGTTTCCTTAAAGCGCAGCCGGCTTTCCTTATCTATTTTGCTGATCGCCTGATCCAGCGTTTGCAAGGCCTCCATCAGATCCGCGTGTTGCTCATTGAGGAAATTCATGCGCTCGGATTGCGACTTGTATTCTTCTATGGCAGTCAGGTTGATGGTGCCTAAACGCTCAATTTGAGCCGATAAGTCATCGACCTTTCTTTTCCAGTTCTGCTCATCAGCCTGATCGGACAGGTTTTTAAGAATCTGTTCGGCATCGGCATCGATTTCTTTGAGCTGCTCATTGACCGTCTGCTGGCGTACTTTACTCTCCTGCAATTCGAACCGGAGCTTATCCAAGGCCTCTTTTTGCAACTCCAGAGCGCGTTGCCCGCGCAAATGCCGTTCCGATAGCTGCGTGATCTCCGCCTCGATATCGTCCTGCAACTGACGCTGTTTTTTTAGCTGAGCCTCCTGCTGATCCTTGCTCAAGCGCATCTGCTCCAGCTGTTTTTTTTCGGCGTCCAGCGGCGTCAGTGTTTGCTGTAATTTTTTCTCCAGCTCGGCAATCCGCTCCAGCGCCTGTTGCTGCTGCACCTGTAAGCGTTCAATCTGTTTGCCGGTTGATTTTTCTGAAGAACGCAGCGACTCGATTTTTGCCCTGATGCTGTAAACCTGCTGCCGGGCTTCATTAACCGATTGCTCGCTCGTATGCTGCTGGGATTGCAATTCCTGATTTTGAAGTTCCAGGTTTTGCTTTTTTTGTTCCAGGCCAGCCATCACTTGCTCGGCTTCTTCCAACAAAAGTGCGGATTCAGCGATCGTATCGGCATTTTCCGCGGATTCACGGAATATGTCATCGATTTCATTACAGACCTGATCCAGACGACGCTGCTGATGTTCCAGTCGGGCCGAATGAGCGCTAAATTCGGCGCTTTTGGCAGACAGCTCCGCACCCAAAACATTATTCTGCTGGGTGACAGCCTCGCGACTGGCTTCAGCATCCTTTAATGCGGTTTCGGTGGACTCGAGGCGATCTTCGTAATCGGTAATTTCAAGCTGCAAGGCTTCCTGTCGCTGTTTTAACAGGCGTAATTCCTTTTCCCGCTGCAATATGCCGGATTTGTTGTCTTTGGTGCGGACGATTTTTAACCAGCCCGGCCCCAGCCAGGTACCGTCCGGGGTAATAATGGATTCATGCGGTTTCAGTCGAGCCGATAATGTTCTGGCCGTTTCAATTTCGTCGGCGCAATAAACGCCTGTCAGTAAATCGCTTAAATCCCATGGAGCGGTGACTTTATCCAGTAATCGTGTCAATTGAGTGTCGGTTTCAGCCGATGCTTTTTGCCGGGTTTCAATGAGTGTTAATGATTCGTCTGTTAAGCGATGCAATCCTGGAATAACCTGATCGGCGCTGTCTATGCAGATCGCCTCCAGATAACTGCCCAATACGGTTTCCACGGCGCCGTCCCAGCCTGACTGCACTTCGAGAAACTCCGCCAGCCTAGGCTTTTCATGCAACTCCATGTGTTCTAGCCAGGCGGTGAGATTTTTGTTGTCCTTACCCATGGCATGTTGCTGCAATAACTCCAGTGAAGTCATCTTGCCTTTAATGCTGTGCAATTCAGAACGGCGTGTGTGCAGATCATCGTGAAAGTTTTTGACCTGTTGCCGTTGCTCGCGAATCTGCTGATGCAGCGCTTCCAGTTGCTCATGCAGTGCGGCTCGCTGGCTTTCGATGATTTCGATACCGGCATCCAGAGTCTCAATCTCCATTTGTAACTGGCTGGATGAAAGCTCGTTGCGTTCCTGCTGTAATTTATCCAAACGGATTTGCAGCTGCCGGTTCTGATTTTCCAGTTGTACCGTTTTAACCCGGTGCACTTCAGCCTGCTCCTTATAATGCGAGCTCTCGGTGCGGTAGGCCTCCCATTGCTGCTGCCAGGCCGTTCGTTGCTGCGCTGACTGCTGCTGCGCCTGCAACACCTCTTCTTGCCTGTCCTCTGCAATAATCAAGGCTTCTTCCGCCTCGAACAACGCCATTTTCAGCTCTTCCAGTTGTTGCAAATCGGACTCCAGTTCATGATTGGCCTGATCGGCTTGTTGCCGTGTACGATTTATTTCAAGCAGGGTTTCTTCATGGCTCATTTCATTGTGCCTGATCGCCTGCTCCAGGCTGCTCACCTGCGCAACCACATCGTAATATTGCCCCTGGGAACTGGATGTATGCTGCTGCTGGCGCTTATGTTCGGCACGCTTTGTTTCAAGACTGGCATCAGTATCCCGCAACTCCACAAACAAACGATTGTGCTCTTCGGCGACTTGCTGAAGCTTTGCCTCCAACTGGGCAGCCGCCTGGTGATGGGCATTCCAGCGCATGGCCAGCAGTTCAAGCCTGTATTGTCGTTCCTGTTTTTTGAGTTCGGTATATTTTTCAGCTTTTTCCGCCTGCTTTTGCAGATGCTTGATTTGTTTTTCGACCTCTTCGCGCAAATCATCCAGCCGTTCCAGATTTTCGCGGGTATTTTTCATCCGGGCTTCGGTTTCGCTGCGCCGTTCCTTGTATTTGGAGATGCCGGCTGCTTCCTCGATATGCACTCGAAGGTCATCCGGCTTGGCTTCGACCATGCGCGAGATGGTGCCCTGCTCGATGATTGCGTAACTTCGTGAGCCCAGGCCCGTGCCCAGAAAAATATCGGTAATGTCCTTACGCCGGCAACGCGAGCCATTGAGCATGAACAAGGACTGGCCATCGCGACTGACCTGACGCTTAATGGCGATGCTGTCGTATTGTGCGTATTCACCGCCCAACTTGCCTTCACTGTTATCGAAAACCAGCTCTACCGAAGCCGTACTGACGGGCTTTCGCCCTGACGAACCGTTGAAGATCACGTCTGCCATACTGCCGCCGCGCAAATGTTTGGCCGAGCTCTCGCCCATAACCCAGCGTACCGCATCGATGATATTGGATTTGCCGCAACCGTTAGGTCCCACAATCGCGGTCAGATTGCCGCTAATGGGGATGACCGTCTGATCAACAAAGGATTTAAATCCAGAAAGTTTGATTTTTTCCAGCTTCATTACTGGTAGAATAGTCCGACAATTAATGTAAAAAATCCCATATTATTATCGATATTCCCCTGAGTTTCGACTTTTTTATTTAAACCGAACCCAAACATGACAACAAAACCCAGCAAAGACCTAGAAACTTTTGTAAACCCGCAACCAGGCCGTGATTACACGATTCGGATTGATATTCCTGAATTCACCTGCCTTTGCCCCAAAACCGGTCAGCCCGATTTCGCCACCATCCAGATCGAATATGTGCCTGCTGAACTGTGCGTGGAATTGAAAGCGCTCAAACTTTATATGTGGGCCTTTCGCGACCAGGGCGCCTTTCATGAGGCCGTTACCAACGAAATCCTGAATGACCTCGTCAAAGCCATCTCACCCAACTTCATGCGCATTCGCGCTGAATTTAACGTGCGCGGCGGCATTTACACCACCGTTGTCGTCGAACATAAAAACAGCGCTTGGCAAGCACCTGAATTGGTGAATCTGCCCTAACGCTCCATGCCCAAGACCTATTACAGCAGTGATATTGCCGTCGCCTTAAAATACGACGGCAACAATGCACCTAAAGTCACCGCCAAAGGCCAAGGTCTTGAGGCAGAACAAATACTCGACATCGCCGCGCAGCACGGAATACCCTTGCAAACCGAGCCGGAACTGGTAAAAATTCTGGCTCAGATTCCGTTAGGCGATGAAATTCCCCATGAACTCTATGTTGCCGTCGCGGAAGTGATCGCCTTTGCCTATTTTTTAAGCGGCAAAACACCCCACAGTGATAATCCATGAATTTTAAACAAGCCCTCACCACCCTGCCCCAGTACGTATTACCGCATCATGCCTTATCCAGAATGATGAGCCTGCTGACCCATTGTGAAAACAAGACCTGGAAAAACCTGTTTATCGAGCAGGTCATCCGGCATTACGGTGTCAATATGGCAGAGGCCCTGGAACAGGACATCAACGCTTACAAAAGCTTTAATCATTTTTTTACGCGCGAGCTCCAGCCCGGCGCGCGTCCGATTTGCGACGCCCCGAACGGCATCGCCTGCCCTGCCGATGGCGCGGTCAGTCAAGCCGGCGCTATTACAGAGGGCAATATCTTCCAAGCCAAAGGCAAAAGCTTTACCGCTGTCGACTTGTTAGGCGGCGATGAAGAACGCGCCAAGCCGTTTAATAACGGGGTGTTTACCACCATTTACCTGTCCCCGAAAGACTACCATCGCATGCACATGCCGCTGACCGGCACCTTAAGGGAAATGGTGCATATTCCCGGCCGTCTGTTCAGCGTCAATTCCGCAACCACCAACGCGGTTCCCGGCTTGTTCGCCAGAAACGAACGCGTTTGCTGTTTGTTTGACACCGATGCAGGCCCGATGGCCCTCGTCCTGGTCGGGGCGATTTTTGTCTCCAGCATCGAAACCGTCTGGCACGGCGTCGTCACCCCGCCCACCGCGCCCTCAATTTATAACTGGCAATATCAGAACAATGCCCCTACCCTGAAAAAAGGCCAGGAAATGGGCCGCTTCAACATGGGCTCGACTATCATCGTGTTATTCGGCAACGGCAAGGCGCAATGGGATGCTGAGCTAAAAGCCGACAAAATCGTAAAACTGGGTGAGCGGATAGGCACAACCCTGACGGGATAAAACGCATTACGGCGAATACTGTATTCGGGCCATAGCCCAAGATCCTAAAAAAATCCATACACCGCCGAGACGCAGAGCACCTCTAGAATCAAGGCATTAGTGTTCATATACAATCATCTACATGATGAAGGGATGACTTTTGAAATCCATGCTTTCATCCCTGTGTGCTTTGAGTCTCTGTAGTGAAATAAAGTCTTCAGAATGATGTCATTTGCTGGACCGGGATTTATTTCATCTATTTTTGCATCGAATAAATAGTGAAATCAGGCTTAATAAAAATTAAAAAAATGGGCGGGGGCATGCCACTGATGTTAAGCCTGCGTAAAGCACAGAACTGACGTGGCAATAGTTGCCGGTGGCGGCAACGAACGTCAGTTAAATTTAATCCTTACCCCTGAGCCATTATGCAAAAAATTTTTCTCGTCGTAAGCATTGCTATATTAGCGGCCGGTTTCTGGGTGAGTAATGAATTTAAAGGCATAGCTGCCGGGGTCGCCATTTTCCTCTTCGGCATGCTGTCGCTAGAGCAAGGTTTTAAGGCTTTCACGGGCGGAGCCCTGGAGCGCATCCTGCAAAAAACGACCAACAGCCAATGGAAAAGCCTGATTTTCGGCCTGGTCTCAACCACGCTCGTGCAATCGAGTTCACTCGTTTCAATCATTACGATTTCATTTTTGAGTGCCGGATTGCTGGATTTGGCCGCCAGTATCGGCATTATTTTCGGCGCTAATTTAGGCACCTCTACCGGTGCCTGGCTAATTGCGGGATTTGGCCTGAAAGTCGAAATTTCCGAATATGCGATGCCGATGCTGGCATTCGGGATTCTTTTTGTCCTTCAAAAGGACAAAAAGTTACAACATGTGGGCTATATTCTTGCCGGACTGGGGTTTCTGTTTCTTGGCATTTATTTCATGAAAGAAAGTTTTGAATCGATCAAAGACAATCTCCGTCTGGTCGATTATGCCATGCCCGGTATCCAGGGTTTATTGATTTACACCGCATTAGGCATTGCCGCTACCGTTATCATGCAATCCAGCCATGCGACCATGGTTTTAATCATTACCGCACTATCGGTACATCAAATCACCTACGAAAACGCCCTCGCGCTCGCCATAGGCTCCAACATAGGCACCACGATTACGGCCATCATCGGCTCTCTAAGCGCCAATGCAAACGGCAAAAGATTGGCCGGAGCCCATTTATTATTCAATGTTATCACCGGTTTAATCGCATTAATCGGCATCCGGTATTTCATGCAAAGCGTCGATTTTATTACCCAGCGAATGGGCTTCGATCCTGAAGACAACACCTTGAAATTGGCCACTTTCCACAGCCTATTCAACACAGTGGGCATTGTGGTCTTATTTCCATTTATTGGACACATGGTGACGCTATTTCAACGCCTGATCAAAGACAAAAGGTCGAGCGTATTTAAACCTCAATATTTAAATCATTCGGCGACCGAATTTCCAGAAACTCTGATCGAGTCAGTTCGTTTGGAAAGCCTCCACCTTTACGATAATGCAATCCACATCATTTTGAAAACTTTTGGTTTGCACAGGCGTGATTTGGGAGACAATGATGCTTTATGGAATACTCTTGAAAAACAACGGGATGCGATTGAGTATG
>Ga0208625_100386_pt1 | contig 11784 bp, 10 predicted proteins | sample LakWasMeta8_HOW4_2_FD_183858 | JGI IMG/M metagenome (GOLD analysis project Ga0208625, IMG submission 183858) | Freshwater sediment methanotrophic microbial communities from Lake Washington under simulated oxygen tension - Sediment Metagenome... | ecosystem: Environmental > Aquatic > Freshwater >... | reverse complement strand
GTGCATTAAAACCCGCAGCGGTCGATGCTATTACCTAACAGGGCAACCCGGCTTTAATGCTGATGCCGATTACGTTTGGACAAGTTGGAAAGCGTTGAACAATATTCAGGAAGAGGTTGATGTCACCCGCCAATATTGGCGGGTGCATTAAACCCACATGATGAGGCGACGGCTAGTTTTGTCCAGTGAATTGTTAATGCGACAGCTCGTAAGGCAAGTTCGCGCCGTCGCCTGTACCGATCGTGAGTTATCTATAACAAAGCTGTTGTGCTACGTTTTTATTAGTTGTAGCACAACAACGGTGTTTGTCTAACAAATGAGTTGAGCTATGACAGAGAAACAGCCGATGACGTCGAGACTGACATTTACTGTCAAATTTTTGTTGTCTCCCTAGAGCCGTGGGAATTTTCATTATTCGTTAAGTAAGGAAAGCCATGTCTATTTATGCTGTAGAACCGCCAAGCGCTGATCCTGAGTACATAATGCGATGGTCTGTGCGCGAAGTAAAATGCAGCTGGTCGGAACTTCGAACACGGCATTTAGTTGGCTATATCCCCTTGACCCAGGACGGTAGGACATCTTCACCTATCCAGTCGTTTGACCGCGAAACGATGCAAATCAAAACTCGCAGTGGGCGTATATATCAGCTGCATGGACCGCCTGGGGGAAATAGTGATGCTGAGTATATATGGGACTTCTATGTGCGAACCAACAACGCGACAGACGAAATTGATGTAACCGATCAGTACGACCCATAAACTGATTTGAAATGACAACAACCCCAAACCTAACTGAAGACGAGGGGTTGTGCGAAACCATAAATTGAATATCAGCAAACGACCCCTAGCGGTCATTGAAAGGTTTTCTAATTTAGTTTCTGCTTTTTGTTACAAAGCGGCCCGAAGGATCAGGTTTCGTGGGCGTGCCCATTAGCGTAAATGGCGTTTTGTTTCCAATTTAAGAGAAGGGGATGGGATCTTGGATGGACCTTTATAGTGATGCTGGTTAAAAGCAAGGTCAGCGTCACTAAAATTATGAAGCTTTCGGGCGACCGGTTTGAACTTTTTCAACTTGTTCAACAGCTTGTTTAAGTTCGTCTAGGTTCAACTGTGTAAGTAAGTGCAGTCCAGCGCGGAGGATGTTGTCACAATTTAGTCACATAGTTGTCGTATTCTCATTCTTTTATGAAATACCAAGATGAGTGCTAACCAAGCAGGTCGAACATGAATTATTTCGCGACCTTGCATAGCAAGGGTTTTAATTTCCGCGACCTGCGTACCCTTATGGCTAAGGCATCTCCCTTGCGTGCCGCGGATGTATTAGCAGGCCTTGCCGCGGATTCTGAAGTTGAACGGGCTGTTGCTCAGCGGCTGCTCGCAGAAGTGCCGTTACGACAATTCCTAGAAGACCCACTAATTCCCCCGGAAATAGACGAGGTCTCTAAGTTAATTCTGGATCAACACGATACTTTGGCATTTACCCCAATTGCCGGGCTGACGGTCGGAGAATTTCGCGATTGGCTGCTGGCGGATACCAGCGATTTATCAACGCTATCAGCGGGACTGACACCAGAGATGGTGGCCGCCGTCTGCAAGATCATGCGCAATCAGGATTTAATCGCCGTGGCACGTCGCTGCCGGGTCGTTACTCGTTTCCGCAACACCATCGGTTTGCCTGGACGGCTTTCCACCCGACTGCAACCGAATCACCCAACCGACGACCCACGCGGCATTGCTGCCAGTATTTTGGATGGTTTGCTATATGGCAGTGGCGATGCAGTCATTGGCATCAATCCCGCGACCGACAACCTTGATAACGTCCACACCCTGTTAAACCTGCTCGATGAAATAATTAATCACCACAAAATTCCTACGCAGTCTTGTGTCCTCACGCACGTGACTACCAGTATGGAGCTTATGCGACGCGGGGCGCCGGTCGACTTGGTTTTTCAATCCATCGCTGGTACTGAAGCAGCTAATCGCAGCTTCGGTGTTGACTTGTCCATGTTGCGAGAAGCTAAGGCGATGGTGGAATCTCTTGGCCGGGGCGGCCAGGGGAACAATCTGATGTATTTTGAAACCGGGCAGGGCAGCGCACTGTCCGCCAACGCTCACCATGGTGTTGATGCTCAGACCTGCGAGGCGCGAGCCTACGCGGTTGCAAGGGAGTTCTCGCCGCTGCTGGTCAATACTGTCGTTGGTTTCATCGGCCCCGAATATCTATACGACGGCAAACAAATTATTCGCGCGGGTCTTGAAGATCACTTCTGCGGCAAGCTTCTCGGCTTGCCTATGGGTTGTGACATTTGTTACACCAACCATGCCGAAGCGGATCAGAATGATATGGACAATCTACTGACATTATTGGGGGTAGCTGGCTGTAATTTCATAATGGGGATTCCGGGTGCCGACGATGTGATGCTGGCTTATCAAAGCACCTCGTTTCACGATGCGCTATATCTGCGGCAAGTGCTGGGTCTGAGGCCGGCACCGGAGTTCGAGGCATGGCTGGAGAATATGGGTATCTTCGATGGCCAAAATACTCTGGCAAACGGACGGATTACCACGCCATTGCTCAACAATTTCAAGGGTCTTCCGGGAGCTTTATCTTGAACGACCCCTGGCACACGCTACGCCGATTTACTCAAGCCAGAATTGCTCAAGGCAGTTCCGGTTGTGGTTTGCCGACCGCGGCACTGCTGGACTTTCAGCTGGCTCATGCAGCCGCTCGGGACGCAGTGCATCAGCCTTGGGATGTTGATCATTTTCTCGCGGGGGTAAAAAATCTCGGGCTTGAAGCACTCTGTATGTCGACAGCAGTCACAAATCGAGCAGAATATCTGCAGCGCCCCGATAAAGGTCGATGCCTTGATGAGGCAAGTCATCAACGTCTCTACTCATTCAACAGTGATCCGATTGATGTGGCGCTGATAATGAGTAACGGCTTATCCTCGGCCGCTATGGATAATCATGGCTTAGCGCTGTTGCAAGCGATTACCGTGGTTTATCAAAGCAGCTCGTTACGTCTAGGTCCGATCTGTTTGGTGCCTAACGGGCGGGTCGCGCTAGCCGATGAAATAGGTGCATTACTTAACGCTAGATTGTCCGTAATAATAGTTGGTGAACGCCCAGGACTCAGTGCCGCAGATAGCCTTGGTACTTATCTGACATACGCGCCGAGGATTGGTAATACCGATGCCGAGCGAAACTGTATCTCCAATATCCGGCCGCCAGATGGTCTTTCCTACCAAGCGGCCGCTATCAAACTGGGCTATCTGAGTCATCAAGCATTGCAGCGTGGATATTCCGGTGTAGTTCTAAAAGATGACATGCCAAATCACTTGCTTGATTGAAACCGAAGGCAATAAATGCTTTATATGAAAGTGTCTTAATAATTAATTGCCACTGATTTTTATCTATTTACCAGATTTATTGCGCTAAAAAATCATTATTCAACATGCAAAAATTACCGCCAAGTACTAATAGCCAGCAAGCCGTAATCGATATTTTGTCAAAGCATAAGCTTATTGCTGATTTAGTGCATAAACAGGACATGCCTCACCATGATTTGGTAGAGGCGCTTGTTTACAAAGAAAACATGGCACAACTGAAGCAGATACTTAATCATTTACCTGCTGCGGAAATTACACATATTCTGGAAGAGTTACCTGCTGCAGATCAATTGCTTATATGGGAGCAATTGGATAATGATCATAAACACTCAATACTGCTGGATGCTCCTATTTCCGTTTTGCAAATACTGGGTAAGCAAGACTATAAGACCGAAAAATCCAGAGTTAAAGCTTTTGATTTACATGAAGGCCGCTTGCATGAAATTTCGATTAATTCTGCTCAAGATTTGCTTGAGGCCAAACCTATTTGGATAGATTTGGTTGCACCGACATTTGAGGATCGAATATGGGTTGGCGATATTTTTGGCATAGATTTTCCCGACCCGGATAAATTGAGTGACCTGGAGTCCAGTGCTCGCTTCTATATGGAAGAAAACGGTGAAATTCACTTGCATTCGGATTTCCTGCTTGATAAGGATGATGTGTCACGCAACGTTGTTGTTGCGTTTATCTTATATAAAGATATTTTGTTCTCAATTCGTAAAGAAGAACTGCCGATCTTCAGGCTTCAACGGTTACGCGCGCTTAGCCAGCCTGATTATGTGTCCGACTCCAGGGATGTACTGCTGGATCTTTACGCAGCCAATGCTGAGTATTCTGCGGAAGCGTTGGAAGATGTCTATTTGGCCTTGGAAGTTGTTGGTACACATGTGCTTAGCAAACAAATGAGTGATGAAGAAGCTGCCAAAATATTAAATGACATCGCCAACGAAGAAGATCTAAATGGGCGAATTCGCAGGAATGTCATGGACACACGTCGCGCTGTTTCATTTTTGATGCGAAGTAAATTACTTGCCAAAGACCAACTTGAATACTCCCAACAGATTCTGCGCGATATTGAATCTCTGGATGGCCATACCGCATTCCTTTTCGACAAGATCAACTTCCTGATGGATGCCTCCGTCGGTTTCATCAATATTAACCAAAACAAGGTAGTCAAGCGTTTGACTACTGTCAGCGTTATCTTTCTGCCGCTCAACGTATTGGCTGGCATCGGTGGTATGTCCGAATTCTCGATGATGACACAAGGGATACCCTGGCCCATCTCTTACACTATATTTACCATCGGTTTGGGAATTGTCGGCTGGCTAACGTATGCCATTTTGCAGTTTCTTGAAAATCACGAACACATTAAATCGTAATTAGCCGTCATTACCAAAGAATCTATGCAAAGCTGATGATTGTTTTTGCTAACTCGCAATTTCCTACGTAATTCTAAGTATGTATTCAATCATATTGTGAAAGTCACTTTGGTTGAGCACACACTTTTATCAAAGCACGGCTAAATAATATTAATTACAGATTGGATTAGCAGGAATACGTAAGACGCATTCCTGCCGAATTTATCGTTTCAGCTTAAAGAAACTTTAATCCCTATGAGCATGTTGAAATTTCAATTTTGTTAAGTCATTTTCCTCTTCATCGGCATCATGCTCGCCAGAAAAATCAAACATGCTGGTCAAGTTACCGATAGCTGGTTGATTAGCAGGGACATATACATGTTCGTCGTGAACAGGATTAGGCAGGTTATCGCGGCTGCGTGAAGATAAAGGTTTTAACTTCCAGTTATATTCAATAAATTTCAGGATTGACGCATGATCTTGATAAACATGATCAACATGGCCTTTTTTTGCATAAGGCGATACGACTAAGAATGGAATCCGGGGTCCGTCACCGAAAAAGTCCAGATTTTGAATGGCGCCGGTATCGAAATAGCCGCCACCTTCGTCGGTAGTGATAATAATTGCCGTATTCGCCCACAGCTCAGGCTTGGACTTAACTTTAGAAATCAAGTCGTTTATAAACATCTCATAGCGCACCGGGGCAGAATATCCAGGATGTCCGCTAATCAGATTTTTGGGCACAACAAAAGATACCGCCGGTAAGGTCTCATTGCTGACATCATTCAAAAACGTTTCCATGCCTTTTAAGTGATCGCGCAAGCTAGGCGTATTAACCACCTTGGCGGATCGCCGATACTGTTGTAAACAACCGTCTGGGTTGATGCATAAGCCTGGGCATTAACAATTTGGGTGCGATTAGGCTCAGGGATAGCCGCTGGCACCTGAGCATTAACAATTGATTTGATCAGCGGATAAAGCTCATCATTAACCACATCTCCCGCATCACGGCCAGCGGTATACCATTTCCAGTTCACATTTTTTGCAGATAAGCTTTCGCCTATCGTTGGTACTGATTGTGGTGGGTAGATAAATTTGTTTGCAGCAAGTTCTTTAGCCGTGCCATCAACGTTGTACGGTACATCGTAGTTGTTGACCAAGTAATACGCGCCTTTAGCACAATTGCTGGAGCGATGATTATTTTTGAGAATGCTTAAAATTGACGCCACGCCAGGCTGATTAGCATCTGAGCAATTAACATAAGACCCTCCGGCATAACCATCTTGTGTGTAAAAGTTTTCTGTCGCAGCTAAGGGATTTGGGTTTTCAATTTGGTTGCTAGGTGGTGTGGCAAGTAATCCGGCATTGTTGAAAACCGCCACATCAGCTGTCGCAATCGAGAAAAAGTTAGCGCCAGTGCCGCCCATGATGGATTGATGAAAATTGTCACTTAACGCGTATTCACTTGCCAATTGCTTGAAGATTGGCGCATCTCCCTGGGACATATTAAAAAACCCCATTAGCTCTCCACCCTGCTGGGTATTGTCGGGTGTGGGACCGTTAGAGCCGTTGTCGCCACCTGTTCCAACCGTCGTTGCTACCCAGGTAAATAAACTATGATCACGGTTATTGCCACCGGTTTGCTGCCACATCTGGAAGAAGCGATGAACTGGATCCCCAGTTGCCGAGTTGCCAGAGCCATAGGGGACATATTTTGTGATTTGAAATGGGCCGGCAGGAAGATCAGCAGGAAATCGTGTATCTGGCGTGCCGCTTAAAAACTGAAAAGTGCTGGGATCAAGAATACCGATTTGCAAGGGCTGCGGCAATACATCATAAGCTGCTTCATACAACGGTTTGGCGCTGTATTTATCGGTAGGATTTTGACCTTGGCGTTGCAGGGTTTTAGCGTAGTGAGGCCCTGGTGTACCGTCAACATTAATAATACCTTGGGACAGCAAGTTTTTTATCGTTTGGCCTTGGGGTGGTTGGTAAGCACCATACAAGGTATCGAAGCTCACGTTTTCACCAATTACTACGATAACGTGTTCAATAGGGGTTGAGGGTTTGGCAGCAAAAATAGAACTACTGCTCAGCGCTAAGGCAATCCCCAGCGCTACTGATGAAAAATTAAACTTGTCGTTCATTGGGATATCCTCGAACAGGTAAATGAAAATCAAACGGTACAAATTCCGCCCCACTAATCTCTTAGTAGTCAGAAGCGTACTGCTTGTTCATTACCTGCTAATGACAAAACCCACCAACTGAAAGTGTTGCACGCCGACAGAAATGTCTTGATGTCAATCCTGGCCATGATCATGTTTTTTGTTTAGCCAAGCCATTGCTGGCGACACAAACAGCCCAGATACAATCACGATGGTATTCACGGCCAACCCGACCTTAATCATTAAGGCATAAGCGCCAAGCATCATTAAAATGCTCAAGTTTTCATTGAAGTTTTGTACAGCGATCGAGTGCCCCGAACCCATGAGCTGATGGCCGCGATGTTGCAGCAAGGCATTCATGGGGATCAAAAAACTGCCGGCCAGTGATGAAAAAAATTGTGCCGCAAGAATGGTGTTGAAACCGCGATTCATAAGGGTTAAAACCCTAAGCGAATTTGGAGAAACCAGCATCATTACATTTTAAGGTTAAAGCTTTATTTCAATTTACCTGAAAAGACTGCCGCTTAGAAAACACATCAAATTGCGATTTGGACGCGGTGACATACGCCGTCCGACTTCGTGTTTAGATAACGAGCAGCTTACTAACATACCAACTTTAACTGTCATACTGAGTTAATAATCTTCAGTTAAGCTAATTTTGCTCTACTACTTACGTCAGTTTGGTAATGAGGAGATAGCCATGTTAAACGAACTTAACGCTCCAGCGACTTTACTACAATCCTATATCACCTGGCTCATCAATCTGTCGCCAGGCACGGTGACAACAGTGACCTTGTGCCTATTTTTTGCCCTCTTCGTGATCGTTGAATGTAACTCGCCCAGAGAAAAACATCTCAGCAAATATCTGCGGCAGTCCTATCGAACGAATCTCGGGTTATTCATCGTCAATAGTGTTGTGATGACCTTATTATCGGTGCCAGCGCTAGTGATGTTGGCGGCGCATACCGCTGATAAAGGAGTGCTCAACGCTGTTTCAAACCCTGTCTTGAAAGCGGTTCTTTCGTTTTTGGCCATCGATTTGTTGTTGTATTTTTTGCATAAAGCCAGTCACACCTTTGATTGCTTATGGATGTTTCATAAGGTGCATCACAACGATCCATATTTAAATGTGTCAACGGCATTTCGGCTACATTTTCTGGAAATACTAATCATCAACCTCATGAAAGCGGTGTTGATTGTCGTTTTAGGCATTGATGGGGCATTATTGCTAGTAAATGAGACGATCACTACAGTGTTCACTATGCTGCACCACACCAATATTACATTTCGAGGAGAGCAATTTCTTAGCCGGGTCATGATTACTCCGTATTTACACCGCGTGCATCATTCAACCCAGCGTCATGAACATGACCGTAATTATGGTGCGGTGTTGTCAATATGGGATCGCTGGTTCGGCACTCTCGCAGAGCTGAAACCGGCTTCAATCGGTCTCCAGGGCAGCTCACCACAGGGGCTTATCAAGCTAGTAATATACGGGTTGACCAGGACAGACAACAGCTCCGCTCACCCTGTTGGGCTTGAGGACAGGATTGCTGAGGCCGCTTATTACAAAGCTGAAAAACGCGGCTTTTATCCAGGCAACGAGCTTCGAGATTGGCTAGAGGCTAAAAGAGATATTATCCGAGGCGATTACGCTGAGAAATAGCTCAAAAATATCTTGCTACAGAAATGGCTGGATTTTGTCGGGAGTATGAACAGTGCTTAACATGTAAGTGCAAACGGTCAACTCGTAAACCACTGGTAAAAATGCTCTGTCGTGGTTACGTTTTTTGTCTAATCAATATGCTAAATCTGAAATTTAACTCTTTTCTTTGGCACTGTTTTTACGCAACGCCTGGCGCCATTCATTAAGCTGCTCGTCCTCTCGCTGAAGCTGTATAGCCAATGCTTCCAGCGTGCTAAATTTTTCTTTCTTTAGTTGGCGTCTCAGCTTTTCGGACATTCTGGACTGCAAACGTTCCGCTTCCTCCTCAGTTAAAAGTCTTGCATTTTCTATATAGTCTTGATCAGGTTTATTAATTTTCATCGCTAACTCTTCTTTATTTGTGTAACCACATTATCAAAATCTCGAAGCCAGTTTAACTCTGTATTTGATTTGTCAACACAGACTCAAACACTTAACTGCGCTTACCAAGTCGTAAGCTACTTAAATATTGCTCTATCGATATAGGTAATAATTTACCCCGCGGTTAATTTTTGAGGTTTTTTTGGGCATGATACCCAGTAACGTCTTTACTCGATAAACAGCTACTCGCATAGCAAAAAGCGGATGCTTTACCAACACGCAAAGACTCTCCCAGGATAAAATCTTAAAAATATCCTGGAAAGTATTAAAAACCTTACCGTATTTGTAGAGTTACTTGTCTAAAATCTATTAACGTTAAGATTAAGGTTTTCCTAGAGTGATGCAATTCGAACACAGTTATTCCTTTGATCCGAGCTACGGCTATAGCTTGGCAGATCTATTGACCATACCCGCGCCACTGGCATTTCCAGATTTCGCTAAATTTTGGCGGCAACGTTATGAACAGGTGTTACACCATGATCCACAACCCCTCATAAAACTTTCTGATGGGGATCACGCTGACTATGATAGTTACGACCTCAGTTATCACTCCACTGACAATATCACTGTAGGTGGTTGGCTGCTGGTGCCAAAGTATCAGCCGATTACCCAAGGTATCGTTGTAGGTCACGGGTACGGTGGCAGAGATCAGCCGGACTACCATTTGGCGATTCCCGGTGCAGTATTATTGTTTCCCTGTTTTCGTGGATTATCCCGTAGCCGCTGCAGCGTTTTTTCCGATCAGCCGCAATATCATGTCCTGCATGATATAGATAATCCTAAACGGTATGTATTGGGAGGTTGCGTTGATGATTTATGGCTGGCGGTATCAAGCTTGTTGTTTTTATTTCCTGAGGTTACCGGACAAATTGGTTATATGGGGATCAGTTTCGGAGGCGGGATTGGTGCTTTAGGGGTACCGTGGGATCCGCGTATCCAACGCGCTCATTTTAACGTACCGAGTTTTGGACAGCAGCCGCTACGTTTAAAATTGCCCACTTGTGGCAGCGCCGCTGCGGTACAGGAATATGCGCGGCAGCATGGTAATGTGTCTGAAACATTACGCTATTATGATGCCGCTACTGCAGCCAGTTATGGGTTGCAAGCTGCGCATTTTGCAGCCGCCATTTTTGATCCTGTCGTCGCGCCCCCAGGACAATTCGCCATTTACAATGCCTGGGCCGGAACAAAAAAGTTATTCGTACTTGAGGCTGGGCACTTCGAATATTCTCATCAAGCGGCGCAGGAACAGGCTTTATTGCAGGAACTGATAACCTTTTTTGGCTAATTTTTTTTCGAGCTATGAATCGCGAATATCATTGCTGGTACAGTCCGCATATCGGACGGGATATGGAATTGCTGGTTTTTGGTCATGCCGGGGCAAAAGTGTTGATGTTCCCGACACGCGATGGGCGATTTTACGAATATGAAAATATTCGAATCGTCGAGAGTTTGCGCAACAAAATCGATGCCGGGCATATTCAACTATTTTGTTTAGACAGTATCGACCACGATAGCTTTTATTCTTCATGGCGCCATCCCGCAGATAGAATTCAACGCCATTTGCATTTTGAAGAATACGTTCTTCATGAAGTCATGCCCTTTATCTCCGTGAAAAATCCGCATCCATGCATGATCGCTTTCGGATGCAGTTTGGGCGCTTACCACGCAGCCAATATGGCTTTCCGACATCCTCAATTGTTTCAAAAACTCGTTGCATTCTCTGGACGCTTTGATTTAACGCTAAATGTTGAGCATTTTCGGAATTTGTTTGACGGTTATTACGACGAAAACGTTTATTTTCACACCCCCACGCATTTTTTGCCCAATCTGAATTGTGATTGGCGATTGGATCAACTCAAAAAAATGGATATTGTTTTGGTAATCGGGAAAGACGATCCGTTTCTGCAAAATAATCACACATTAAGCCAGATTCTTCGGCAAAAAGGCATCCGACATACCTTACATGAATGGGATGGTAGAGCTCATCAAGGGTATCACTGGCGGCGGATGGCTCCTCTGTATATTTAATTGGTTCGCACGAGGTCGTCGATTTCCATGACACAACCAATTGGATAGATATGAATAACTGGGGTCAGAGTAAACTTAGATGCCTAGCTAAGCAATCCAGCGGACCGCGCTAACGCCACTCCGCTGAGCTTTGCGTTGAACGTCGGCTGTAAAGCATATACTTGACATTGCTGTGAAACTACTAAGTGTCTTTTGATGGCCGACTGCGGCTAGTCGCGAAAGTCAGTCACCGACCCACAAGAGTCACTCGCCCCACATTTTCAAATGGCAGCATACTGACGGAAAGGAGACTTTCACATGATTGATCAATATACTGATTTCGAAAATACTGAGGACATTTTTGTCATTATGATGCATTTGATTCGGTGACTTTATTTAAAAGTTTACGTCAGTTTTTTCCACATACAAGAAATAGCTTATCCTCTTTCATTTGGCGATTAAACAAAGTGGCTTACTTAGCATAAAATGTTACCAGACCTCACCAAATGGGCGTACTTCAATCTCGGATGACCATGCAGACGACTTTTGTTGTGTGAGGTGAACCAGCACATCGGCAATATCATCCGGTTGAATAAAGTAATCATCTGGTTTGTCAGGCATCATCTCACGCGTTGCAGGCGTATACACCACCCCATCCAGTATGACATGAGTAACGTGGATTCCAGATGGGCCAAGGTGACGAGCCATCGACTCGGCAAGACTCCTTTGCGCAGCTTTTGCAGGAGCAAAGGCCGCTGTTCTAGCTCCTCC
>Ga0208625_100380_pt1 | contig 11896 bp, 10 predicted proteins | sample LakWasMeta8_HOW4_2_FD_183858 | JGI IMG/M metagenome (GOLD analysis project Ga0208625, IMG submission 183858) | Freshwater sediment methanotrophic microbial communities from Lake Washington under simulated oxygen tension - Sediment Metagenome... | ecosystem: Environmental > Aquatic > Freshwater >... | reverse complement strand
AAGCCTAGAAAAGAGGCGGTAACCAAAAATGGCGGCTGTTCAGTCGCCATTTTTTCAAGGGATTATGGCTTATAGCTTCAAGCAAATATTGAAGTGTTCGGCTTTAATGCCGAGATAATGACATTTCTTGTGGGCAATAAAAAGCCCGCATAAAGCGGGCATTTGAGTCTTGTTATTTTTATTATTAGCTGTACACTCATTTTGCTTGTACAACTCAACCCAAGCAGTATTTTTTTATTGTTATCAATATAGCCTGAAAGGCTCCTCCTCCTCAATCCGGTCTAAAACCGGGCTCACTCCCTTAAGCTGGGCAAATTCTATATCAATAAAAACACCAGTGTCTATCAAAAAAAATGATTTCCCACTAAAAATAGTATGGAGTCGAAAATAGTTAATAAATTCAGATTACTATGAATATTTAGGAATATCTAATATACAAAATAGGCCGGCAATGAGTGCATAGGCAGAGGAGAAGAGCCGTTGCATCATCTTTTGTAATTAAAAATCACGTTTATATTCAATTGGTTATGCGTTAATAGGTGTAAAGGTGGTGTTGCAATTTCTAATAAATACTTTATAAATCATATGGTTATTGTTGATGATTCGATTATGCTTCGGACTGGCAGAGGGGGGGTCAGCGATCACGTCTGGCGGATTCTAACTCGTCAATAAAAAAATTGAGACGTTCATTAAGAATCGAGGACAGATAAAAATTCAGTCCCGGCGATTTTTGCGCCAGCTTGATTTGCATCACAGCATCTTTTGTTTGCCCCATCGCATAGTAGTATTCGGCCAGATAGCGGTGCGATTCAGCTTGTTGATTCAAATCGCTGTAAGTTTGCGCCAGCAGTTCATAATAAAGTGGTTGTTGTTGGGATTTTGGCTTTAATGAGATCAGCATCTGTCGGGCCTGTTCTGGATTGCCTGCTTTTAAAAGCGATGTAATGTATTCAAGCTTGATGGCTTCGTTATTCGGAAATTGCGCTACGGCTTTTTGGTATTGGGCAAGCGCGACCGGATAATTCTTGGATTCTAATGAAGTGCGAGCAAGTGCAGCTGAATATTGCGGCTGCTCGGGGTATTCCTGGGTTAATTGTTGAAATACCGCCTCGGCATCTTTAAATTTTTGCAGGCTAAGTTGAGTTAAACCTAAACCATAGCGGGCAACGGTACGCTGTTCCTCTGTGCCGTGTTTTAAGCCGGACTGAAAATGTTTGAGCGCATCGGCGGGATCTGCGGCAGTTAAAACACGGAGCTTTGCCTTGGCCAATTGATAACCCAGGGAATCGGGATATTGTTTGTATGGATAGTTCTCCGCACGACCTCGGGTATCGGAAATACGGGCCGTAGTGACCGGGTGGGTTCTCAGAAACTCGGGAATGTCTTTGCCGTAATAGCGGGTCGATTGCTGTAGGCGCTCAAAAAACGTGGGCATACTGCGCGGGTCGTACTGGGACCCGGCCAGGGTCTGCATGCCGACGCGATCGGCTTCTTCTTCGTTTTCCCGGGTAAAATCAATCTGATATTGAATGTTGCCGGCCTGAATGGCAATCAATGCAGCTTGTCCCATAGCGGGCGATTGTGTGCCCAACAAGATGGCTGCCAGGGTGGCTGCCGCGGTCGGGATCGATAACTGGCTGGCGGCTTCAAAAGCACGGTATAAATGGCGCTGGGTAACGTGTGCAATCTCGTGCGCCATGACCGAGGCCAGCTCGCTTTCGGCTTCCGTTGTCAAGATGAGTCCGGAATTAACGCCAATATAACCGCCGGGCCCTGCAAAAGCGTTAATATCATTTTCCATCACCACAAAAAAATGGAAGGGATAGCCGGGGGTGTCGCTATTTGCGGCCAGTCTTTGTCCGATGGATTCAATGTATTGTTGAAGTTCGGCGTCCTGGCTAATGCTGATTTGATTATGCAGACTTCTGAAAAAAGCAGCACCCAGTTCCTGTTCCTGCGCCGGTGTAATCAACGCACCGGAAGAATCCCCCATATCGGGTAATTGGATTTTATCAATCTCGATTGCCTGCTGCGTAGCCGGGAAGAGGACAAGGCTTAAAGCCAGTGTCAAAGCGGATGGTTTAAATTTCATGGCGATGGGACTGAGTGGGGTTGGATTAGTTCCGGCGAAATAATAAGTAAGCAATCATAGCCGTCTGTGGCTGTCATTAAGATTATAATAGGCAGTGATTGAGGCTATCAACTGAGCCTTCTACAAGTGTACTTAACCCTATTTTAGTATGAAATTCGCCATTCAAATTAACACCAGTCCTTATCAGACAAATGCGGGGTATACCGCCTACCAGTTTATTCAAGCCGCTATCAGCCAGGGACATGAGGTATTTCGGGTGTTCTTTTATCATGATGGTATTTATCATGCCTTTAAATATGCCACGCCGCCGGATGATGAAATACCGTTTGCGGCACAGTGGAGTGAGCTGTCCAGGCAGCACCAGCTTGATCTGGTGGTATGCATTTCGGCGGCGCAGAGACGCGGATTGTTATACTTCGATGAGGCTGGCAGACAGGGCAAAGTGGACAATGATCTGGCGGAGGGGTTTCGCATTTCAGGTTTGGGGCAACTGGTTGAAGCCACGCTGGCCGCGGATCGTTTTATCGTATTTGGATAAAAATGAAAAAGTATTTATTTGTATTGCGCAAACCGCCGCATAGCGGCGCATTTGTTCAGGAAATGCTGGATATTATTTTAACCACGGCGGCTTTCGACCAGAAACTTGCGCTCCTGCTGCTCGATGACGGCGTCTTCCAGTTAAAACAGGGGCAGAACCCGGAAAGCCTCGGCATGAAAGATACAGCCTCGATTTTTAAAGCGCTGGAAATTTACGATGTGCACGATATTTATACCGAAGTCGAATCCCTGCAGGAACGCGGATTAAAGCCGGTCGATCTGTGTCTGCCGGTGCGGGAATTTTACCGTAAAGACATTGCCGGCTTGATGAAGCAGTATGATGTGGTGTTTGCGGGCTAATCACCTCATATAATAAGATGCGCCTCAGCAAAGTAGTCTCATCTGCAAGCATCGTTAATAAGAAACTTGAGCGGCTATATTCGGTCCCATTGACAAGGAAAGTTGCTGTAATGCGCGGAAAACAGGACGGAAAACTCCTTGTGTGTACCATCCAGTAAGCAACTATACTTATAGAGCTGTAATGAGTAATAAGAAATAATGTTTCTGAGTTTTTATAAACATTTGTCAATGAGGATATATTTATGAAACTAACATGGATTTTGATTGCAGACAGCAGTCGAGCGCGTATGTTTACCACCGATGCACCCTCTTCACCCCTGGAGGAGATGGAAGGCTTCTCTCACGCAGAGGGTCGTTTACATGATCGCGAAATGACTGCGGATCTGCCAGGCAAAAATAGAGAAGGCAGTGTTGGCGCGCATGCGTTTGAACAAAGAACCGATCCCAAAAAACAGGAAGCCGTTAATTTTGCACGTAGCTTGGCCCAGCATCTGGAAACCGCCCGTAATGCAAATAAATTTGAGCAACTAATGATAGTTGCAGAGCCATCTTTTCTTGGGCTGTTGCGTGGCGAGTTATCGGATCAGGTGAAGAAAAAGGTCAGTTTTGAACTGGATAAAGATCTTACTACCCATAGCGTAGCTGATATTCAGGCGCATCTGCCTCGGCATTGGCCGACTCTTTGAATTTTAGATCGCGATTAATTATTAGATTGCGTTGAAAAAAGCTCTGGCCTTGCTGCCAGAGCTTTTTTTTTGATAAAAAGATGACCCGGTGCTGTATAGTCAGCCGTTTTTTGTGAGTGAATTGATGACTGAGGCCAATGTCGTTATTATCGGAGCCGGCGCCTCTGGCCTGATGTGCGCCATTGAGGCAGGCAAGCGCGGGCGGAAGGTCATGGTGTTGGATCATGCCAATAAGGCAGGCAAAAAAATCCTGATGTCGGGCGGTGGCCGTTGTAACTTTACCAATTACAGCATCGAGCCGGAAAACTATCTTTCCCATAATCCGCACTTTTGCAAGTCGGCGCTGAGCCGTTTTAGTCAGTGGGATTTTCTGGCGCTGATTGCAAAATACGACATTCCATATCATGAGAGGGATCACGGTCAATTATTTTGTAATGACAGTGCCCGGGATATTCTCGATATGTTGCTAACGGAATGTGATCATGCCGGCGTTATGATACGGCTAAACACACGCATAGACGCTGTTGAGCGGGATCAAGATCAGCGCTTCCATATCAAAACGTCTACTGGCAGCTTTATCAGTGACGCATTGGTGGTGGCGACCGGCGGTCTGTCGATTCCCAAAATGGGCGCAACGCCGCTGGGTTATCAGATCGCCCAGCATTTTGGCATTAAGCTATATCCAACCCGTGCGGGTTTGGTGCCGTTTACCTTGCAGCCGCAAGATAAGGAGCGTTTGTCGGTATTATCAGGAATTGCGGTGCCTTGTGTCGTCAGCAATGACAGGCAGAGTTTTAGCGAAAATGTATTGGTTACGCACCGCGGCCTGAGCGGACCGGCTGTTCTGCAGATTTCCTCCTACTGGCAAGCCGGTGAAGCCATTGTGATCAACTGGCTGCCGCAACGGGATGTGGCGGCCGAGTTGAAATTAAAACGGCAGCAGAAGCTAAAAAACAAGGTTAAAACTATTCTGGAAGAATATCTGCCCAAGCGTTTGCTCGGCAGTTTACTCGCCGAGGACTGTCTGAACAGCTCGTTGCAGGATCTTTCTGATCGCCAGATTCAGCAGATTGCGGAGCAACTGCATCATTGGACGATCAAGCCGGGCGGCACCGAAGGCTATCGCACCGCAGAAGTGACCTGCGGCGGCGTGGACTGCGATGAACTTTCTTCCAAAACCATGGCCGCCAACAAGGTGCCGGGGCTTTATTTTATCGGTGAAGTCGTTGATGTGACCGGCTGGCTGGGCGGTTATAATTTCCAGTGGGCGTGGTCATCAGGCTGGTGTGCGGGGCAATATGTTTGAGTTGATTAAGCGATTCAAGCAGTTTTATCCAACGTTCAGATATTGATAAAATTTCAACTTTTTATACAGTTAAGGTGCGCAATTGAAAACACAAGTTTTGGTGCTGGGCGGCGGCCCTGGCGGTTACACGGCGGCCTTTCGCGCGGCTGATCTGGGCAAGCAGGTGACTTTGGTCGAACGCTATCCGGTGTTGGGCGGCGTTTGCCTGAATGTCGGCTGCATTCCTTCAAAAACCTTGCTTCATGTCGCGAAAGTGCTCAATGAGGCCAAAGAACTCAGTGCGGCAGGCATCAGTTTTACCCAACCGGACATTAATCTTGAGCAATTGCGGGACTGGAAAAACAAGGTCAGTTCGCAGTTGAATGCGGGTCTCGCAACCTTGGCTAAACAACGCAATATCACTGTGATCAAGGGCAGCGGGCGTTTTGTTTCGGCCACACAAATGCTGGTTGAAGACGGCGACAGTGAGCAGACGGTCGACTTCGAGCAGGCCATTATTGCGGTAGGTTCCCAGCCGGTGAAAATACCAGGTTTTCCTTACGAAGATGCGCGGTTGATGGATTCAACTGACGCCTTGAATCTCGAGACTATTCCCGACAAACTGCTGATTATCGGCGGGGGGATCATCGGACTGGAAATGGCGACCGTTTATCACGCACTGGGCAGCCGAGTCACTATTGTTGAAATGCAGGAACAAATCATCCCGGGTTGCGACAAGGATCTGGTCAGGCCCTTGCTGCAAAGGATTAAAAAACAATATGACAATATTTTTCTGGAAACCCGGGTTAAAGCCATGGAGCCCGTGTCAGAGGGGTTGAAGGTTGCTTTCGAGGGGGCGTCTGCGCCTGAAACGGAGTTGTTTGATAAGGTGCTGGTTGCGGTCGGACGTCGCCCGAACGGCCATTTGATTGATGCCGGGAAGGCCGGGGTTAAGGTTGATGAGCGTGGTTATATTGCGGTAGATGAACAGCAGCGTACTTCGGTAAAACACATCTTTGCTATTGGCGATGTGGTCGGCAATCCGATGCTGGCGCATAAGGCCGCACATGAAGGCAAAATAGCCGCCGAAGTGATTGCCGGCATGAACGTTTCCAACCAGGCGCTGACCATTCCTGCCGTAGCCTATACCGATCCCGAAATCGCCTGGATGGGCTTGACCGAAAACGAGGCGCAGGCGCAGGGGATTGCTTACGAAAAAGGGGTGTTCCCCTGGGCGGCCAGCGGCCGTTCCTTAAGCATGGGTCGCAAGGAAGGGCTGACCAAACTGCTGTCGGATAAACAAAGCGGACGCATTCTGGGCGCGGGCATTGCCGGCGTTAATGCCGGTGAATTGATTGCAGAAGCGGTACTGGCACTGGAAATGGGCGCTACAGCCGAGGACTTGGCCTTAACGGTTCATGCGCATCCCACCCTGGCTGAAACTCTGGGATTTTCGGCCGAAATGATTGAAGGCACCATTACCGATCTGTTTATTAAAAAACGATGAAAGCGCTGTTGAATAAAAGTTTTCTGACCAACTTTATCGCCTTGGCCATTATTGTTACCGGCTACGTTTGTCCTGTGGAGCAGACGCTGATTAAAGCCATAGGCTTTTTTGCCTTGTCGGGCGCCATTACCAACTGGCTGGCTATTTACATGCTGTTTGAGAAAGTGCCCTTCTTGTACGGTTCGGGCGTCATACCGAACCGCTTTGAGGAATTCAAAGATTCCATCAAGCAACTGATGATGCAGCAGTTTTTCACCGTTAACAATATTGAGCAGTTTATTGAAATGGAAGAGCAGGAAGGCGGCAAGGTGCTGAATCTGGAGCCTTTGCTGAATGCCGTTGATTATGACAAGGTCTATGAAGGCCTGGTGTCCTCGATCATGAACTCTTCTTTTGGAGGCATGTTGCTGATGATGGGCGGCGAAGAAGCCCTGGTACCGCTAAAAGCGCCGTTTATAGAAAAAATGAAAACCGTTTTGACCGAGATGGTGGAATCCGAGCGTTTTAAAGCCGCGCTGCAGCGAGGCCTGAATGCTCATAAGATCGGCGAGGATATTGTCGGAAAGATCGAGACCGTGATCGACAAGCGATTAAGCCAATTAACGCCGCAATTGGTTAAGGAAATGGTGCAGACGATCATACGCGAGCATTTGGGCTGGCTGGTGGTTTGGGGGGGTATATTTGGCGGTTTGCTGGGTGCAGCGTTCAGTTTTGCCTGATGGAATCCGTTGACCTGGTTTTTGAAGAATTTGGCAGTGCGCAGCAGGAGCCGTTGATTATCCTGCACGGCTTTTTCGCCTCGGCGCGTAACTGGCGGCAAATGGCGGAACGCTTATCCGCCCGCTTTCATGTCTATGTATTGAACCTGCGCAATCATGGCGGTTCGCCCCGCGCGGCGGTGATGGATTATCCGTCCATGGCAGCGGATCTTAAGCGGTTTCTTGACAGGCAGGGCTTGAGGAAGGCCAGTTTGCTCGGTCACAGCATGGGCGGCAAGGTTGCGATGTGGTTTGCGCTGAACCATCCGGGCAATGTCGACAAACTGATGGTTGCCGACATTGCGCCGGTCAGTTATCGGCACTGTTTTAACAATACCATACAGGCATTAATAGACTTGCCGCTTGAGCAAATCGGAAATCGCAAACAGGCGGAAATGTGGTTGGCCGAGGCTATTCCGGAACTGAGTTACCGCCAGTTTTTGTTGCAGAATCTGGTGTTGGATAAGGGCGGCTACTGCTGGCGCATTGATCTGGATATCTTTTATCGGATGGCGCCCAATATCATCGCTTTTCCGACAGCCGGGCATTTGCCGCCTTTTACCGGCAAAACCCTGTTTCTTGCCGGCGCCGATTCGGGCTACATCGATCCTGAGGCCCTGCCTTCATTATTTCCGACAGCGACACTGAGTACCGTTGCCCAGGCAGGGCACTGGCTGCATGTGCAACAGCCGGATGCATTTACCGCAGCCATTGAAAATTTTTGCAGGTCTGGGTCAATACAAACCGATAGCTAAACAGGTTAAAAACTGGCTTCTGGCTATGAAGGTATTCTTGCGAATTTTGACATTGATTTTGCTGCTGCCGACTACTATCAGGTGTCTATGCAGTAGAGCAGCTGAGAGCTGAGACGCAATAAAAATAGCGTCAGTTAAAACAAATGATCCCGCTGTAGGGTTGTGCGGACTTTGTCCGCCGTACAGGGGAAATTGTGCAGTTTTCAATTCAGGAACAGCGGCGGATGTCGCTAGTTATCGAGGCCACTTTAGCAGCCATGCCCTCGCGGTGGATGCGGAGCGGGACAGATCCGGTCGTTTATCAGTTTTATTTGGATCAACCGTAGGATAGAAACGACCATGGCCGTTTGTTGGTCCCGGTGAAGCGGCTGAAGCCATGATTGATGCCTTTTACAGGGGCGGTATCCTAACTTTACCTATTTCGGGAGTCTTCCGAAAATTATCCGGAAGAGGCTCGCATGGAAGTGTCTTCCATCAAATTTAGTGAAAGCTATAAAGCATTTTCGGAGTGCAGAAAAAGTTTATTGGCGTCTTCCTAGCCTTACAGTCGGTTGCCGATAGAGTCGGCAATGCCGCATCGGTTTTCTGGGGTGTCAACAACACAGAATCCGTTTTTCTCTATCGTACAGGCGGGCTGCCCATTCAAAATATGACCTTGTTTTTTAATCAAAACACAATTCGATTGAACGAATGGGCAAAACAGGAGGTCATTTGAATTGCTGAATACATGAGTGCGACGCTGGGTATTAAGGCGGTTATTTAAGAGTGCTGCACCAGTAACGGGTAAGACTTACTATAAATTGTTTGCACAAAAATCAGGGCCATGGTCGAGCAATATAAAAAATTGGGTATTGCGGCAGACAGAATTATAGTCAAACCCAAATCTTCAGCGTCAATGGAGGGAGCAATCATCGACATTGATGTATTCGGGCCAGATATGATCGGGTTTTTTCAGGTAAGTAAAAACAGCAGGTCTGAGTGCCGGGGTTATGTAGGGATTGGATTTAGCGGTTCGATATGTCCTTGAATATCATAATCAAGGCCGAGTGTTAATCAGTAGTCATAACGATAGCAGGGGCTCCAGGGTCAGTAATCAGGAGATTACACAAAGCAACGCCGATATGTTCAAGCATTACCTTCAAAGCAAGGATATTTCTTCAGCCTAGGATCCAGATAAAAGCGTACGGTGATGACAAGCCGATAAAAAGCAACAGATTTCCTGCAGGGCAGGCGCAAAATAGGCGTATACTGATCGATATTTTAGTGTGGCTTTAAAATTCAGTCTGAATAGAGTTAAAATGTAAACCAAAGAAATAATTGTAATTATCTCAGTTGGCAGTTTTATAAAAATAATAAGGAGAAATCGGATGTCTAAAGGTCAGAATTTACAGGATAATTTTCTTAATACCTTAAGAAAGGAGCATACGCCTGTGTCAATTTTTCTTGTCAATGGGATTAAATTGCAGGGCAAAGTTGATTCGTTTGATCAGTACGTAATTATGCTGAAAAATACCGTCAGCCAAATGGTTTATAAGCACGCCATTTCAACAATTGTACCCAGCAAAGCTGTAAAATTAATACGTGATACCGAAACCGATAGCAGTTTCAGTGAAGATTAATGCTTTGCCGACTCTTGTTGCGCGCGTTTTGTGCATCACCAAACCCTTAAATAACATAAAAAGTCAGGCTTTTTCATCGGCAAGGCTGTGGAGTACTTGATTGTTTGATCGTCCCGATTCAGGTGAGCGCGCCATTCTCGTTCATTTGACACTTCATTCCGGGCAGGAAGATCTTTTAGAATTAAAAGAGTTAGCTAAATCAGCCGGAACTGATCCTGTTCACGTTGTCACAGGCAGTCGCCGCAGCCCCGATCCCAAATATTTTGTCGGCAAAGGTAAGCTCGAGGAATTGAAGAGTGCCATAGAGACTTTTTCCGCCGAAATCGTTTTATTTAATCACCCGCTTTCGCCCAGCCAGGAAAGAAATCTGGAAGCAGCTTTGGGTGCGCGCGTTGTTGACAGGAACGGTTTGATTCTGGATATTTTTGCCCAGCGAGCGCAAACTTTTGAAGGTAAGCTTCAGGTGGAGTTGGCGCAATTACGCCATTTATCCACCCGATTGGTCCGAGGCTGGACACATTTGGAGCGCCAAAAAGGCGGGATTGGTTTGCGCGGTCCGGGCGAAACCCAGCTGGAAACAGACCGCAGGCTTCTGAGCTTGCGCATCAAACAAATTCAGCAGCGTCTGGAAAAAGTCGACAAGCAGCGACATCAAGGCCGCAGCAAGAGGAAAAAAGCAGAAATCCCATCGGTTTCATTGGTGGGTTACACCAATGCCGGCAAATCCACCTTATTCAACATCCTGACCGGAGCAGACATTTATACCGCGGATCAGCTTTTTGCGACCCTGGATCCCACTTTACGCAATTGCCGTTTGCCCAATAGTACTGAAGTTGTATTGGCCGATACGGTGGGTTTTATCCGGCATTTGCCGCATGAGCTGGTAGCTGCGTTCCGCTCCACCTTGCAGGAAGCCAGTGAGGCCGATTTGTTGTTGCATGTGATTGATGCCAATGCCGAGGACAGGGACGAGACCATCGTTCAGGTCAATCAGGTTTTGGAGGATATTGAAGCGCAGAAAGTCAGGCAGCTGGAGGTATTCAATAAAATTGATCTGCTGGAAGGGATTGTCCCCCGGATTGATCGGGACGTTACCGGTAAACCGGTCCGTGTCTGGCTGTCAGCGCAAACAGGAGCGGGTGTCGATCTGCTTTACCAAGCCTTGGCGGAAATCTTCTCACTGACCAAGTACAAAAAAAGATGTCATCTGCAGGCTGGTCAGGGGCAAATCAGAGCCAAACTGTTTAATGTTGCCAGAATTATTGCCGAGCAAATGGATGAAAACGGTGGTTATACAATAGACTTTGAAATTGATGCAAAACATTTAGGCTTGTTGAAATCCCTCGAAAGTGAGGAAATACTTTAGTACGGGTTTGTATTAAGACCTTTTTTTTAGGATAATTCCTTAGCTATAGAATCAACATTAGATTATTTAAGATAATCCGGTGAATGCATAAGCACTAGGAAAGTGAGCTTTGTGCTGAAGTTTGAAAAACATCCTGCGGGATAATTAAATAAATTCAAGTAATCCAAAATGGAGCACAGTATGTCCTGGAATGAACCTGGCGGCGATAAAAAAGACCCCTGGAGTGGTCGTGGTGACCAGAAAGGTCCTCCTGATCTAGATGAGGCGATACGCTCATTACAAGAAAAATTAGGCGGCATTTTCGGCGGCGGAAAAGGTGGAGGCAGCGGTGAAGGTGCATCCGGTGGTTCAGTTAAAAGCTTGGGCTATCTCGCTGTTGGCGCAGTCGTAATATGGGGTTTAAGCGGATTTTATATCGTCGACGAAGGTAATCATGGCGTTGAAACTCGTTTTGGCAAGTATGTTGCCACCACTCAGGCGGGCTTAAACTGGCATTTCCCTGCACCTATCGAACGGGTGGATATAGTCAATGTAAAGCAACAGCGTTATATCGAAGTCGGTTATCGTAGCGGCGGCAGTGAGCAGACGCTCGGGTCGGTTCCGAAAGAGGCATTGATGCTGACCAAAGACGAAAATATTATTGATGTTCGTCTGGCCGTTCAATATCAGGTCAAAGATGCAAAGGAATTTCTGTTCAATATTGTCAATCCTGCAGTGTCATTGAAACAGGTTACTGAAGCTGCTGAACGTGGCGTGATCGGCAGCAGCAAAATGGACTTTGTTTTGACCGAAGGCCGCAGTGAAGTTGTGGCTCAGATCAAAAAAGAAATCCAGGAAGTCATGGACAGCTATAAATCCGGCATTCAGATTACCAGTGTAAACCTGCAGGATGCGCAACCGCCCGAACAGGTGCAAAGTGCATTTGAGGATG
>Ga0208625_100379_pt1 | contig 11907 bp, 8 predicted proteins | sample LakWasMeta8_HOW4_2_FD_183858 | JGI IMG/M metagenome (GOLD analysis project Ga0208625, IMG submission 183858) | Freshwater sediment methanotrophic microbial communities from Lake Washington under simulated oxygen tension - Sediment Metagenome... | ecosystem: Environmental > Aquatic > Freshwater >... | reverse complement strand
CTGGATACCGGCACGCACGAGTCTTTGCTGGAGGCATCGATGTTCATTCAAACCCTGGAAAAACGCCAGGGGTTGAAGATCGCTTGTATCGAGGAAATCGCTTTTTCCAGAGGCTATATTTCTGCCGAGCAGCTAAAAGAATTGATCGTGCCGCTGGCCAAGAATGGCTACGGACAATATTTGCAACGTGTGTTGAGGGAAAGAGACTGATTATGAACATCGTTCCGACGGGCATCCCCGATTTGCTGATTGTTGAGCCTAAAATCTTTGGCGATGAGCGCGGGTTTTTTTTCGAGAGCTTCAATGCCAGGCGTTTCGCCGAGTTGACGGGTATCGATTTGGCATTCGTGCAGGACAATCATTCAAAATCTGCGCGTCATGTACTGCGCGGGCTGCATTACCAGATACGGCAGCCCCAAGGCAAGCTGGTGCGCGCGGTGGTGGGCGAGGTGCTGGATGTGGCCGTGGATATTCGCAAAAGCTCGTCGACTTTCGGGGAGTCGTTCAGTGTCATTTTAAGCGCGGAGAACAAGCGCATGCTGTGGATACCGCCCGGCTTTGCCCATGGCTTCGTGGTGCTCAGCGAAACCGCCGAGTTCCTTTATAAAACCACCGATTATTGGGCGCCGGAATATGAGCGTTCGATTTTGTGGAATGACCCGGCATTGGCGATAGACTGGCAACTGCACGGTGCGGCGCCGGTGCTTTCGGCCAAAGACCAGGCGGGCCAATTGCTAAAGGATGCCGAGGTATTCGAGTGAAGGTAAAGGGCGGAACAAGAAAGATTCTGATCACCGGCAAGTCGGGGCAAGTCGGATGGGAACTGCGGCGCAGTTTATCCACGCTGGGGCAGGTGACGGCCGTTGGTTCCAATGAGCTGGATTTGGCCGATGCGGATGCGATACGTGGTCTCATCCGCCAGCTGAAGCCCGACATGATCGTCAATCCTGCCGCTTATACGGCGGTGGACAAGGCCGAGTCGGAACCCGATTTGGCGATGGCGGTGAATGGGGTAGCCCCCGGCGTTCTTGCCGAGGAGGCAAAGCGATTGGGGGCATTGCTGGTACATTACTCGACCGATTACGTCTTCGACGGAACCAAGCAGGCGCCTTACGTTGAGGATGACCAGCCCAATCCGATCAATGTCTATGGCGCAAGCAAACTGGCAGGCGAGCAGGCGATATGTCACTCTGGAGCGAATCATCTGATTTTGCGGACGAGCTGGGTCTACGGAGCACGCGGAAAGAATTTCTTACTGACCATGCAGCGGTTAGGAAGGGAGCGCGACGAACTCGGCGTCGTGAATGATCAAACCGGTGCGCCGACCTGGAGTCGTGCGATAGCCGAATGCACGGCCCAGATGCTGGCACAGCTTTATGTTCCAGGTGACAGTGCCGACTTGCCGGCAAGGTTAAGCGGTACTTATCACCTGACGGCTCAAGGGCAGACGACTTGGTACGGATTTGTTAACGAAGCGGTGGCTTACGGTTTGCTGGCCGGCAGGGATCAGCCGCCTGTTATCAAGCCGATTAATACGACTGCATATCCAACCCCGGCCGCTCGCCCGATGTATTCCTTGATGTCCAACGCCAAACTTTTCAAGACCTTTGGCATCCAGCTGCCTTCCTGGCAGCAGAGTTTATCGATGGTTCTGGAAGAGCTTCAGCCTAGGTGCTGAATTTAGCAATTTCCTCAAATAAGTGATCGCATAATGACTACTCATATCAATACCATTCTAGTCACCGGCGGCGCGGGTTATATCGGATCGCATACCTGCGTTGAACTGCTCAATGCGGGTTATAAAGTCGTGGTGTTCGATAATTTTAGTAATAGCCACCCTGAATCCCTGCGCCGCGTTGAGAAAATTACCGGTAAATCCGTCATTACCTGCCAGGCCGATATCCGCGATATGAACGCGATAACGGCCTGCATCGAGGAGCATGCTTGCCAGGCCGTGATCCACTTTGCGGGTATAAAAGCCGTGGGGGAATCGGTCGAAAAGCCGCTTCACTATTATGACAATAACGTGGCGGGCACGCTTTGCCTGTTGCAGGCGATGCAAAACTGCGGTGTAAAAAACATCGTCTTTAGCTCTTCGGCTACGGTGTATGGTGAACCGCAATTCCTGCCTTTTACGGAAAAGCATCCGCTTTCCGCCACCAACCCCTACGGCCAAACGAAACTGGTGATTGAGGAGATGCTGCGCGATCTTTACCGCTCGGATTCTTCGTGGGGTATCGGTATCCTGCGTTATTTTAACCCGGTGGGAGCACACGCAAGCGGCTTGATTGGCGAAGATCCTCAGGGTATTCCGAATAATCTGATGCCGTTTGTCGCGCAGGTCGCCGTCGGTAGGCGGGAGCAACTGAATGTCTGGGGAGGAGATTATCCGACCCCGGACGGCACGGGGGTCCGTGACTACATTCATGTGGTCGACCTTGCCGTGGGGCACTTGCGGGCGCTGGAGCGTCTTGCTGAGCCGCAGTGTTTTACGGTAAATCTCGGCGCAGGGATAGGATACAGCGTGCTTGATGTCGTCAACGCGTTTGGGAAAGCGAGTGGCCGGTCTATTCCTTATGTAATCGGGCCGCGCCGTCCGGGCGATGTGGCTGCCTTTTATTCCGATTCTACATTGGCCGCAGAACTATTGAGTTGGAAGGCTGAACGCGATATTGAAATCATGTGTGAGGACCATTGGCGGTGGCAGGTTAATAATCCCGACGGCTATAGATAAATTCGATCCGGATACATTTTTATCGTGAAAATCGATAAGCGAGTGGTGGGAGCGACGCGTTCCCACCGGTTTGGGGCTGCCGATGCTTTTAAAGTATTCGGAAACCCTGCGGACGGAGCAGCATGCTCCGTCCGGCGAGAATGGCTATCGAAAAAAACTGATTATCCTGGACCATCGGCTTCGGCCAATCCCGTCCCCATCGTTTTTGGGGACTGGGGCTGCCGCTAGACTAAGGCTTGTGGAAACCCTGCAGACGGGGCAACATGCCCCGTCCGGCTTGAGGGTGGGTTAAGTGGTTATTGACGGCTCAAGATTGGCTGACTGGAACGATGTCATCGATTTTATCTTTTATGGCCTCGATGATTTCCAGAACTTTGTCCAGCGCTTGCTGTTGGTTTTGCGATGCGGCCGTGACTGCAGTTTGGGCATTGGTCAGGGCGCTGTTTGCTTGTTGCGCGGCTGTCTTGGCATTAGCCAGTTGTTCTTGCTGCTTTGGCGTCAGGGGGCCGCTGCCTTCTAATTTATCGACCGCCTCTTGTGCCTTGGCCGCTTGTTCGGCCGCTTTCACTGCATTTTTGTCGGCCTCTGCTTTATCTTTTGCTTTTTCTGCCGCGTCATCTGCTTGATTCTTGAGCGTATTTGCCTTGTTCGTCAGATCGGCTAAAATGACCGCGTCAGTTTCGGCGGCGGCTGTTTTGGTGGCTGACGCTTGGCTAGCAGCATTTTTGGCTTGCGTCGCTTGGGCAAGTTTTGTTTCGGCGGCGGCTTTTTCCGCCGCAGTCGAATTGGGGTTGTTGAATACCTTATTTTTTTCCGCCAAGGCCTTGTCTTCCGCTTTAGCGGCTTGCTCGGCGGCTTTTTGCGCTACCTCGGCGATGCGAATCTTTGTATTGATGTTGTTTAACGCCGCAAGGTTGTCCGCTTTCTGCTTGCTCACCGTCGCTAAATTCGCAGCGGTCTTCTCTTTTGAGGAGGCTGTTTCCGCTGCGTGTTTCTGAGCCGCAGCCAAAACAGTTGACGCGGCTTTCGCCTTTGCCGCAGCGTCAGCTATTAATTTTTGTTGCTTAGCCGTCGGATTGGGATACTGGAGTTTCAAACTCTCGAGTTTGGCATAGGCTTTTGCATTATTGCTCTCGGCTTTTGCCGCGGTGGCGGCCGCTTTCGCTGCGGCGGCTGTGGCCTGGCTCGCCGTCTTTTTGGCAGCGGCATCGGCCTGCTTGCTTGCTTGCGCGACTGTATTCGCTTGCTTGCGCAGCTCTTGGGGCGTCGCCGTCGTCAGATCTGCGGGCGACGCCGCGGCGGTGGTTGCTACCGGCGCAGGTTTTGCGGCAGCGGCATTAGCAAGGGGCGATGCCATGGCTATCGTCATGGCAAGGAGTAAGGTACGTGTTTTCATAGTCGTGTCCAGGAAAAGTGAAGGGCGATATTTCGAGTCTAAATCAAAGGGTAATGCAAATTTTCCAAATTTCATTGCTTGATCATAGCAAAGTTTTATGAATATTTGGGCGAATAGGGCCTGCAAATGCCGTATCAGTCGTTGATGCTGAAATGCCGGAGCTGTAGCTTATGGCTATTTTCTTTATCGTTGATCCGTCATCAATTCGACTTGCGGCCAGACTAACAACCTGTCTTTTAATTGGAAAAGCCGAAAAAATTTTCTCTGAAATGGATGGGAAGGCGCGCTGTGCACCTTTTCGGCTTTTCGGCAATGCCTTTGAGAGACAGGTCTAATTTCCCTGCTTAAAATATAGAGTTAGGGGAATAGTAATGCTTTTACCTTAAAAATGTATTAATTGCATCGGAAGTGCGTGAAATTTTTATCCTTCTTCCTTTCGCCGGCCGGGGCATGTTGCCCCATCCTCAAGGTTTCTCGCATGCTTCGAGACAGCGGCATCGGCAAAATGTTCGGGCCGGGAGTGCATCCCCGGCCCGCTTAGGTACGCCGCTCGCAAAAGTTAAAAACTCAGCCAGCCCGAACCGAACGACGTCGCGAACACCAGACTAACGATCGTCATCAGCTTTATCAGGATATTCAGCGACGGGCCGCTGGTGTCTTTGAACGGGTCGCCGACCGTGTCGCCGACGACCGCCGCTTTGTGCGCGTCCGAGCCCTTGCCGCCGTATTGTCCGGTTTCGATCCATTTTTTCGCGTTGTCCCAGGCGCCGCCCGCGTTCGCCATCATCACCGCGAGCAGGAAGCCGGAACTCATCGTGCCGATCAAGAAACCGGCCAGGGCTTCCTTGCCGAGCACATGGCCGATCACGATCGGCACGACGACCGCCAGGGCCCCCGGCAGGATCATTTCACGCAAGGCGCCTTCGGTGCTGATGCCGACGCAGGCTTTGTAATCGGGTTGCGCGGTGCCTTCCATCAAGCCAGGGATTTCACGGAACTGGCGGCGCACTTCCATCACAATCGCATGCGCGGCCTTGCCGACCGCCATCATCGTCAGGGCCGAAAACAGATACGGCATCATCGCGCCGATCAGGATGCCGGGCAGCATGGTCGGACCGAGAATGTTCAAGGTCTCGATTTTCGCGGCGCTGACATAGGCGGCCAGCAGCGCCAGCGCGGTCAACACCGCCGAGCCGATCGCAAAGCCCTTGCCGGTCGCGGCGGTCGTGTTGCCGAGGCTGTCGAGCGCATCGGTGCGGTGGCGGACTTCGCCCGGCAAATGAGCCATTTCGGCGATGCCGCCGGCATTGTCAGCGACCGGGCCGTAAGCGTCGGTCGCCAGCGTCACGCCCAGGGTGCTCAGCATGCCGACGCCGGACAGCGCGACCGCATACAGACCCGCCGCCATCGTGCCGTCGGCCTTGAAGCCGAGCCAGATGCTGAGCAGGATCGCGGCCGCAGTGATCAACACCGGCAGCAGGGTGCTCAACATGCCGACCGCCATGCCCTGGATGATCGTGGTCGCGGGGCCGGTCTGGGTCGCATGCGCGATCGCGAGGGTCGGCTTTTCGGTGTAGGAGGTGAAATATTCGGTCGCGTAGGCGATGCCGTTGCCGGCGATCAGACCGACCAGGATCACCAGCCAGTAATTGAGGCTGACGCCGGAAATCAACACGGTCAACAGGCTGAGCGCCAGAACCGCGGCCGAGGCGCCCCAGACCGAACGGCGCAATGCCGTCAGCAAATCCTCCAGCGTCGCCCGTTCGTCAATCTTCGCAACGAAGCGGCGGAGGTGATGGCTGTAGCGAATCCATAAGGAGTAGCCGGGGTAAATCTTGGTGGTGGCTTCGGTCGGGTCTTTCTCTTCGCCGGTCACCATGTAAATCCCGAACAGGCTGGACAACACGCCGACCGCCGCAACCAAGAACGGCAGGCCGATGAAGGCGGCCGCCTTGTCCGCGCCGAGCGTCGCGCCCAGGGTGGCGGCCGCGATGATCGAGCCGCTGTAGCTTTCGAACAAGTCCGCGCCCATGCCGGCGACATCGCCGACATTGTCGCCGACGTTATCGGCAATCACCGCCGGGTTGCGCGGGTCATCCTCGGGAATGCCTTTTTCGACCTTGCCGACCAGATCGGCGCCGACATCGGCGGCCTTGGTGTAGATGCCGCCGCCGACGCGCGCGAACAGGGCGATGCTGCTGGCGCCGAAGCCGAAGCCGGTCACATAGGTCAGTTGGTTCGGATCGCCGTTGAAAATTAAGTAGAGAACCGTCATGCCGATCAGGCTGAAGCTGACCACCGACATGCCCATGACCGCGCCGCTGCCGAAGGCGACCCGGAGGCCTTCATGCAGCCCCCGGCTGGCCGCGGCGGCGGTTCTGACGTTCGCGCGCACGGCCACATACATGCCGAGATAACCCGCGCCCGCGGAGGCGATGGCGCCGACGACGAAGCACAGCGCGGTCTGCCATTGCAGAAAAGTTGAAATGACCGACGCCACGATCGCGACGAAAACGGCCAGAACCCGGTATTCCCGGGTAAGAAAAGCCGAAGCCCCTTCTTGAATGGCTTCCGCGATCGCTTGCATGGCGGCATTGCCGCGGTCGTAGCCAAGAATGATTTTAAATTGCCAAAGGACGTAAGCGACGCCCAGAAGCCCCATCAGTAACGCGATAATGATCGATAGCGATGCGGTTAACACCGTTCCTCCTATTTTTTAGTTATTGTTATTTAAATAGCCCGGTAACGGCCGGCGCGTTCTTTCTGGAATGAAAGGCATAAACCTGGTTTTGATCCTGCCCTGCAGCGGCCTTGCGAACCGATCGTCTCGTCCTGATGGGCGAATCGAGGGGTTGACAATTACACAAGCCGGGGAGTAGGTTACTGAAAAGTTTAAACAACCACAATAAAAAATTGACCGCTGCGATTTTCTTGCAGATGCTGCGCGCTGGCGCTTTTTACGGAGGGCCGCCGAGCAATGCGGCGAAGGGGCCCTAAACGGTAGTGATGATTGGCGGTATTATTGCGGCTTTATCGCGGAAACCATCACGAGCGTGATGCTGGCATAAAAGCAGCCGGCGTCGGCGGCGTGTTGAATCTCGCGGCGCCAAGCCTGCAGTTGCTCGGCGGTAATCCATTGCTCTGCGAGGGCTTGATCTTCGATCGCTTGCTGCATCGTCAAAAAATAAAACAGGTCCCGATCGGTGATGCAGAGCGGAAAGGCTTCAATTTCAATATCGGCAAGCTGAAGCTGTCTGAATTGGCGGTACAAGCGGCGTCCGGAATAGCCGTTTTTGAGGACGTGCGTCAGCCGGTATTCGGACAATGCGCGCTCGATTGCCGGGCAAGGCGTATCGATCGACAGGCTGCTCCAATCGGTATCGATCACCACGATTTTGCCGCCGGCTCGGGTGACCCGAATCATTTCCGCCAGCGTGCGTTCGGGATCAGGAAGATGCATGAACAGGCGTTCGCTGCGGCAGCCGTCAAAACTATTGTCTTGAAACGGGAGTTGTAGCGCATCGCCCTGAATGAAGCAGATCTTATCCTGATCCTGTTCGAGGCTTGGCAAGGCCTGCCTGAGCATGCCGATTTCCAGGTCGAAACCGATAACCCGGCCGGCAGCTCCAATCCTGTCTGCCAGGGCGGCTACATCTGCCCCCGGGCCGCAGCCGACGTCAAGCAGATGGCTTGCCTTGCCGATGGCAAGCCGTTCGTAACTGAGTTTTTTGAGCGGCGCCAAAACAGCCGCTGCCTTGGCGAGGTAGAGAGGGCTGACTTGGCCGTCGAAGGCCTTGGATTGGCTCATGAATTCTGTGGATTAATTAGCGTAATGCTTTACACTATCTTAATATAATATTAATAAGTGTACTCGATCGAGGTGAACGCAATGCCTTGCGATTTAAGTCTTATCTCGCATTATCAGAAATATTTTCGCATGCTCAGGGCGACCAGTCCTGAATTAAAGAAAACTGCTTTCCATATCCGCTACCGTGTTTATTTTGAAGAACAAAACATGATTGCCGCCGATACGCTCGGCGAGCCCCTGGAAACCGACTTATGGGATCCCTGTTCGATACACACGTTACTGTATCATAAGCCGAGCGGTCAACCCATTGGGAATGTAAGACTGATTCCGCTGCATGTCAGCCCGACGAGGACGCTGCCGGTCGAAGAGCATTACCCCAAGCCATTCGACTTTAGTGCGGCGCCGGTTAAAGACATCAGAATCGGTAAAACGGCCGAGGTGTCCAGAATGTTGATTCTTTCTTCTTTCCGGCGCCGCAAGGGCGATCTGGACTATACGGTTGAAAACGATTTGTCTGACGGCGGCATGGGCGATAAACGTTTTCCGATCAATTATTTGCCGGTCTGCATGATTTTTGCGACCGCCATTTTGATGCTTGAAGAGAAGCTCGATTATGGAGTAGGATTAATGGAGCCCCGTTTGGCCCGCTTGCTGGCGCGATTTGGCGTCGGCTTGAACCAGATTGGCGAGCCGGTGGATTATTTTGGCCGAAGGGCGCCTTATTTGATATTTCCTGGGCAGATCTATAAAAATCTGAGTCCGGATTACCAAGACCTTTACGATACGATTCGATCCGACTTGCTTGGCGAGTCATCCTCTTAAAACCGCAATGATTTCCGGTTTCTCTATGCGTAAAGAGCCACAACGTTTTTTAAGTTTGGTATGGCAGTCAATTTTGTCTGTTAGCTTTGCCACCTTTTTAGGCTCGGGGGCCATCATGCTGATCGGGCAGTATAGCCTGAATAAAAACTACCAGCAGGAAAGAGCCCGCCTGCACGACGCCTATTCCCATGCCTTTCATGGAGTTTTGGAGCAAGTCAAGAGCGACCGCATTGACATCGGTTGGCTGATTCCAGGCCTTTTGGAATCTTCGATGTCACCCGATAAAGCACTCAAGTCGATCAAAAAAATCATCGACACGAATTGGGGGCCAATAGAACTGCAATCGCAGATCATTTCGGTCTTTCTGTTTGACAAAGACACGCAACTGATCGGGCACTGGGGCGAAGCCAGGGCTCAAAAACAGTTTGACGACTGGTTAGGCCTGGTTTCCAAACACGAAATCACCTATGACTATATTGTGTGCGAGGATCGTTGCGTTCATTTCCGCGCCACGCCGTTTTTGCATAACGGCGATTTTTTGGGTATCTTCATCTTTGGCGTTGACTTGGCCGATACGGTTTTAAAATTGAAAAACGTGATCGGTCTGGATACGGCCATTTTGACACGGCATTCGCGGATCGAAAATCCCGGCATTCTGCGGCTAGAGCCTTGGTCGATGAATGCGATGGCGTTGACCGAGTATCAAAAAAACTCGGCATTACTGAAAGAGCTCAGCAAGCGGCATCCTCAAGCGTTGCCGAAAGGATCGGTGATTCTCGAAGCCGGCGGCAAGACTTACGATCTGATTTCACTGCCGTTTGACGACAGCAACGACGCTCGCATGCTGATCATCGAAGACGTCAGCGCCTCACTGAGCAGCGTCGAGCAGGCAAGCTTCCTGTACGCGCTGAGCGGTTTATTGAGCCTGTTGTTGTCCGGCGGCGTCTTGCTGTTTTTGTTGATCGGGCCGACGCGCCGGCTCCGCAGCCTGGTCAATGTGTTTCCTTTGATCGCGAAAAAACAATATCACGCCGTTGCGCGGCGGATAAGGCCGCCAAAACACGCCTGGGTCAAGGACGAGATCGATGTGCTGGAGGACGCGGCGCACGCGCTGATCGGCACCTTGCAGGAACTCGATGACCAGGTCAATCAGCGCACGCAAGCCCTGTCGAAGCAGGCCAAGGAGCTGCTGATCGAGAAAAACTTTATCGACAACATGCTGAATACCGCGCAGGTGATCATTCTGACCACCGACAAGACGGGCATGATCCGCACGGTCAATAAGTTTACCGAGCAATTAACCGGCTATTCGGCGGCGGAACTGCTCGGCAAACCCTTCTCCGAACTGTTTTTTAGTGCCGAGACTTCCGATCTGCTGCTCGCGTCGAACGGCATTTTTGATCGCACGCAGAGCCAAAATTTGCAATTCGAGTGTCCGATGGTGGCGAGGGACGGCTCCGAACTTTATCTTTCCTGGTATTTATCGCCGCTGTTCATCGCGGAGATCGAAGCGGAATCCGCGCATGAAATCCTGGTGGTGGGGCTTGATCTGACCGAACGCAAAAAATCGGAAAACCGCCTGACCTGGCTGGCCGAACACGACCCTTTGACGAGTCTTTACAATCGCCGTAAATTCGAAAAGGAGCTTGAGCACGCAATCAGTCTGGCGCTTCGCCAAGGCCATACGTCCGCGATCGTGTTTTTCGATATCGACCAATTTAAATACATCAACGACAGCTGCGGTCATCAGGTCGGTGATGAACTGTTGATCAAGGTCGCCGAGAAACTGCGGCAGATCACGCGTAAAGCGGATGTGGTTGCGCGTTTTGGCGGCGACGAATTCATCGTTTTGGCTTCCGATATCGAGCAAAAACAGGCCGAGGAGTTGGCGCAGAAATTATGCAGCGAAATGGCGACGGTGGTGATCGATAGCGGCGGCGAGCAGCACCGCGCCTCGGTCAGTGCGGGCCTGTTAATGTTTCCCGAAGCCGATTGCGGCGCGCAGGATCTGCTCGCGTCGGCGGACATTGCGATGTACCGGGCCAAGGAGGAGGGGCGAGGCGGTTGGCGGCTGGCCAGCCATGATGACATCGGCCGCAAGGCCATCAAGAGCCGGGTGACCTGGAAAGCCAAGATCGAAAAGGCGCTTGAGGAAAACCGCTTTGTGCTGTATTACCAACCGATCATGCGGATTGCGGACCGGACGATCACGCATTACGAATGTTTGCTCAGAATGGTCGGAGAGGATGGAGAGATAAGCCCGCCGGCAAGGTTTATCGAGGTCGCCGAACAAACCGGGCTGATTTATCAAATCGATCTGCGCGTGATCGATTTGGCGTTCAGCAAACAGGCCGAACTTTTGAGGCAAGGCCTTGACATCAAACTGTCTATCAACCTGTCGGCCGAAATGCTGTCCAATCCGGACGCCTTCGCCGTGATCAGCCGGTTTTTGCAGCAATACCGCCTCGAAGCGGAACATTTTATCTTCGAGGTCACCGAAACGCAGGCGGTGACCCGGCTACAGGCGGCCCATGATTTGATCATGCGAATTGAAGGCATCGGCGGCAGTTTCGCGCTGGACGATTTCGGCGTCGGTTTTTCGTCGATGAATTATCTTAAACAGTTGCCGGTCAATTATTTGAAGATTGACGGATCTTTCGTTAAAAACATCCTGCATAGCCGCGAAGATAGGCTTTTCGTGCACGCAATCAACGGCGTCGGCCACGGCATGGGCATCAAGACGATCGCCGAATTTGTCGAAAACCAGGAGATTCTGGGGGTGCTGGCCGGCATCGGCATTGATTATGCGCAAGGCTACGGTATCGGCAGGGCCATGCCGCATCCCGAGTTTCATCAAAAGAATATCGTTGACTGACAGTTGAGGCAACCCCAGGTTTTCGCGGTTAAGCGTGTCTCCTGAGCGCTCAGAAATTATACGAAAGCATGAACGCGTACATATCCCAGTTTCGGGTCTCGCCTTGCGGATTTTCCAGTCGCGCTAACCAGCCTGTGCCGTTGACGTGATGGTATTCGGCGCTTAGCATCAACGAGGGCAGAATTTCATAACGCAAGCCGAATGTCCAGTCCCGGGCATAGCGCGAAAATTGAGGGCCCAGTTGAGCCGGCCAGCGATAGCCGTATTGATCG
>Ga0208625_100378_pt1 | contig 11945 bp, 12 predicted proteins | sample LakWasMeta8_HOW4_2_FD_183858 | JGI IMG/M metagenome (GOLD analysis project Ga0208625, IMG submission 183858) | Freshwater sediment methanotrophic microbial communities from Lake Washington under simulated oxygen tension - Sediment Metagenome... | ecosystem: Environmental > Aquatic > Freshwater >... | reverse complement strand
CTTACCTAATTACCTGGGCTGGCGACGTGCTTTTGAGCAACATGGACAACTCACTCCGGAAAGGCTACTCAGCGCTGCTTTAGGATATTTTCAATAATTAACGGTGACATAGCCATCATTAATGATGTTGACTAATCGTTTGCCAGCCTGACTTACCCCACATACCTTTTTACCGCGTATTTTGATTGTGATAGAGGTAGAAAAAGTGCGTTCCAATACCGGAAACATGGTTTTGTTTTATTGACTTTTCTGTCTTTGCTTGTTATGAACTAGGCCTTAAGAAAGGACAATAAATAACAATAACTTCTACATGAGAGGGGATAAGGATGGAGTCAAATAATACGGCCAATACCAGCGATTTATTATTTAAATTGAATCACTTGGAAGATCAGGTTGCTGCGCTGTCTGCACAACTGGAATTAGATAAAACAACGATCAATCTATTGAAACAGAGTTTGACCGATCGCGATTCACAAATAAGCGTTTTAGAAGCAAAACTCGATATTGCACAAAATGCCTTGTGGAATACGACCTCCATCAATCTGCACCAAACCAGGAGGCAACTGATTAAAGGGACGGATATACAATCAGTGAGTGCCGTGATAGGGCATATCCAGCGCCATATCGAACTTGTTCAAGTCTTTATTGATGACGTCCAGCAATTTATTCAGCAAAAGTACGCGCAGATCCATGAGAATTATAAAAGCGCTTTAAATCTGCTGCAGCAAGCGCCGGATCAGGCCCATGGCTATTATCAAAAGCATATCGTTGAACCCGCAGACACATTAATCAAGAAGGCTATAACATCGGCAGAGAGTCATTACAAAAACGGGAGGACATGGCTTGAGCAGGAGTTGATCGATCCCGGCAGGGTGCTTTTGGACCGAATCGCCTTCCTTGCGCGCGAACTGCCGTTGGATGCCAGGCTGACATTGCAACTACGAGTCATTGATCCCGCGTTAAGCTATATGGATAACCTGCCGACCGTCATCAACGGAGTAAGGGTTGATATAGCGGCTTGGATAAAGGCGCTGTTGAGTCAGCTAGGTCATCTGATGAAGCAATTTCTGGAGTATGTTGAAGAGCAGATTAAGAAATCGTCCTTTTGGGACGGCAAGAATAGGATGCAGCAGGCCGGTGCTTGAGTCAGTGATGCTATAAAGCAAAACGGGCGGATAATCCGCCCGTTTTTTCAGGGTAGTCTTAAGGATTTTCGTTAGCCGCTTTGATATGAACTAATGCAGCTTCAGCATGTTTGGTAGCATCTGGGCCATGTCCTAAATTTCCATGATTAATAGCTTCTTCCAGTTCATTCGCACCTTCTTGCAAATGGTTTTTTTGTTTACCCTTGGTAACCAGGGCGCCGGCTAATGCATGCTCCAATGCCGCCTCTGCGTGTTCGACAAGCTTCTTGGTTTCACCGGCTTGGCCTTGCTCCACAGCCGCTTGGGCATGTTCCAGAGAGGCTTTGGAATGTTCTTCCGCAAAAACGGCTGAACTTAACATTAATAATGAAGCTGCAAATGCTGTAATTAGTTTGTTCATGATTCTTTCCTCGTATTGTTAGAATATCGATTTCTCCTGATCAGAGCTAACCTTCCGGCCTGGTTTCGAAAAACCAGAAAAGCGGTTGGAATCGATGTTTGTTCAAAAATTTGGAATTTCTTCAAAGTACTGCTAACAGTCAACACGGGTTTATTGGGCTTTGAAATTTTATGTTAGTCCCCAGATTCGTTATATTTTTAAACCCACTATGGGCGTCAGTTTTTTCAAGTACTGAAATATGTCGATTTGAAACAATTTTCAGTTCGAAGTTATTATGAGCAGCGTAGCCTGCAGAGTTTGTATGTCTCCAAGTAAAGCTCCGCTGCCGGAGCGAAAGTACTGAAAATCCGGTGGATTTGATATACGTAAAAATACTTAGAAAAAGCCAAGCAATAAAATCCCAAACTGGGTTTTTCTGAATTGCCGCTGTTGTCCCCTTTTGCTTTTGGAAATGAAAAACGCACGCCGATGCGGTAATGGCTTAGATGGAGGGCGCCAATGACGCAAGGGTTTGATCGTGCGCCCGTGAATAATGCATCCTATGGGGCGATTATTCCCGGGGGATGCTAAAATTGTGTCAACCATGTGCCGGGGGGCTTGTTAAAACCTTTTCAGGTTCAGCAATAATAATGCTGGGCCTGAAAATAGTTGCACCGGGCAAGGGCGCACGCAGTTTCATTTAAAAATCAGGGTTTAACTATGTTTCCTATACGTGACGAAAATCCAACGCTACGCACACCGGTAGCCACCATTGGCATCATCGGCTTGAACATCGCCGTGTGGCTTTTTGTGCAGGGCGGTGGTTCAATGGAGCCGCTGGTCAAATCTCTGTGCCTTTATGGTTTGATTCCCGGTGATTTGCTCGGAACTGTTTCTGTTGGCACAACCATTCCGTTGACTGAACAGTTGGGCTGTGTGCTCGATGGCAAGGGCGATATTTTTACCTTGATTAGTCATGCCTTTCTTCATGGTAGCTGGTTTCACATTATCGCCAATCTCTGGTTTTTATGGATTTTTGGCGATAATGTCGAGGATTCCATGGGCTCAGTACGCTTTATCGCCTTTTATTTACTTTGTGTTGTCGCTGCGGCCAGCGCTCAAATTCTGGCCGATCCGGCCACGATTTCACCCATGGTAGGCGCATCCGGCGCCATCGGTGGCGTGATGGGTGCCTATGCTCGCCTGTATCCGCGTGCTTATGTTCACACCCTGATACCGGTGGGCTTTTTCATTACCACGGCAGCTATTCCTGCGGCGTACATGCTCGGATACTGGTTTTTCATCCAGTTGATTAGCACCTTGCCGGCTTTAGGAGGGGTGAGTGGCGTGGCTTTTTGGGCGCATGCAGGCGGCTTTGTTGCCGGCCTGGTTCTGATAGGTCCCATGCACCGTCCGGAATATCTGGAACAGCACGAGCGCCTGGATCCTAACAAAACGGCAAAGTATCGGCTTTAACATAAGCTTGTCGAAAGGTCTTGCGCTAGAAGCTTTGGCTACTTATCCGTGCTAACAACGCTATGGCGCTCGAGGCTGATGCCTCTTCTATAACCGCGAAAATCTGCCGGTCGACAGTTATAATAACTTGAAACTCAACAATGTTCTTGCGTACACTCACTCGTATTTTTAGCCTTCATCAGGCGCTTTTCATTTAGCCATTGACAGAAATAGAATCATTTTTCAGCAGTGACGGCGCCTTGGCAACGGTCATTGAAGGTTATCGGCCCAGAGCGGCTCAGCTGGAAATGGCGTTGGCGATTGCCAAGGCCATTAAAGACAATCAGCATCTGATAGCCGAAGCCGGTACCGGTACGGGCAAGACCTTTGCCTATCTGGTTCCTGCCATTTTATCGGGCAAGAAAGTCATTATTTCCACCGGCACCAAAAACCTGCAGGATCAGTTGTTTAATAAGGATTTGCCGGTCATCCGTAAAGCCATCAAAGTACCTTTTATGGCCGCTTTGCTAAAAGGCCGCAGTAATTATTTATGTACTTATCGACTGCAAAATGCGCTGTCCTCGACTTTGGGATTCAGCAAGGAAGAGGCGGCGGCCTTGGCCAAAATACAATCCTGGTCCAAACGAACCCAAACCGGCGATATTTCGGAAATGGCGGAAGTAGCAGAAGCCGATCCGGTCTGGTATCAGGCAACGTCGTCCCGGGAGAATTGTCTCGGTCAGGAATGTCCCGACTACGCCGACTGTTTTTTGGTCAAGGCCAGGAAAAATGCCCAGGAATCCGAGATTCTGGTGGTTAACCATCATCTGCTTTGCGCCGACTGGTCCATACGCGACAGCGGTTTTGGCGAGTTGCTGCCCAATGCCGAGGTGGTGATTATCGACGAGGCGCATCAATTGGCCGACACGGCATCCAATTTTTTGGGACTCAACATCGGCGGCAAGCAGCTGAATGATCTGGCGCAGGATGCGCTGATGGAATATTTTAAGGATGCGACCGATATACCGGCTTTGCGAACCGCCTGTGAGGATCTGGAACATGAAGTCAAGGATCTGCGCCTGGCTTTTGGCATTGAGCTGAAACGCGGCGAATGGCAGGATGTTGAAAACAATCCCAAAATTTCCGCTGCTTTAACGGCCGTCAAGGAGCAGTTGCAGCGCCTGAGTGATCAGCTGGAACTGGCCTCGGTCAAAACCAAGGGGTTGGAATCCTGTTTTAAACGCGCTGACGAATTGCTTCAGCAGTTAAAGATTATTCTGGATGACAACAGCGGCAAATGGATACGCTGGTATGAAACCCATAAAAAAACCTTTACCTTGAGCCGGACGCCGCTCGATATTGCAGCCGAATTCCGTTTTTTCATGCAGCAGCATCAGGCCGCCTGGATTTTTACTTCGGCGACCTTGAGTGTGGCGAATCGATTCGATCATTTCGCAAATAATCTGGGCCTGAATAAAGCGGTCACGGCCAGCTGGGGCAGTCCTTTTGATTATCCTGCGCAATCCTTGTTTTATCACCCCAAAGGCTTGCCGCAGCCGACGGCTGCGGATTTCGTTCCGCGCATCGTACAGTTCGCCTTGCCGGTTCTGCAGGCCAGCAAGGGCAGGGCATTCTTTTTATTCACCAGCCATCGCGCACTCAAACAGGCCGAGGATTTGCTGAAAGAGCATCTGGCTTATCCCTTGCTGGTGCAGGGCAGCCGTCCCAAGGCGCTGTTGCTTGAACAGTTTAAAGAGGCAGGTAATGCTGTGCTGTTGGGTACGTCCAGTTTTTGGGAAGGCGTCGACGTCAGGGGCGAGGCCTTGTCCTGCGTCATAATTGATAAATTGCCGTTTGCCTCGCCCGGCGACCCGGTACTGAAGGCGCGTTTGAACGCGATGACCGAGCAAGGCCGCAATCCTTTTTTTGAACACCAGTTGCCGACCGCGGTGATCGCGTTAAGGCAAGGCATAGGTCGCCTGATTCGCGATGTCACCGATCGCGGCGTGTTGATGGTGTGCGACCCGCGTTTGTTGAAGCGGGCCTATGGCCAGATTTTTTTAGACAGCGTGCCGCCCATGAAGCGTACCCGCAATATTGAGGATGTACAGGCATTTTTTCAACAAGAGAAGGAAGCATGAAATTATTAGCGGTAGAGACCGCAACTGAAGCCTGTTCGGCGGCGCTGTTGATTGATGGCGTGATCGATGAACGCTTTCAGCTGGCGCCGAAGGAGCACACCCGGCTGATTTTGCCGATGATTGATAGTTTAATGCGCGATGCCGGCTTAAAGCCGCAACAGCTGGATGCGCTGGCATTTGGCTGCGGGCCCGGCAGTTTTACTGGTGTGCGCATTGCCACCGGCATCATTCAGGGTATTGCTTTGGGTGCTGATTTGCCGGTTGTGCCGGTTTCGACCTTGGCGGCCATTGCTCAGGATTATTTCGATAGCAATAAAGAAAACCTTGCCTTTACGGCAATGGATGCCCGCATGGGTGAGATTTACTGGGGCGTGTACCATCGTAATGCACAAGGATTTGCCGAGTTGATCGGCCATGAGACGGTCACGTCGGCAGATCAGGTTGAATTTTCTGAACGGGTGGGTGTGGGTGTCGGCTCAGGTTGGGCAGTGTATCGGCATGAACTTATGAGTCGGCTGCCGGGCGTGGGCGGGCACTGCTGCGCCGATGTATTGCCTCGCGCTGGAGTGATTGCCCGTTTGGGGGAGCGGGGATTTGAACAGGGGCAGGCGGTAGCGGTTGAACAGGCTATGCCGGTTTATTTACGCGATAAGGTCGCAAAAAAAGAATCGGAGCGATAATACGGTATAATGGCACACACTACTACAACCTCCGCGCAGCAAGAAATGGCCCAATATTTTGAAATTCATCCTGAGAATCCGCAGCTTCGTTTGATTCATCGTGCGGTGGATATTATTCGCAAGGGCGGCGTCATTGCTTATCCAACCGATTCATCCTATGCGCTGGCCTGTCAAATTGATGACAAACAGGCGCTGGATAAAATCCGCCGCATTAGACAGTTGGACGACAAACATAATTTTACCCTCGTCTGCAAAGACCTGACGCAGGTATCCACGTTTACCAAGATCAGTAATGACGCCTATCGTTTGATTAAGGCGCTGACACCCGGAGCCTTTACTTTTATTCTCGATGCCACGCGTGAAGTGCCGCGCCGGCTGCAGCATCCCAAGAAAAAAACCATCGGCATTCGTATTCCCAAACATCCGGTCGTGCAGTTGCTGGTGCAGGAACTGGGTGAGCCGTTGTTTAGTTCTACGCTGATTTTACCGGGTGACAATGATGCATTGAGCGACCCTTACGATATTAGAGAACGGCTTGAGCACGAACTCGATCTGGTGATCGACGCCGGCATTGTCGAATCTGAAGAAACCACGATCATTGAATTCACCCGGGAAGGCCCTGAAATTACGCGGCAGGGCAAAGGCATTGCCCCTATGCTTGATTAAGCAAGAGAAGCGATCATGATGAATGAATTAACACTGATGCAGCGCATCGTCGTCTGGATTCTGCCGGTGGTGTTCGCCATTACCGTGCATGAAGTCGCGCACGGCTGGATGGCCAAGAAATACGGCGACAACACGGCTTCCTTACTGGGCCGTTTAACCCTGAATCCGATCAAGCATATTGATCCGCTCGGCACCATTATTATTCCCGGCTTGTTATTAATGACGTTCACCGGATTCATTTTTGGCTGGGCCAAACCGGTTCCAGTCGATGCCCGGAATTTCAAAAATCCAAGGCGTGACATGGCCCTGGTCGCTTTGGCCGGGCCCTTGGCCAATTTGCTGATGGCGATAGCTTGGGCGCTCATTGCCAGGCTTGGGGTTGTGATCGGTGTAGAAGTCATCTCATTGCCCTTGATTTACACGGGCATTGCCGGCATTTCCATCAATCTGGTATTGGCGCTGATTAACCTGTTGCCGATTCCGCCACTTGACGGCAGCCGGATTTTGACAGGCATGTTGCCGGCCAGATGGGCCTGGCAATATAACCGGCTGGAACGTTTTGGTTTTATTATTTTACTATTACTGTTATATACCGGCGTTTTAAGCACTCTTTTAGCTTATCCCATGTATGTTGCTCAAAAAATGTTCTTTTCAATCGCCGGCTTGTAATGAGGTATATGGAATCGATGGGTAACAGCGAAGCGCGGATGTCCGCCCAAATTTTGAATAATACCCATTGCCCGCACTAATGACAGGTTTTGGGCGTTAATCCAATGCAGCAGAACACCGCAGAAATCCTGGACGAACCGCAAGCTTTTGCCCGGGTACATGGCGCACCTTATAATGAGCTGCCGGAAGATCTTTATATACCGCCCGATGCCCTCGAAGTCTTTCTGGAGGCTTTTGAAGGCCCGCTGGATTTATTACTGTACCTGATCAGAAAGCAGAATCTCGATATTCTGAACATTCCCATCGCCCACATAACCCACCAGTATATTGCTTATATCCAGATGATGAGCATATTGAATCTGGAGCTGGCGGCGGAATATCTGGTCATGGCGGCGCTGCTGGCTGAAATAAAGTCCAGAATGCTGCTGCCGCGGCCGCCCGAATCCGAAGATGAGGAGGAAGATCCCAGGGCAACGCTGATCAGAAGGCTCCAGGAATATGAGTGTATCAAACAAGCTGCGGAAGAAATCGACCAGTTACCGCGCATGGAACGCGACATTTTCGAAATTGGTGTCGATACTTCGACGTTGAGCGTTGAACGACAGCATCCCGATGTTCAATTAAGGGAGCTATTGCTGGCTTTTCAGGATGTACTCAAACGGGTAGAGCAACTCAGTCACCATCAAATTATTAAAGAACCGTTATCAGTCCGTGAACGAATGGCAACCATTTTGGCAAACCTTAAAGGAGCGGATAGTCTCCTTTTCTCGCAGCTATTTAACCGAAAAGAAGGCCGACAAGGGGTCGTTGTCTCGTTTTTGGCCATCCTCGAACTCAGCAAGGAACGACTCATCGACATCATCGAGTCAGACGGACTTGCCGGATTACGAGTCAGATGTGCCGGAAGCGGCGCCGCCCCTTAAACGGGTTATAAAGGAAAGGCCTAAAAAGAAAGCGGTCGATAAGCCGATACAAGACTTAACGATCACTGTTCGCCCTGAGCCTGTGGCAGAACTGGCGGCGGCGAAGTACAGGCTCAGGCCGAACGCCAAACTCAGAACACGACCCAGACAGTTTAAGCCTGCGATAGTACCCGTACCAGATAACGTCATTGCACAGCCAGAATGCAACATGGAAATTAAACGTATCGTTGAAGCTCTTTTATTTGCCGCCAGTGAGCCTATGACGGCCAAACAGGTGCAACAGGTTTTCCCTGAGCTGGAACAGCCGGCATTACAGGAGATACAGGCAGCCATCGATGCCATTACCGCCGATTACCGATTCAGGCCGGTAGAGCTTAAAAAAGTAGCCAGCGGTTACCGGTTTCAGGTCAAGAAAGAGCTTTCCCGCTGGGTGTCCCGGCTGTTTGAAGAAAAACCGCCCAAATATTCGCGCGCATTATTGGAAACACTGGCCATTATCGCGTATCGTCAACCGGTGACGCGCGGTGATATCGAAGACATACGCGGCGTCAGCGTCAGTTCCAGCATCATGCAAACTTTGCTGGAGCGCGAATGGATAAGGATTGTAGCGCATAAGGAAGCACCGGGCCGCCCGGCCATTTATGGCACGACCAAGCAATTTCTGGATTATTTTAATATTTCATCATTAGACGAACTGCCGACCTTACAAGAGATACAGGATCTTGATTTGTCGATAGATAACACACAGCAAGCCACGCAGGTAAAGAGTGAACAGCAAGAAACAAGCGAACAGATCGCCGAAACAAACGAGTGACAAAAAATCGGCGCCAGCGCCAAAGAAAGCCGAGGCTCATCAAGCCGCCGACAGCGAACGAATTCAAAAAGTGCTTGCGCGCGGCGGTGTCGGCTCCAGAAGAGAAATAGAGCGCTGGATAGATGAGGGGCGGTTGAAACTGAATGGCGAAACGGTCACTTTAGGCACCCGATTGAAAACCGGTGATCATTTGCTTATTAATGGCAGGGTCGTGCACTGGGAAAAATTTACCCAACAACCGACACGCGTATTGCTTTATCACAAACCCACGGGTGAAGTCGTGACTCGACGGGATCCCGAGGGGCGTCCGGTGATTTTTACCCAGCTGCCGAAACTGGAGACGGGGCGCTGGATTGCGGTCGGGCGTCTGGATATCAATACTTCGGGCTTGCTGCTGGCCACCAATAACGGCGAATTGGCCAACCGATTAATGCATCCGTCTACCGAAGTGGAACGTGAATACGCCGTGCGGATTCTGGGCGAAGTACCCGATGCCACGCTGGAAAAACTCAAGCAGGGTGTCGAGCTGGAAGATGGAATGGCTAAATTTAATGACATCCGCTTTGCCGGGGGCGAGGGCGCCAACAAATGGTATTACGTGACCGTCAGCGAAGGTCGTAATCGTTTGGTCAGACGCTTGTGGGAATCCCAGCAAGTCACCGTCAGCCGCCTGATGCGGGTGCGCTACGGGCCGATAGTGTTGCCTGAGCGTCTGAAGGCGCATTCGTTCTATGAGCTTAACGACAAGGAATTGGATTTGTTGTTTGAATTTGCCGGCTTGGAAAGAGAATCCTCTGTTCCCGCTATGGCGGCTTCCCCCAAGGCCAAACCCAATCGCCATAAGCCGAAAAGAAGTTAGCGGGTCATTCGGGGATGTGAATTCCGGTCGACAAAGCCAACAGTCCCAGCAAATGTGACTGCATATGCCCCTTATTCCGCTGAACCCAATGCGGCGAATAAGGGGCTGTTGTTGCGATCAACCGGATTAAATGCTATTGGGCGACTGCCGCCCGGTTTCGACCGTCTCTTTTAGCTTGATACATGGCGTCATCGGCGCGTTTAACAAACGCTTCCGCTGTGTCCATGTCTCGTAAGCCGCTAATGCCCAAGCTGACGGTGACTTTAATGGTTTCCATGCCGTAAGCCAGCGTGTGGTGCGCAATTGAGGAGCGTATGCGTTCCGCCAATAATTCGGCACCGGCAATGGGGGTGTCGCTTAACAAGATCACAAATTCCTCGCCGCCGAAGCGGAAGACAAGATCGCTTTCGCGCAGGCTTTGCTTGATCCATCTTGCCACAGAAGCAAGCGCTACATCCCCGCATTCGTGGCCGTAAAGATCGTTAATGACTTTAAAGTGATCGATGTCCAGGAAAATGAGCGACAGATTTTTGTTGTTGCGTTTAGCCAGGCTGATTTCACGGTTCACTGCATCGTTAAAGGATGTTCTGTTTTTGGTTTGCGTCAGCGGGTCGTTATAGGCCATCTTTAAAGCCTGATTAAACAAGGTTGCATTCTTCAGGGGATAAATCAGGCAACACAATAGCGTCTCCAGCAGCTTTATTTCAGGCTCGGTAAACCGATGGTTCCGCATCAGGCGCAGTTCGCCCAGTTGCACCTGTTCTATTTTCAGCGCATAACTGCAAGAATGTCGGGTAAAAACACCGTTTTTAATTTCCAGGTCAAATTCTGCATTCACATAAGTAAAGGCACTGTGGGGGATCAAACTTTGGATTTTGGCGCTGAAAATCGTAATGAGCTCATTAAATTCCAGCGTGGTTTGCAAAGCGCTGCTGATGTCGTAGTGATGCAGATTGACTGCTTTTGTAGCTTCAAACGTGTTGTTGCTGATAATTGCGAGATTGTCTGATTTTTTAGCCATGACCACTGCCTCGTGTCTTGAAACTTTGCCGTTGAAGTGGCTAAAGCGAAGACTGTGCCAGATTGCACAAGGCCATATTTATCATGCAGTTATTTTTTTATTCTTGGGGCGGGATGGGCGAGTGTCGAAAATTTGGCGGGTGAAAGCGGCAAGGGTTTGCCGTCAAGATAGAGATAAAACTGTTGAATTGATAGTGATCCTCACAGCATAGTGGTGACAATTATTCAGCCGCTATATCTTCATGCCAAAGTTCGGGTTTTTCCTTGATGAAACGCGCCATTAAAGCAATACATTGTGGATCGTTTAGCAGGATGACCTCAACACCGTGGCTCTCTAAAAAAGCTATATTTCCGGAAAAGTTTTCATTTTCACCAATGACAACCCGTTTAATGCCGAACTGGACCACGGTTCCCGCGCACATCATGCAGGGACTGAGAGTCGTGTATAAGGTGACATCTTTATAGTTCTTGCGCCGCCCGGCCTGACGCAAGCAATCCATTTCACCATGCGCGATCGGATCGCCTTCCTGAATCCGTTTATTATGCCCAACAGCGATAACAACACCCTGCGTGGCCATAACCGCGCCGATGGGCAGGCCGCCTTCGTCGTAGCTTTTTTTAGCCTGCTGATAAGCCAGCGCCATGAAGTTTTCGTCTTGATCTTTACTGTTCATGATGATTGATCTGCCTTAATTGCGTATGTCGGTACTGTAGCCTTTAAAAAAAATAATACGCCTCTTCGATATTATTTTCTATAGCCCACAGTATTCGATCAGTACAGGCCTAATTGCAATTGAGCCACTTCGGACATCATGTCGCGTGACCAGGGCGGGTCCAGCACAATTTCGACATTAACACTGGCGACGCCGGGCAGGGCGCGGATACATTTTTCCACATCGCTCTGAATGACTGGACCCATGCCGCAGCCCGGCGCAGTCAGCGTCATCATGACATGAACATGATTGCTGTTTTCATCAACCGGTGTCACCTGACAGGAATAAACCAGCCCCAGGTCAACAATGTTGACCGGAATTTCCGGATCGTAAACGGTCTTCATGACTTCCCAGCAGTTTTTTTCTACCGATTCAGGACTGGTTTCCGATACCAGGGTGTGCAGTTGATGCGGTTCCTTGCCCAGAGCATCGGCATCGGCACCGGCAATCCGCACCATGTGACCATGTGCGGTGACAACGA
>Ga0208625_100377_pt1 | contig 11961 bp, 13 predicted proteins | sample LakWasMeta8_HOW4_2_FD_183858 | JGI IMG/M metagenome (GOLD analysis project Ga0208625, IMG submission 183858) | Freshwater sediment methanotrophic microbial communities from Lake Washington under simulated oxygen tension - Sediment Metagenome... | ecosystem: Environmental > Aquatic > Freshwater >... | reverse complement strand
TCGTCATCGGTTTTGGGTGGGGTAGGGTCATTTTGCGCTGCCAAAAACTCTTGATCGCCGTCATGATGATCTCGGCAGCAGATATTACAAAACGGGTGTTGTGAACTTGCACCCTGGGCTGACTTGCCGACTACCTTGGTGATCATTTCACCCAGAAAATCGGCCCGCCCCGATTCGGTTTGGGCAATGAAGGCATGATCGATTATTTGAGGATGAAAGAAACTGGCGACATAATGCGCATGCTCCTCAACATCGTTTTCATGGCTCGGATGCCAGATGCTGCGCGCTACAGGAAAGCCAAGGCCGATATGATTGCCTCCAGTGGCATAATCACATTCACAGCGAATATTCAGAAATTCTTCTTCTCTTTCTTCAACATTGGAACCGCCGGTATAAGTGACTGTTTCAAACTGGCTGTAAAAATAATCCGTGCTGGCTATTTTTTTAATCGCGGGTTCCGGCAGGGTCGTCTCCGTGGATTCACCTCCAGTATCAATGGCAATAACATCGGGCGCAGCGCCCGGATTGTATATGACCTGCGGTCCAGGCGAGGCGGCCAGGCCGCCACCCAGTAGTTTTTCGCCATAGCCGTCCAACTTTGCAATATAGCTGGTTAAATTGGCGTGCTCCACTGAGCCGCCCGGCGGAGTCCAACTGACCGTCATGGTGACGGCTTTATAAAAAGAGGTGGGATAATCAACGACATTCCAGGCTACGTCATAAACGGTATTGCCTACGGTGGCGCGGCTATTGGGCGGCCATAATGCTCCACCACCTGTATTGGTCTGTATCCAATCATAAGGTCGTATTGTTGGCGATTGCGTAGTAGTTGACCATGTTGCTCCGGGCGGCGCGCTAGGTTGATTATAAGCCCGCAAGTCATCAATTTTTTGCTGCGCCAGTTGCAACGCCACATTGCGAGCCTGTGATTCTGCCCCTCCCTTTACAAGACTGCCTTGCAGCTTGGCAATGGCAACGATGCCCAACCCCAGCACCACCAGCGCGATCAAAGCTTCGATCAGGATAGAACCTAACTGTTTGTTTAAAGTTTTCATGGTGCGACTCTTTAATTTATTGGTCTATCCAGGTGCCGGCGACACGGGATAACAACTGGTTGGATTTATCATCAGCGATGGCTTGGAAAACCGCGCGTTCATAGACGACATCAAAAGTACCGTTAATATGACTGCCCGCATAATTAAAGACGTCATAGTTGGCAATAAATGCTCCATAAACACTAGCACCACCAGCTGAATTTGCTTTACCAGCCCCCGGTTTATCAGGGTTATCAAACATAAACAGAATGCCAAAAAACTTTTTATTGGCATTAATCTGCAAATTTGCATTATCAACGACGAGTACAACGGCACACAAATCTGACCCACAGATTCCCCCGCCAATATCAGCCGGAATTGTACAGTCACCTGTAACCCAGTAAATACCGTGTGAATTTGCATTTAAGCCACTACAGTTTGCTACTATCGTGGTACCTGCCTTGTCTCTGATGGTTCTATACTGGTCTACCGGTATTCCAAAAACGTATGCAAAGACGTCATCAGGGAAATTAAGATCATTGTCCACAATATCAGGGCCAATAGTTCCAGCTTTGGAAATAATGCCATCTAATGAGGAGCCTGTGCCCCCGCATATGCATGAATTTGCGTCACATACGTTGAAATCAGAAGTGCTTGAAGGGCTAGGTGAGCCATTCGCCTCGTATTCGGCACGCTTACAGGTTGTTGAGCTGCCCATATTGTTAATATCCATGCTAGTCCAGACAGCAACATTAACCCCGGTACCGCCACCATTGGGGTTGCCTACAATTTCCATGTTGCCGGAAGGCGGCACATTACCCGCGACAATCATAGGCGCATCCGGGCCGCTGCCAAACAGATTGGAGTAGCCGAAGGTTTGGCGTACCGTTGCGGTAGCATTTGAATTCATGAATTCAGCATAACCTTGAGATCTAATAGTCAGATCTGGAAATAAAGACGCGCTGTAAAATACTGGCTCAGACGCCGTACTGGGGTAACTGACAGTATTTGTAAAATTAACGTTAGCCAGCAGTCTTGCGGCAACATAATCAAGCCCTGCCTCAGCATTGGCGAAAGCCTGCTTTGCACGATAATCATTACCCGAAATACGCTGATCCTGCACACCGACTTTACCCGCATACAGCACAATCAGCGTTGAGGCGAATAACAGGATGACGGCCACTACTAAGGCAGCGGCCCCCCGTTGGTGATTGTATGGATGGTTAAGTGTTTTCATTTTTACAATCCTATGGGCGAGAATTTCGTACACGGACGCGCTCGGTTATTGTACGGGTGACGGCTGGATCTTTTACGAGACTGCCTGTTAAGGTAATGTGGATGTAGCGAATTTCACCTAAATTGGCTGTTGTTACAGATAGAACGTTATCGGTGAAGGTTAGGTTGGAAATATTAATAATGTCATTATCGGTTATATCTTCCCAACTAGTTTCGCCACATTGATATCCCGACTTCCTTGCTTCTACTGTATGGTCTGTATTGTCCCATCTGTATCCGAAGCGTTCATCTATCTTACCTGTCCCGTAATTAATTACATTGTTATTATCAGCGGCCGTCCCAGTGTCTTGGATAACGTCATAGGTGAAGGTAACACAGTTATTGCTTATATAAAGGTCGTTGCCTGCAATACCAGTTGTGACCATGGCGATGTTGTCGTTCGTTTTCCCATTCGCACCAGCCGAATAACCCGCGCGTTTTAAGTCCCTCGCCATTAAGGTCATCACGGAATTCAGTTCCTGATTCAATCGTACCATTTTTAAATAATCGGAATTAGAGTGGACGATGGAGATGAAAGCAGAAATGGTAGCGGCAACGGCGATCATGCCTATCAAAATGCCGATCATTAGCTCAATCAGGGTAAATCCAGCCTGCTTTTTATTTCTTGTTTCCATTGATTCTGATCCCCCAATAATTATTAACAGTCAGGATATTTTGAAAGCGGTGTTGTGCCAGATGGAATATCTCCACCAGACGGAACGCAGACAGTTATTTTTCCCAGGCTACTTAGCTTGACTCCGGCAGCATATTTATTTGTGAAATAAACATGTCCCGCTGCCGCTGTACCTCTTCTTGGATCAAATGAGGTATAGGTAACTGCCCCAAATGCGACATCATTAATAATGACATTAGGAAACTCTGTCATTTTTACGACTCTTTCTATATCTATCACGCAACTGCCCGCCGTGTTACAAGCGCAACTAGCGCCAACAGAAAGTCCATAGCATTGATTTGTATCATCAAAAGAAACAAACACGGGTTGATTTCTTTTAATGGCCTCTGATTTGGCAAACTGAAAATCCGCAAACAACTTTTCAGTCGCACCTTCCAGCCGCTTGCGTTCAACCACCCCTTGAAAAGAAGGCAGCGCCAGTGCGACCAAAATGCCAAGCACAACTATGGCGATCAATAACTCAACGAGCGTCACCCCATTTTGCCGCTTGCTTATATAAAAAGTTGCTTTCATCTTTAATCCTCTTGAAGGATAGTATAGTTAGACTAACATTCTAAGTAATACCGTTTATCCTGGTGGATATAACCGTTTGTCTTAATTAATGTAGTTTAATTTTAGAACAGGGCGTTAAAATGAAGCATAAAAATTCCGGTTTTACACTGATCGAATTGATGATAGTGGTTATCGTCATCGGCGTTCTAGCGGCCATCGCCATTCCTGCTTACCAGAATTATGTCCTGAAGAGTCGGCGGGCGGATGCCAAGGCGGGGCTGACTGCTGTACAACTGGCAGAGGAAAAATGGCGGACTAATCATACGTCTTATACAAACGCATTAGCTAGCCTGGGGTTTGTAGCTGACTCCGGTGTTTTTTACTCCCCTGACCGCTATTACGCATTAACTGTACCCAGCGCCAATGCCAATACCTATAATATTACCGCGACCGCATTCAACACGAGCCCTCAGTCCAAAGATACCAACTGCATAAGCTTTACCTTGGATCAAAACGGCAACAAAACTTCAAAAAACAGCAGCAATGCAGTTTCAACCGGTTGCTGGTAATCGAAAAGTAGTGCAACTCGTTCCCACGCACCTTCGTCACTGCCCTTAAGTTAAGAATAGCAGCGTCGTTCCGGCATGGATTCACTCGGGCTGTCCTGCCCGGAGTCCTTCGGATAAATGCAAATCTGCTCCAGACAGATTTGTGCCGGAACCCACGACTTCAGGGATGAAGGAGGTAGAGAAACGCAGGAGCAGTTGCCGAGAAACCATGGATGGCAAGCCAAGTCCACATCCTTGGGCACTAGATTCCGGCATCGTGGTCGCTATAATGCGGCTTTAATATTATCAAGGGGCATCTAAGTGCTCCCATATTCTGCAAAACATTGATTCATGAATAAGCCAAAATTATCGCTTTTTGCCGATAGCTTTCCCTGCTTCCGCATTGTTTCTTCGGCGCTACTACGGTAGCGCATATAATCACAATTAATTTGTAAACATGAGGCAACGCAAAATGACGACCATTACATTTGATACGCATGGTTTTGTTAAAAAACTCAAAGCCGTTGGTTTTACTGAGGAACAGGCCGAAGTGTTTGCCACAGAACAAGCCAGACTGATAGAAGATAAATTGGCTACCAAAAATGATCTCATGGAGATTGAAGCCCATTTGCAACGTGATATAAAACAGGCTGAGCTGCAATTGACCGCCAAGATGGCCGATAACAAAGCGGAGATGATTCGCTGGGTGGTTGGCGTTGGCATGCTGCTTCAAATTACTTTGATTACTGCATTGTTACTACGCCTTTTGCCAGCTTGACACTCAAGAAATTAGGCGTGTAAGTCGGGTTACGCTGCCGCTACCAAACATTAGGCGGCTTGGCCTACCGCGCTGCCGATGAACAAAAAATTAACATCGTTGGACAGCGCAAGATAGCATCCCGGCGGCTATGAGGCGGCTTTTTATTATAGGCGTGCCTAAGAACACCGCCAGACCCTCCACTACATGGATTCATGAACAAGCCAAAATTATCGCTTTTAGCCGATAGCCCGCTGGTTATCTGGAGCTTCATTACGCTGTTGATTGTTTCGGCGTATTTTCCCTCTTTGACCGGCCCGTTGGTTTTCGACGACCAACTCAATATTACCGAAAATCCGGACGTCGCCATTCATGATCTGTCCTATCAATCCTTAAAAACGGCGCTGCTGTCGAACGACAGCGGCCAATTAAAACGAGTGCTGCCGGCGCTGTCGTTTGGCATCAATCATTATTTTGCCGGTGGTTTTACGCATACTTTTGTTTTTAAGGTGACCAATCTGTTTATTCATGTGCTTAACAGCGCCTTGGTGTTCTGGCTGGCTTACTTGCTGTGGCCGAGATTTTTTATTGGTGCCGAACTTCACGAAAAAAATACGAAACGATTAACGCTCATTGCGGCGGCTGTTGCACTGATTTGGGCTTTGCATCCGATACAGGTCACTACCGTGGCTTATGTCGTGCAGCGGATGACCAGTATGGCGGGGACATTCATGTTCCTGGGCTTGTGTATTTTTGTCGTGGGCCGACTGCGGCTTGAGCGAGGCATATCGAACGGCCTTCTCTGGATGTGGGCCGGCGTGATTGGCGGCACTGTTTTAGGCTTGTTGTGCAAGGAGAATGCGGCGCTGTTGCCTTTGTACGCCGGTGTGATTGAATTCACTTTGTTTTCGGGCGTTATCGGGCCAGACCAGCCTTCTACTGGACAAGAAAAAACCCGCCGGAATTTAACGGTTTTTTATCTGTTGACGCTGGTCTTACCGGTGCTTGCCGCGCTGATTTACTGGTTTGTTTATCCTGGCGGCGTTTTAAACGGCTTTGCCGGACGGACTTTTTCGCTTGCAGAAAGGTTATTAACCGAGGCGAGGGTTTTATGGTTTTATCTGTACATGCTCTTTGTGCCGGATATTACGGTCATGGGGCTGTTTCATGATGACCTGTCGATCAGCAAAGACTGGCTGACACCCTGGACGACCGTATTTGCAGTTTTGGCCTGGATCATTGTGGCGTTGTTGGCCGTTCTGCTCAGAAAACAGGTGCCGGTGTTTTCGTTTGCTGTGTTGTGGTATCTGGCCGGACACAGTATGGAATCCACATTCATACCGCTGCAGATTATTTTTGAGCACCGGAATTATGTGCCCAGTTTCGGGCCGGTCATGCTGGCGGTATTTGGTGTTTTATTTTTATTGGATCAGGTCCGACTGAAGTCCCGCGTGCTGCCGTTTTTATATGGCGCGTTGGGCTTGATTGGTGTTGCAGGGCTTTATTACGGCACATTGTCGAACGCTGAAAATTGGCGTACCGAAAATGGTTTTATCGCCAGCATCGCCAAGAATCACCCGCTGTCACCGAGCAGCCAATATTTGTATGGCGAGGTGCTTTATAAGAAATTGAAAGATCCTTTTCAGGCTTATCCTTATTACTATAGAGCTGCCCAGCTCGAACCCGATGAAGCCGGCTTTTTAGTCAGCGTCGCCATGGTGACGCCGGCCGATGTCTTTCCATCGCTAAAGCAAAGCCAAAAAGCGGAACTCATTGATCCGCAACATATTGCCGATTTGCTTAAAAACAAGCCGGTGAGCGCCTGGGGTTTAAGGGCGTTGGATGTGGCTGGACGCTGTGTAAAAGCCAAGCATATCTCTTGTTCGGACCACCTTGCCATGGTCCGAGACTGGATGAAGGCGCTTATTGCCAACAAAGGCATGGATATCAGTCAAAAAAGGCACTTTATCAATGAGTTGTTTGATATTGAGATGCAAAATGGCCTGTTTAACGAAGCGTTAAAGACTATTACTGATGCCAAAGCAGCGGATACCGGTTTTTCCCGTTTTTATTTAATGCACGCAGATGCTTTAGCCGCACTCGGTTATTTGCCACAGGCAGTCCTTGTGCTGGATGAGGCCGAGCGCAAATTTGCACAAAATGATCCCAAATTGAAGGCTGATGTAGAACGTTTGCGCCGCGGTGTTTTGAACATGGCTGCGGGTAAAAATACGATGTCCGGCGTATCAACGCTGATCAAGTAAGCCGGATGGCTGCGCGCACTCGAGCGCGTCAGGGCCGGGTTTATAATTTTGACTAATTAGCAGCCCCTTCATACAGTAAACAACACGATTAACAGCACTGACAAGACCATGAGTATCATTACAGCGAATGAGCTGAAAACAAAAGGTATCGCCTCTTTAGAAGAGGGTTTAAAAGATGATCTTGAAGCGGTGATTACTTTACGCGGGAAAGAGCGCTTTGTGGTAATGACGATGGAACAATATCAGTATTTGCGGGAAATGGAGTTGGAAGCCGCTCGGGCACAAGCGCGTGAAGATATTGATAATGGGCGTTTTCATACAGATATTGATCGGCATATAAAAGCAGTTACCAACGCCATTGAATCATGAGCTTAAAGATTTTATTTTCTGATGGTTATGAAAAGAAGGCTTGTCATTTTTTTAGAAGCATCCTGATCTTATAGAAAATACGCCAAGACGTTGCGCATGCTACAAGCCAATCCACAGCACCCATCATTACGTTTACACCCACTAAAAGGCAAACTGAAAGGATTGCATTCGGTTTCTATCAATATGAGTTACCGCATTACATTGGAATTGATGATCACCGACAAAGAAATTATTTTGATTAGTGTGAGCAGTCATGACCAGGCTTATCAAAATTAAGTCGGCCTTTGTCTGGTTCCCTCGCCCTCCGCGCGGTAATGCGTAAACAAATGCATTAAAACAATAGCAGACAGACCAAGGAGATGATTTTGTATTGACCGACATAGGTCAATGGACTACATTGAGTGCATGAAATTCGAGTGGGATGAAGCAAAAAGTGAGTTGTGCTTTACGCAGCGTGGGTTTGATTTTGCCTACGCTGTAGGGGCATTTTTTGATCCCAATCGAATCGTGCGCACCGACACCCGGCACAGCTACGGCGAGGAACGCTACCAGTTGATGGGCGTTATCGAACAGCGTTTGTTTGTAGTGATTTACACACCACGTCACGACGCCTTGCGCATTATCTCGGCACGCAAAGCCAATCAACGAGAGGTAAAATATTATGAAGACTGTACGCATGACGATTAACTCAGCTAGCTTGGTCTCGGGCCGGATTGACCCTACGCGCGTGGACGCCACCACTGAAGATGGTATCGCGGCACAGCAAGCCGAAGACGAAGCCGAAGCCATGCGAGATGCCGCCAAGTTCGCACGACGGGTCAGAAAACGCCTGGGACTGAGTCAGGCGGAGTTATCCCAGCGCATAGACGTTTCGATCGAGACCATCCGTAATTGGGAGCAAGGCAAGCGCTGCCCGACCGGTCCGGCCAAGGCACTGCTTAAAGTACTGGACAAAGCACCTGAGGCGGCCTTAGCGGCACTCGATGAATAGCGCAAATGCGCAAACGAGGCACCATTATTATTTTGACGGCCCACTTGGGAAGTCCCGGATTTGGATTTAGGAGGGTGTCAATAGCTTCCTGTTATGCCGACCGCAACTTGCCGACGTAGAAGCGGCTTTGCCTGAGGCGCTTATTCTGGGTAGTCCCGCCTAATGCCTCTACCATACAGTCCATCTGTACGCATTGCCACGCAGGACAACGGGAACGAGTAAAGAATAGCTGCGTCGTTCCGGCTTGGATTCACTCCGGGCTGTCCTGCCCGGAGTCCTTCGGATAAATGCAAATCTGTTCCAGACAGATTTGCACCGGAACCTACGACTTCAGGGATGAAGGAGGTAGAGAAACGCAGGAGCAGTTGCCGAGAAGCCATGGATGGCAACCCTCGCGCATCTCCTTGTGCAGTAGATACCGGCATTCCGTGCCGGCATGGCGACCTCTTACTTAACGAGTCAGCGGCATACCCCCAAGTCAGCAAAACGTCAATATTTTATGCACGCCCCGCTAGGCTTAGCGCTTTGTTGCATGATAGAATCATACGTTGTTTTAACGCTACAAATTGTTGCCTAATCTATCCTGCTGTCCATGACGGCGGGTAAGTCCGGCAACTTTCGGGTGTTTGAACTGTCTTCACTTGCTAGTTATCTTTACATTACTACTGAGAAACTTAACGTAATGAACATTCGTACCCTAGTCGCTGTTTCGATGGCATGGTTCTCCATAGCCGGCGGCGCTCATGCTACAACCTACTCCTGGCCGGAAAATCCGAACGACACGGTCATCACCGAACATCCCGACGGCGTTGCTGTCACCCAATCTCCAGAAGATGAGACCCTGCTGGACGTAGCTCGTCGCTTCAATCTGGGGCAGGCAGAAGTCGTGCGGCTTAATCCCGATCTCGACCGCTGGCATGTGAAAAAGGGCGAGATTGTAAGTCTACCCAACCGACGCATTTTGCCGGATTCGCCGCGTAAAGGTATTACCCTGAATATCGCTGAATACCGGATGTATTACTATCCGCCGGCTGCGCCCGGCATGCCGCCGGTCATCAAATCGTTTGCTCACGGCATCGGACGGCAAGACTGGCAAACGCCGCTGGGTCAAACCAAAGTAGCCAAAAAGGTCAAGGATCCGTCGTGGCATCCGCCCGAATCCATCCGCCGCGAACATGCCGCGATGGGCGACCCGCTGCCCGAAGTTGTGCCTCCCGGCCCGCATAATCCCTTGGGCGCCTATGCGCTGTACTTGGCCTTGCCGGGTGACTACCGGATACACGGGACCGATATAGACAAAATTTTCGGCATCGGCATGCAGATTACGCACGGTTGTGTCCGCATGTATCCCGAAGATATTGAGGATTTGTACAATAATGTTCCTGTCGGTACGCCGGTCTATATCGTCAAGCAGCAGTTCAAGGTGGGCTGGTTGAACAACAAGCTTTATGTCGAGGCGCATCCTGATCTGGAAGGCGAGGAAACCAGCATGGAAGAACGCATGGCCAGGGTTTTGCCGCTGATGGAAAAAGCCAATAATATGGAAATGCCGCTTTATGACCAACAGGCATTGACTGAAGTGCTGACCCATATGGATGGCGTGCCGGCTCCCGTTTATGAGCGCTTCCCGCCGCTGGAAGAGGTGATGCCGACCACCGCGTCAGCTTCTGCGCCTGCACCGGCAGCGGTTCCTGCACCTGCACCGGCAGCAGCGGCTCCAGCTCCGGTACCTACAGGCAAGCCTTCGCCCTCAGGTTATTATCGCGGCCCGCAGGTCAGCAAGCCGATTCCGGGCTCTTATTAGCCTTAAGCGTCGGGTTACGGCTAGCGCCTAACCCGACCTACACAACTGTTCCGTTCACAAATGCCGGATGCGAAGGAAGGCCAACCAGCTAACCCGAGTTCGACGTCCTTTGTGGGAGGGGCTTTAGCCGCGACGAATGTTTCTGTCGCGGCTAAAGCCCCTCCCACAATCCACTAAAAAGCCCCTCCCACTTCACCACCTCGTTATTCAGCCCGCAGCGCCTCCAGGGGCTCCAGGCGGGCGGCTTTCATGGCCGGCGCCACACCGGCGGCAACGCCGATCAACAACGACACCCCAAAAGCCGCAACTATATAGGCCCAGGCCAGTTGCACCGGTAATGCCGGCAGGATAGTGGCGGCAAGTTTTACAGCCATTATTCCGGCCAGTATGCCGGCCAAGCCGCCCGTGGCACTCAGCGCCAGCGCTTCGAACAGAAACAGTTGAAATATGGTGCCGCGTTTTGCGCCTATCGCCCTCAACAGGCCGATTTCTGAAATTCTTTCTGACACGGCGATGGTCATAATGGTAAATATGCCGACCGAGCCCACCAACAAGGAAATACTGCCCAAGGCGGCCACCGCCAAGGTGAGAATGCTCAAGATGGAATCCAGTTTTTCCAGCATCTGGTTCTGGGTCACCAGGGTGAAATCTTCCATGCCGTGCCGGGCGATTAACAGATTTTTAATGGCCTTTTCCACTTGTTTAACCGGTACGGTGCTTTTATAAAGCAGGTCTATTTCCATCAGGCTTTCCCGGTTGAACATTTCCAGGGCCTTGGCGGCCGGGATGTAGATAGTGTCGTCCATGTCAAAGCCCAGCATCTGGCCTTTTTTTTCCATGACGCCGATGACCCGATAGCGGTCGCTGCCGATGCGGATTCGCTGGCCCAAAGGACTGCTTTCGGCAAACAGCTCCGATGCCAGTTTATCGCCCAAAACGGCAAAGGCGCGCGGATTGCTTTCTTCGCCAGGGGGGAAGAACCGCCCGATAGCGACCTTGATTTTCCACACCTCTGGCACGGCGGAGCCCGCGCCAATCACATTGCTGCGGCGCTGTTTGCTGCCGGCTTCAATGCGCGCATTGCCCTGAACCACGGGCACCGTGGCAATAATATTTTCCAGCCTATCCAGACTCTCCGCGTCGGCCAGGGTCAGCGGCCTGACCGTGCTGATGGTGGAGCCGGAAATGCCGAAAGTGGTGGTTTTACCGGGCACCACCGCCACCAGATTGGTGCCGAACTGGGTAAATTCGGCCAGCACAAAGCTGTGAATGCCGCGGCCTATCGAAGTCAGGATGACGACGGCAGCAATGCCGATGATCAAACCCAGCGCGGTCAGTCCGGAGCGCAGTTTATGGCTGATGAGTGTGCGGTAGGCTAATAAGATTAAATCGGCGGTGCGCATGCTTATCTCTTGCCCAAGGCCTCGACCGGATCCAGTCGCGCCGCTTTTCGGGCCGGCAACACACCGAACAGGATGCCGGTAAACAAGGCCACTCCCAGCGCCGCCAACAAGGCCCAAATCGGCAGCTGAAATGGAAAATCAGGATAAATCGTCTGCAAGACTATCAGGGTCGCACGCCCTAAAACCAGGCCCAGCGCGGCGCCTGCCAGGGACAGCATCGCGGCTTCCGTTAAAAACAGGCCGTGTATCTGGCTTTTGGTGGCGCCCAGTGCTTTCAGCAGGCCGATTTCCGACGTTCGCTGGGTCACGCTGACCAGCATGACATTCATC
>Ga0208625_100375_pt1 | contig 11987 bp, 8 predicted proteins | sample LakWasMeta8_HOW4_2_FD_183858 | JGI IMG/M metagenome (GOLD analysis project Ga0208625, IMG submission 183858) | Freshwater sediment methanotrophic microbial communities from Lake Washington under simulated oxygen tension - Sediment Metagenome... | ecosystem: Environmental > Aquatic > Freshwater >... | reverse complement strand
CCGGCTCGCCCTGCACCAGCACTTTGCCGCTGAATTCAGAGATGACGGAGCCATCGTTTTGCACGGAGATAAAGCCATCGTGTTTTTCTGCGGTGGCATTGGTTAAGGGATAAAACACATGCGCGTAATACAACGCACCTTTAGATAGCGCCCAGTCCTTCATCGCCAATGCCACTACATCGGCAATCGACACATCCAGCTCGGCACTGGCTTCAATGGTTTTCTTTACCGATTTAAACACTTCTTTAGGCAGACTTTCCTTCATCTTAGCTAACGTAAACACGTCACTCGCCCATAAACTGGTCAGCGATTCGGGTGCTTTGGCTGGCATGGGTTGACGATTGGTGATGTTTTGAACAGCCTGAACGCGCGCAGTATTTCCAGTCATAAGTATTACCCTTGTTTGATGTTGAATGTCATTCAAACAGTAACCAGCAATAATTGAACCAATATGCCGATTTACTTACAGGTTTGCGTCTGGAGTGCGGATTGCAGCGGGTTGTGGACGTTTAGAAAAAAGTTATTACCGATTGAAAGAAGGCGTTGCGGGCGTTTTTAGTGCAAAAGATGAATTGGTTACACAAGTTTGGTGCGATGAATGGAAATGTTGGGCTTCATGCATTTAGCCGCAATTTTTCTATTGAGAAAGCCTGTGACTATCGACTTTCTCAACAAAACCACGATCTATTTTAAGCGTTTAATAGTTATGATTCTTCTTCATCTTGCACGGGATGCGTTTTCACGTCGCCGCGCTGAATACGCGCATAATCTTCAAGCCGTCTGGTCGCGGCATCAAAGGCATCGCGTATCGCGACATAAACATCTTCATGAGCTTTGTTGTCATGATGCTCGCGGCTAATGATTAATTCTTTGTGGGGCGTAGTGATGTCAATACGGATATGGTAAAGGTTACCTTGATGATGGTGGTGATGTTCGGCTTCTACGGCCACTCTGCAACTCATAATATGCGAATGAAATTTATCGAGCTTGCTGGCTTTCTCGCGAATTTTCGCCTCTACTGCCTCGGACGGAGGAATTCCGAGAAAAGTGATTTGTAGTGGAATTTGCATAAATATTCACCTCTTCTTGTTCTAACTATTAAGTGCATTTAAAGGGAGAATTGAAAACGCCAGTTTTCTGTATTTTAGTATTGTCATTAGCCAATAAAACCAGATCCTAAAATGACCGGTGCGATTGTTAACCAATATCAACCCCTAAACAATTCGTACAAACACTTAGAAGATTACCGCGAGATGATGCATGCCATAAACATCCAGACCGTGAGGGCCTAGGACCTGACAAGCCCAGCTTATTGGTTGCAGACGTGCTGCCAAGCCGGATGCTGTTGCAAGATCGTCAATGCCGATTCCAGTAATGCAAGTCCCGATTCGGTGCGGTGCCAGGTCGAGGCACCGGACGGATGTGGCAATGGGATTGCTTCGGCACTGTGACCATGAAAGGTAACAGGGTGAAGTGTACCGATCACATCGTTAAGTTTTTTCACCGGCATTAATTGGCTGATGGCCAGTTTGCCGACGGGCAGGATCAGAACCGGTTTAAGTAAATCGACTTCCGCTTGCAGCCAACCCGCACAGTTGTCGATTTCGGCCGGATTAGGCACACGATCACCACCTTTGGGATTTTTGCCGGGAAAACAACGGCACACTGCCGCCATGTACACACGCTGTCTAAATTTTTCTTCATCCAGCCCGATGCGTTCAAACCATTTGAACATCGTTTTACCCGCCGTCCAGGCAAAGGGTTTACCAAAGCCGCCTTCCTTATCGCCGGGCGCCTGACCGATTAATAAAATCGGCGATAACACCGGACTGCCACTGACCACAGGGCCGATCATCGCGGGACATTGGCTGCAATCTAGTAATGCGGCGCGATGCTCTCGTATAAGTTGTTCGCGGTTAGACATTGGTCGTCTTAAACTAAAGCCCTCTCCTTGCAGGAGAGGGTTGGGTGAGGGGAAGTCCAATCAGCATTCATCCAGAATTCTTAAAGATCAAGCTCGATACCAACCGGGCAATGATCCGAGCCGGTAATGTCCGGCAGAATAAACGCCTGCTTGACCTTGCCGAGCAACGCTTGGCTGGTCAACACATAATCAATCCGCCAACCCACGTTCCTTGCCCTAGCTCCGGCACGAAAACTCCACCAGCTGTAAGCCACCGTATCTGGATGCTTATGCCGGAAAGTATCAACCAATCCAGCGTCGATAAAACGACTGAAACCATCGATTTCAACCTGGGTATAACCGGATGATTTATTGTAATTCGGCTTTGGGCGGGCAATATCGATTTCCTGATGCGCGACATTAAAATCACCACAAGCAATCACCGGCTTCTTGCTTTGCAGCTGCTGTAAATAGGCCAAAAACTCCAAATCCCAGGTGTGCCGATAATCCAATCTGGCCAATTCCTCACCGGAATTCGGCACATACACATTAAGCAAATAGAAATGCTCAAACTCGGCAACGATCACCCGCCCTTCCCTGTCATGCTCGTCAATACCAATATCGTGAATGATTTGCAGCGGCTCCTGCTTGGATAAGATCGTCACCCCGGAATAGCCCTTGCGATCCGCGCAGTTGGAATAAATGTGATAGCCGTCGATGCCCTCAAGCGCTTTGTCGATTTGGTCAACCTGAGCCTTGGTTTCCTGCAACAAAATACAGTCCGCATCAAGCTGAGCGAGAGTTTCAGCAAAGCCCTTACCTTGCACAGCGCGAATGCCGTTAACATTCCAGGAGATTATTTTCATGTGGTTATTTAGTTGGAGAGTTGGACGTTAAGTCTTAATTGGGAAAATGTGGTTGGGGTTATTTTAACCGTATGGTTATCTGCGGAACCAGGCGTTTTGGGATTGATTGTTAAGATTTAATCGCTTCGTTTGTGTAGGTTGGTGCTGAGGCACGAAGCCCAACATTTAATGCGCAGAATTTTGGATTATTTGGTTTTAAGAGCCTTACCAAGTCCACTTGGGTTACGCCTACAATCAAGAACGCGAAAAACGGTAGCCTTGCCATCAATGATCTTATAGTAAATGGCATAAGGAAAACGTTTTGCTAATAAGCGAAAAAATCAAAAATGAACTGAATGAATGCCTCCGTAGAGAGCCAATGAATCTATCTCCGCAAATAAAATAATCGCCAACACCTGCTTCTTAATGATCATAGAATTTCCGTCCTGTCGCCATGTCTTCCATGGCTGAACGAAGAACTTGGACTTTCATTCAAACTGAGAACGCAATTCCTTTTTGGCTTGCTGCCAATCCAGAACCTCTATATCGCCAGCCAAGAATTTTTCTTCTGTCTCTTTAAGCGCTGTTTCATGCCAAGCCATATTAGGAAGACTGCTTTCGTCACTTACCAAATCTTCCCAAAGCGCTTCGATAATCTTAAGTTTTTCAACTGCAGACAAGTTATGAAGTTCATTTATGTTCATATTAAGGAATTGCCAGTTGTGAAATAAAAATGTTGGGCTTCATAGCATTTAGCCCAACCTACGAGCTAGATATTATGCATGCGCCTCACCACCAAGTTGCTTTAAAAGCCAATTTAGCTGATTCCTTGAGTTTGAAATAATTTCATCAAATATCAGGATGTTCGTATTTGGTTCTTGATTGTAGGATGGCGGCAAACCACTTCCGCGTTTCCCACCAATAAGTAAAACCTTAATGTTTGCATCTGTAAATGGCACAAAATCATTCCTGTATGCAGTGGCTTGTTGATAGTCTTCATACTTCAACGAATGACTAGGTCGCTTAAACTCCATTAGTAAGTATTCGTTTGCATGATTCACACTCAACATTAAATCAGGACGTTTATTTGCACGGCTTCCAGTGTATTTTTGATTAAGATGGCTTTCGACTTGCCGCTTTAGAGATTTATTACTACTAAAGACCGTGAATTGAATTCCAAATATCCACAAATTCGTTTCTAGTGATGAATGTATTAGCTTTTCATCCGTCTCTTCTATCTGACAAAGCTCTTCAAACCGATCAAGAAATTCAAGCCTACTTTGGGCTTGCTCTCCAACTATAGCTATTTCAGCCAAACCAAACTCTGCCAACACCCCAGCTAATTTGGATATATCTGAGTGATCCGCCTCATGAATATATTCAAGGACTGTCCGGTAATCTGTTCTTTCTAAAGCATCAAGTATTACACTTACAATCGGTTCTACCTTATAGTCCGGCTCCCCATAGTATCGACCTAATACTGATTTTATTGCCTTGTCTGCGTACTGGCGCTTGTATTCAGGAAGTAGTGCCAGCCTTTCGTTAATACGTTTCTGTAATCGAGCCTGAGTAAGATTAATTTCTCTCCCGTATTCTTCTTTAACTTTCTTTCTGATTATAGGTTGGACATACTTTTTAACCTCTTCATATAGCTCGCTATTCTCAACCAAAGCTCCCCAATCAGCAGTAACATGCTCAAACAACCCATCTACTTCGATTTCACCATATATCTTATCCAGGAGTTTAGGCGGAAAGTCGTCTGCAGAATCTAACCCAAAGAACTCAGGTTTACCGACTACTTTGCCACCCACTCGGATGGATATACCTGGTTGTTTAAGCTTCCCCTTTTGATTTGATATTGTGAATTCAAGTTTTATATTACCAACTGATGGCAAGATAGCCTCATGTTGAGAGTAGTTTCCTTGAATATCATCAATACCAAGAAGCTTCTCATTGACTGTTATTTCAAAATTTCTTTCTCTACCATACTCTTGTAATAAAAGTTGGCGAAATTTATCGGGATTGGGAAATGCTAAAGACTGATGTAGATTTGAAAGTGTTATGCGTGTCCCATGTAAACTCGATTCACAGTCTTCTACGATTAAATCTATTGGAAGTTTTTCAATATCTTCAGCAGTATCAAAATCTAAACTGTTGAGAGAAAACTCACACTTTTTGCCTCTAGTCCAAGTTTCCAACTTCATTGCGCTTGCCGCCATAAGTCCGGCAAACTTACCGATACCTTTTTTACCTTTTACTTTTCTATGCTTTTGAGAAGTAAACTCGCCGCGTCTTTTCCTTCTATCACTGGCTATAAACAAATATTCACGGCGTAACTCTTCTTCCGTCATACCCGATCCATTATCATAAATGATGATAGGGTTATCGATCATTGATGGAACGGGAAAAGTTACTGAAACTGATTCAGAGTCAGCATCCCAAGCATTATCAACCAATTCCTTTATGGCCTTTTCGGAAGATCGGTAATTTTCTGACAATAACTTAGCTAGCCTTATATCAACTTGAAACCCAATATTCTTCATCTATTAATTCTCAAAATTATTCACAGCATATAATATCGACTGACACTGGGGGACAAAAGAACCTCATAAAACGGTCTTTCATAATGGCATGGCTTCTTGAAGAATCCTTTGGCTCAAATATTTATTTAAACCTCTTTCGCTGACAACATCGACTTTGCGTTCTAACGCTTCGGATAGCGCCAAACTTAAACCGACTTGATCCAGCAGCGTTGTTCCAGGCAAAAAATCCACCAATAAATCAATGTCGCTGTCTTCTCGTTCTTCTCCGCGTATTACCGAACCAAACACACGCACATTAGCGGCATGGTATTGACCGGCAATGTCGAGAATTTGCTGTTTTTGCTGCTGTAAGGATTGAAGTAAGCTGGCCATGAGTTTTGGTAACTTAGTTGTAAGTGTTTAGTAAGGCAGGATCCTGAACTAGCATACCATTTCAGTCAACCACTATAGATAATGGGTTCGAACGCGGTAAGGTGTAATCGAGCTAGCGATGCTAGCCCTAAATTCAATTTTTTCAACAACCTCAAGATTGACTGTTTGCCTGACGTGCCAAAAATTATAGTTGTCTTGCATAATCAGCCAGCTTTCAGGGATCAACGCACTAATTTAGAACGCGACACCCACGTCATCGCCTCATTTTGGTGCAATCCATTACGAACTAAAACAACAAACAAAACACAACCAATTGAAATAGTTACGTTTTAACTTTTGGCACTGTTAATGCTTTTATATTAATGAACATGCTTTTGATTGTTCATCCCTGTGCTTGGTACCTTGGGCGTCCTATCTTTCTCCGATAGGACGCTTTTTTTTGCCTGACAATCTTTGCAAATTCTACAATTTATATTCACTTAAATTAGGGCGAATAGTTTGCTTATCTTTAAGTGTGATTTAACCCATTGCGCGAATTCGACTCCAAAAGTGCAAAACTTAGTAATGCTTTCCACACATGAATGAAGAAAAATTATTCCCCTACTTTCAGCCTATTGTTGGCATTGCCAGCGGCAGAATCATTGGTTATGAAGCCTTAGCCAGACAAGTGGGCATCGACGGCAACGTCATTTCGGCAGGCGAGTTATTCTCCTCGCCGCATATTGCTGATGAACAACTGATTGAATGGGATCGTATTGTTCGGCGGCAAGCACTGCAAAAATTCAGTACCTCAGATTGTAACGGCTACTTAACACTGAACATTTCCGCGCAATGGATTGACTATGTCTCTGATGTAAATTCATTACCGACCTTGCTGATGCTGGATGAATTTAATATTGACCGAAGCCGGATCATTATCGAAATCACTGAATCCAAAGGCGACTTGGACAAACTGGTCGACGTTGTCGATGTCTATCGAAAGCATGGATTGAAAGTGGCTATTGATGATTTTGGTGCGGGATTTTCGCAGTTGGAAAGAGTCATGGCCATCCAACCTGACATTATTAAATTGGATATGCGGCTATTTAAACAGGCCACTAAAGGCGGCATCGCCAGCGATATAGTGCACCTGCTAACCCGCTTAGCGAAACGCACCGGTTGCCGCATTGTGTGTGAAGGCGTGGAAACGGCCGAGGAATTCTTTTTCGGCTTAAGCTGTGGCGCTCAATATATGCAGGGCTATTTGTTTGCTCCGGCCGAGGCTGAATTTAAACATTCAAGCCATTATCAAACGCACATCAGCGAGTTAAGAAAAACCTTCCTAGACAACACGCTGACCAAAGAACAACACAAAATTCAATATATCGCCAAAATTAAAATTCTTTGCGAACAACTTAAGCAAGCATTAGCAACCGATTTCAATTTAAACCATCTATCAGCCCATCCCTTTGAGGAAAGTGGCGTTCTAAGGTTTTATTTGTGCAATAACGACGGTGAACAAGTCTCGTCAAATTTTAATTTTGCCGATGGCAAATGGTTTGAAGATCCCGCACAAATTGGCTTTAACTGGGCCTGGCGACCTTATTTTTATCAATTACTGGCACTTGAATCTGAAAATGACAACTATCGCCTGGTCACTTCAGAGCGCTATAGAGACTTTAATACCGATGTGCTTTGCAAAACGTTATCGCTCAGACTGGACGAGAAACGCATCTTACTAGTTGATATTGCCGCCGCATGGCTATGACTTTGACTCCGATTTAGACATCCCATTTACGCTCCAACCTGCACAAGATTAGTGAATGACCACCGCCTAACGCACTAAAAATGTGCATAGATTAAATCGCCTGCCTCAACACAAGCCCAACAATATCCGCTCAAACCTTAATTTGTAGCAAACCAGACAATATGGCTTACATCTTGCTGTTGCCATCAATGTCTCGTTTCATTTTTAACGCATAACAAGGAAACATAACATGCTGTCAGAGGCTGACCGTTTTGAAACATTCTCCCCCTATATTCGTAGCGTTGCCCAGTGCAAGGAAATTCTCCGTGAGTTGAATGGCACGTGGGGACTGATTTCTGCAATTGCGGAAATCAGTTGTCCCAAAGAAGCCGCCTCCATATTGCCGGCAATGGAAGCCACCAAAAAAGGCTTTGGCGATTTGGAAAGCACGTTGACCAATCAGCTGGTGTCTGAAGAAATCAAAAAAACCTGTCTGGAGCTGGAATCCAAGGCGCAAGTATCGATAGATATTTTGGTGCGTAACCTGTACGAGCGTACTGCTGACATCGGTTTTTTGGCGACTAACGCCGACATCTGCGATTTCGTGCAGGGCTCTACCAAAGGTGAGCGGATCTACATAGATGCGATTAATCAACTGCTCGACGAATACGGCTCAAAATATACCGTGTACGACGACATCATTATTCTCGATGCCAACAGCCATATCCTGGCAAGACTTGACCGCCACACCGGAAACGTCGATCAACGCATCTCAGACCCGATTATTCAACAGACATTACATTCGCTGGAAGACTATGTTGAAACCTTTGGTAAAACCAATCTCCGGCCCGGTGTCGATCGGGCGCTGATTTATTCAAAACGTATCCTCGACCCTCTCGATGACTCAGTGATTGGCGTGTTGTGCCTATCGTTTCGATTTGATAATGAAATGGACGGGGTATTTCGCAGCTTACAAAAGAGAGGTGACAAGGCGGCCATGTTGCTGCTGAACGCCGATTCTGTAGTGATTGCCACCAGTGATCCTGACCACGTACCCATCGGTCGTGTCATTGAAGCCGTTCGAGAAGGTGATGTCTACGGTGTCACTCAATTTGCCGGCCGCGAATACCTGTCTGTCACGCACCGAGGTCGTCCTTATCAAGGTTATGCCGGCCAAGAATGGTACGGACACGCGATGATTCCTTTGCATTCGGCATTTACGGCTTCCGCCTCTGAACGAGAAATCACTGCCGACATCCTTAGACATGGTGACTCGCTGTCACCGCAGCAATCCGGTGTAATCGCCGGTGCGGCTGAGGGCATCAACCAGTTCTTACACCGCGTTATTTGGAACGGCCAAGTCATGGCCACCAACGACCATGGCAATCTGGTATCGCTTAAAGCCATTCTCAGACAAATACGTTCGATGGGCGCACGCACCGCTCAAGCGCTGTCAGACTCAAGCAGCAAGCTGCATACCACAATGATCACCTCGGAACTGCGTAGTGCCGAGTCTATCGCGCGGTTGATGATTGATATTATGGATCGCAACCTCTACGAGCGGAGCAATGATTGCCGCTGGTGGGCACTGACCTCAGAAGTCCGGCGCATTCTTTCTGAAGGTCGTCTAAGTGCTGATGATGTCGCGAAAATCACCGACATTTTGAGCTATATCAACAAGCTGTATACCGTCTACACACGCCTTTTTATCTATGACATCAAAGGCACTATCGTGGCTGAATCCAATCTGCATAATGACCCCGTCAATGCGGTTGGTCGGCAGGTACATGCCAGCTATGCACAAGAAAGTTTTTCCTTGCGCTCGCCGCAAGAATACCGAGTTTCACTATTTGAAGACTCCTGGCTGTATGAAGGCAATCCCACTTATGTTTATAACGCGGCCATTCGTCATATCGATGACCTGAACAACGTCGTTGGCGGGATCGGCATCGTGTTTGACTCCACTCAGGAATTTAAACACATGCTGGAAGATTGCCTGCCCGACAAACCCGGCTCGTTTGGGTTATTTGTCGAACGCCCCAGCGGGCACATTATTGCCTCAACCGGCGATTTCAACTGCAAAGTGGGGGAAGTTTTTTGTACCGATCCTGAGTTTTTTGAACTCAAAGCAGGCTCCGGAAAATCCAAAATCGTGCTGTATAACAAAAAATATTATGCCGTCGGCTGTTACTCGTCACGCGGCTACCGCGAGTTTAAAACTACCGGCGATTACCAAAATGATGTCGCCGCCTTCGTGTTTATACCCATCGGAGAAAAAACTGAAGCCACCGATGCTAAGCAGAGAGAAACAATCGTTTACCCGCAAGAGCCGATAGGCGCTGAAACAGTCGATCTGGCAACGTTTTATATCGGTACCGAAATCTATGCACTTTTTGCTTGCGATGTGCTTGAAGCGGTTGATGTTGCGCTGGTCAACACCCTGCCGGGCGTTAAATCTTATATCGTTGGTAGCGTGATGTATTGCGATAACAGTCCAGACGGAATCAATGAAAAACTCCCGACCATGGTAATTGACGGTAGAATCTTGACTGGTCAGCCTGTCGATGTGGAACGAACAGAAAAATCCACCGGAGCGATTATTGTAGTCCGAACGCTAAAAGGCCCGGTTGGTTTACTGGTTGATGAGCTTGATGCCATCGCCACGTTTGAAAAATCGAAAATACAAGACGTAAATGAACTGCTGAGCGGTGACGGCGGTTACGTTAAATCATTAGTCAATATCCCAGAAAGCGACATCCCAGGAAAAATGCTTATTGTCTTGGATCAAGACCTGATTCTGGATGCTGTCCGCAAACGCTAATTTATTAATGCTACTAATTTTTGATTAGAAAGTTAATGTGTCGCAAGCGACGTAAATTTAAACGGGTTCTCGCACCCGAAGGCGAGATACTTTCTTTTGCACGGCCTCGGCAACTGCTCCTGCGTTGCTCTAGCTCCTGCATCCATGCAGTCGAAAAGAAAGTATCCAAAGAAAAAGCCGCCCGGACACCGCTTATTTCCTGCGCGCTGCCGTTGCCATCGGAGGTTGCCAAATGGGGCTCCTGCCCCATTGTCAACGCACGGCATCCATGCCGTGCCCCTACGGGCTGTTCCCGATAACAACGTCAGTGCTCGGCGCGGTATATGGGAGTTTTAGTTACGCTGCGCGTAACATCAATAACTTAAAAAAATCTCACTTAACATGACATCACCCATCGATCCTAAAGAACCCGAACACTTACGTTTACGCGAAGCCGCTCTTGAATATCACCAGTTTCCGACGCCGGGCAAAATCAGTGTCACGCCCACCAAGCATCTATCCAACCAGCGCGATCTGGCTTTAGCTTATTCGCCTGGTGTGGCCGCGGCTTGTGATGAAATCGTCAACGATGCCGCCAACGTTTTTAAATATACCGCCCGTGGCAATTTGGTGGGCGTCGTTACCAATGGTACGGCGGTGCTGGGTTTGGGCAATATCGGCCCATTGGCAGCCAAGCCGGTTATGGAAGGCAAGGCGGTATTATTCAAAAAATTCGCCGGGATCGATGTATTCGATCTTGAGCTGAATGAATCTGACCCGGACAAACTGTGTGACATTATCGCCGCGTTAGAGCCCACTTTTGGCGGCATTAATCTGGAAGATATTAAAGCGCCGGAATGCTTTTATATTGAACGCAAACTCAGCGAGCGCATGAATATTCCGGTGTTCCATGACGACCAGCATGGCACGGCTATTATCGTTGCAGCCGCATTGATCAACGGTTTAAAAGTTGTCGGCAAAGATCTTAAGCATTGTAAATTGGTGGTATCGGGTGCGGGTGCAGCGGCGCTTGCCTGTTTAAATTTGCTGGTTGAGGTCGGATTTCCGGTCGCAAACATTTTCGTCACCGACTTGGCCGGTGTGGTTTATCAAGGCCGCATTGAATTAATGGATCCTGATAAAGCCCGTTTTGCACAGGCAACCAATGCCCGCACTTTGGCCGAAATTATCATCGGTGCAGATATATTTCTGGGCTTATCAGCAGGCGGCGTATTGAAGCAAGACATGGTCAAACACATGGCTGATCGGCCAATCATATTTGCGTTAGCCAATCCCAATCCCGAGATTCTTCCGGAAGACATTAAGGCAGTCCGCAGCGATGCGATTATTGCCACTGGTCGCTCCGATTATCCCAATCAAGTGAATAACGTGTTGTGTTTCCCTTACATCTTCAGAGGCGCGCTGGATTGCGGCGCAACCACGGTAAACCTGGCAATGAAGATGGCCGCAGTGCAGGCAATTGCAGAATTAGCGCAAGCCGAGCAATCGGATATTGTGGCCAAAACCTACGGTGTGAATAACCTGTCTTTTGGCCCGGACTACCTGATTCCGATGCCTTTCGATCACCGGTTAATGACCAAAATCGCCCCGGCCATCGTGCATGCGGCGCAGGCTTCCGGTGTTGCCACCCGCCCGGTTGTCGATATGCAAGCGTATATCGAGCACTTACAACAATTTGCCTATCACAGCGGCACCTTCATGCGGCCCATTTTTCAACTGACCAAAGACGTACCGGCGTATAAAAAACGCATCGTCTTTGCGGAAGGCGAAGAAGAGA
>Ga0208625_100373_pt1 | contig 12019 bp, 11 predicted proteins | sample LakWasMeta8_HOW4_2_FD_183858 | JGI IMG/M metagenome (GOLD analysis project Ga0208625, IMG submission 183858) | Freshwater sediment methanotrophic microbial communities from Lake Washington under simulated oxygen tension - Sediment Metagenome... | ecosystem: Environmental > Aquatic > Freshwater >... | reverse complement strand
CCATGCAATTTCTGTTTGGCAACTAATAGCTTGCACGCCGATTAACAGGTCTGAGTATTAAGCCCCAACTACCATCCTTCACTGCCAGGCGGGTAGTTTGGCATTCTGGAAAACCGTAATGGCGTGCGATGCGCACTTTACAGGGTTTAGTGCTGCAAAGCCGGCATGGAACAATCAAGCGGTGAACGTGGGGCTCAACACCTCAAGCCAAAATCCACCGCTTCGAGCTCAATAACTGGTATTCATCACCAATACACCCCCACCAGCAAAAACGCCGCCAGCAGCAAGGCTTTCATCGCCCACAGCTCCCCGTAACAGCGGTCATAGTGGCTCATGATGTCCTCGACCTTGTTGCTGACTTGATCCTGCATGTGAATTTTTCTTGGCATGATGGCTCTCCTCGTGAGGGTACTGGTGTACTAATGTGAACGGTAACTGCGCATTTGCCCGACCAGGACGCCCTGGATCTCGACCTGTTCTGGGCGGTACGCCATCGCCGTCATGTTGGAATTGGCCGGGATCAACAGCACTTTCCCCGGCGATTGCTCGATGTATTTCAGGGTCGCTTCGGCCTTCTCGATCAGCGCCACCACGATCTCGCCGTTGCTGGCGTAGTTGCGCTGCTCGATGATCACCCAGTCGCCGTCGAAGATGCCGGCCTCGATCATCGAATCGCCCTGGATCTGCAGCACATAGCAGGGCTTCTCGCTTTTCAGCACTTCCGGCACCGCCATGTAGTTAATGTTTTCCAGCGCCTCGATCGGCTTGCCGGCGGCGATCCGGCCGACAAACGGCAAGGCATGTTCGCACGCGGCGTAATCGCGTTGCGCCTGGCCGCTCAGGCGGATGCCGCCTTGCTTGCTGCCGGTGAACGGCTCGACCAGGCCGGCGCCAATGAGGGCCATGATGTGTTTGTAGAGCGAGCCGCGCGAGGCCATGCCCAGCGCCGCACAGAGCTCGTCCAGCGTCGGCGGATAGGCGAAGCGTTCGTAGTTGTCGCGCAGAAAATCGAAGATTTCCCGCTGTCGACGGGTGAGTTCATTCATCAACCACTCCGGCTGTTTTATTTTTTGTCAGCTTACCAAAATCGGCCTAAAATGCCAGAAAAAAGAGAACAAAAAGAGAACGTAACTCACCCGCTTTTATGATGGACTAGCGGGAGCATTTGAACAGAAACTTACGGTTTCGCCATCGGTTTCCAGTTCATAACCGTAAGTTGCTGTACTGATCTCCAATCAAAACTGGAGTTAAATCCGGCCTTCTTCAATAGCCTTATAATAAGTTCGCCGCCCGATACCGACTTCAGAAACCGCTTTGCTGACACTTGTGCCATTGTCGACCAGCTTTTGCACTTGTTGTAGCTTGGCTTCGTTAATTGGCCTACGGCCTTTGTATTTTCCATCCGCTTTAGCGATTTCGATGCCTTCCCTTTGGCGTTCCAACATAATGCCTCTTTCAAATTCAGCAATAGCGGCCAGCATGGTGAGCATCAGTTGCCCAGTTGGAGATTTAGTATCTAAATTAATATTGAGGACTTCAAGGTCAGCGCCTTTCTGTTTTATCGCTTCGGCTATGTTCAACAAATCCTTGGTTGATCGCGCTAACCGATCCAACTTTGTCACCGTAACGGTATCGCCTTTTCGAATGTAAGCGAGTAATTTTTTTAACTCGGGACGATCAGCATTACTTCCCGATACTTTTTCCTTGAAAATCTCATGGCAATCCGCCTTGTTAAGTAATTCCAACTGAGCAGCCATATTTTGCTCCGTTGTGGATACTCGGCAATAGCCGATTTTCGATGAAGTCATGTTGTTTTGGTTGTTTTGTGCATATAGAATATGTGCAAATTATAAGCTGTGCATTTACCGCAATTCAACTACAAATGCACAAAATAGCGCCTATTTTGCGTGTGCAGTTAGATCAAGATTCAAATGCACAGCTTTTGGAACCCGAGAGCACCAAAAATAGGTGTCATTCAAAAACAACATCCGTTTTTCCAGGAATTCTAACTATCGCCAGTTTCTTGAAGAACTTTGTACCAATCAGCGAGTGCCGTTATCGATGACTACCAGTGAAGGTTTCTTAAACCGACGGCAACGCTACCAGTCCATTAAGCTGTCACAGGATTTCTCAGATGAAGAGATGGCCAGAGACTGGACACTTTCCGATGCCGACAAAAAGGAAATCAGCAAATACCGAAAAAATTCCCGGACATTTATTGCCATCCAGTTAAGCGCGTTACGCTTGTATGGTCGCTTTCTGGCCGAAGTCAATAGCCTGTCACCCCGCATTGTCAACTATCTCAACAACCAATTGGGTTTGCCGCCTTCGCTAACAGTAGCAACGCCGGATCGCGAAGCGACGTTATCTGAGTACCGAAAAAATATCCTGAATTATCTGGGCTTTGCCAAATACGACGATGAAGCCCAGTCTCGATTGCAAAAATGGTTGGAACAACAAGCTTTACAAGCACATCTGCCCGACGAGCTATTCTTGCGGGCCGAACGCTATCTTTTAGCCGAGCGTGTGGTATTACCAGGAAGCAGTGTGTTAGAGCGGCTGATTATCAGCGTTTGCTCTGAAACACATGAACAGTTATTTAAAATCTTGTGCGACAGGCTTACGCCAGAACTGAGAACAGCCATTGATAATCTGTTGGTCGTGCATCCCGGTGAACAACGTTCATTATTCTACCTGTTGAAAGAATATCCGCCATCAGCCACGATTTCTTCGATCCAGAGTTACCTGGAACGATACCGGAAACTTGAAGGAACAGGCATTAGTAAACTGGAAGCGCAGTGTGTCGATCCCGCCTTTATCGATTATCTTTACAAACTCGCCCGCCGCTACAGCGCAAGAGACATCAAGCGTTTTAAGGAACCCAAACGCTACGCCATGATGGCCTGTTTTCTTCTGGAAACCCGTAAGGCTTTACTGGATTACCTGGTCAAAATGCACGACCAGTTCATCATGGACATGTTGCGAAAAGCGAAGCACATTCATGAAATGAAACACCGAGAGTTTCGTAAACGTCAGAAAAAAGCCATTGATACGGTACTCGATACCACCCAGTTGATTGTCGATTGGCCGGACGACAAACCTTTACATAAAACGGATCTATGGCAACAGGTTGGCGAGAAGCAGTTGTTGGAATCCATGACTGATCTGCATAACTTCAAGCGGCTAGAAGAACGTGGGTATGGTGATATTTTGTTGGGACGTTACCCCAGCTTGCGCAAATATTTTGCCGAATTTATTCAGTTGCCATTCGCCGTAAAATCCGGCACCGAGCCACTAATGAATGGGATTAACCTGGTTCGTCAGTTGGATGCCGGTACTCTCAAGAAGATACCCGATAATGCCCCGATAGGATTTATTCCGCATGAGCTTCGCCGCTCATACAAGGATCAGGACGGCAATATAAAGCGTAATGCCTGGGAACTAGGGCTTGCGATTGCCATGAAAGAGGCGTTTCGCTCCGGCGATTTATATCTGCCGCGAAGTAAACAGCATGTGTCGTTCTGGGATCTCATGCTGGATGAGCGCCACTGGCAAGCCAGCCGAGAGGCTTCGTATGATATGCTTCAGCAGCCTTATCAGGATGCCGTTAAATCTGTCCTGACATTACAATTCCATGAGGCCGTTGCTAAAGCTGAAAAAGGTTTTGGCCTCGATACGTTCGCAGAAATCAAGGATGGCAAATTGAGGCTGAAAAAAGACGACAAAGCCGAAATCCCCGATGCCGTCATCAAGCTGCAAAAAGTCATTGATGCCAGTCTGCCACCTATTCGAATTGAGCAGCTACTGATGGAAGTGGATCGGCAAACAGGGTTTAGCCGCCACTTTATCCCCCTACAGCAACACCAGTCCAGACCGGCAAATTTTTACAAAACGCTGATTGCAGCGATGATCTCACAGGCAACCAATCTCGGTGTGGTCGCCATGAGCGCCAGTGTTAAAGGTGTGACCTTGGATATGTTACGGCACGTCTTACAATTCTATGTGCGCGAGGAAACCAACAAAAATGCCAGTGCCGAAATTGTCAATCAGCATCATCAGTTGCCGTTCAGCGGGATTCATGGCTCGGGTACGGTCTCGTCATCCGATGCTCAGCGTTTCAAAATCAGGGCCGACACCCTGCTAGCCTCTTATTACCCAAGGTATTACGGATATTATGAGAAAGCGATCGGAATTTACACCCATGTGTCCGACCAATATGCCGTGTACAGCACCAAGGCTATATCCTGTAGCCCCAGAGAGGCGTTGTACGTCTTGGATGGCTTGCTGGAAAATAATTCTATCCTGAAAATCCGGGAGCACACGACGGACACCCACGGCTATACCGAAATCGTATTTGCCTTGTGCTACCTATTGGGTTATTACTTCATGCCCAGAATTCGCGACCTAAAGGATCAACAGCTCTACAAAGTAGATCGGAACGTCAATCACGGCATCTTCAACCCCTTGCTCAACAAGACGGCCGATATTGATATTGTCGAAGAGCAGTGGGAAGCGATGATCCATGTTGCCCAATCTCTCAAGGAACGGACGGCGCCGGCGCATGTGATTGTTCAGCGCTTAACCAATAGTTTTCCAGCCGACCGACTTTCGAGGGCGTTTACCAATCTGGGGCGGATCATTAAAACGGAATATATCCTGCGGTATATCACGGACAAGCCGCTTCGCCGAACCGTTCAATTGCAACTCAATAAAGGGGAATATCGGCACAAGCTGCCACGATGGGTTTTCTTTGCCAACCAGGGTGAATTTACCACCGGTGATTACGAGGAAATCATGAATAAAGCCAGTTGCTTGAGCTTGGTGTCAAATGCGATCTTGTACTGGAATACGTCCAGAATTAGCGAGATTGTCGAGGACTTGAGAAACCAAGGGGAAATAGTGGACGACGAAACACTGGCTCATATCTCTCTATTGCCATACAAACATGTACTTCCGAACGGAACTTATTTTATTGAAGAAGAGTGAGTGTATATTCTTGATCAAACCTGGCACTTTTTCCAATTCCAAAGCAGCCGCTGGAAATGATGTCTACTGATCGGAAGCAGTCGGCCAAAACCGGTCATTGATGATGTCGGCGTAATTTTTCGTCCGTCACTCCAACGAACGGCCGCTTTTGGGCGAGCAATTTTGTATCGTCGTCAACTCAACTCGGCCAAAACCCGCCGCTCGGAGTAGCTATCCGATTTTAATAATTAAGGCACCATGTAACCCAATCGGCTGTCCGGTATTCGGCTTCGTTTTGGGTCGTCGTTTGATGGCTCTAGGCTCAATACGTCCAGGTCGGTTGTCAACCAACTGTTCAGCCACTAAAAGGAGCAGGCAGACCCGAGAGGAATCCGGGTGACCGTTTGCTTTCGGGTTTACCTTTGCATCCATTACGATTCATATAGAGCCAATTTCACTTTGCCCGTGGGCTAACTTGAGTCGCTGACACAAAAAACTCGACGATATCCTGACTTCGCTCGGGCCAATGTGAATGGATGTTATCACCTTCACAGTACAACGTTTTTACGCCCCCGGCACACCCTGAATAAGAGGAGCAACCATTTGCGATTTTATCCGGAATAGGATCACATTTATTACAAGCTGCCCACCAACCCACCGCTTGCTGACCATAACCAGGAAACAGGCGATCCTTGCTGCTGTGCATGATCATAACCGGCAAGGGCTCGGGGCATTTGCGGTCGCGTAAATCATCATACGCAACCCCTGCTGCGCTCGGCGCAATTGCACGTGGGATGTGTCGTGTGCCAGTCATAAACGCTAATGCCATTGCCGAAGTTCCTCCATCGGAATGTCCCGTAACATAGACCTGTTTTTCATCAATACACCACTTTTTGGCCATTAAACTGGGAATGGTGCCTAATTCTACGGTAGTGCTGGGCGATAATTCCGGGTGATCCGCATAGGCCACGATGAAACCGGCTTGGGTAGCAGGAAAAGTGAACCCAGTTGTTTTTTCGGTTTTAGCCCGATTCGATCCGGCCGGAGAAAATACCAGTAATAGTGGGTGGGCAACGGATGCATCATAATTGGCTGGTGTGCGGACATTGTATTTGATGCCATTTTCGGTTTCTTCGCCATAAGTCTCTCCAGCGTCTCCACTGAGTTGACCAGCTTTGCAAAGACGTTGCAGCATCTCAGGTCGATACACGGCCTGCCCCAATTCTACTGATTCGCCGCTATGATCCATCAAAAGCATGACAACCATTGCTAATATCGGTAAACCGAATAGCACTTTCTGCCAAGAATTGGTTCTTAAAAGATAAACCTTTAATTGAGCCATATTCATAGTCATATTCCCCCTAAGTACGTTTGACTCGCCTGTACCATTCGATCATGCCTCAGGCGAGTGATTGGGCGCTTCCTTATTCGCTAACTTCATTACAATATAAGCCAGCAACAACAAGCTTCCGATTATCACAATCTGCAGCATATAGCTTTTTCCGGGAACCGATTCCAGGCCAACAGAGAATGGAATATGAGTATCAAGACGCTTATCCTTGTCGACAATAGCGATGTGTGCCAAATAATTACCAGCACCATATTGACTAAAATCGACCATACTATCGAAAGTACCGTTTTTAACTTTTTTCGGCTGCTGATAAAAAACCCTTTGCCCTTCAGGTTCTTTGGTGATTTCGAATTCCACGCTGACATTGCGCAGACTTTTACCTTCGTAGTCGAACACCAAATTAGTTGGGCCGATTTCGGGAATGATGCTGCAATATTCCCGATCCCCTGACAGAGTCGGGGTATAGGCCGTGAAATGGACTCGTTCAAAACCAACCCTCGTAACGCAAGCATCGGCCTCGTCAGGCGCACCTCGATGCGCTTGGGCAATAGTTGGCATTAATCCGACCCAAAAGACAACAGGCAGCAGACCCAGCCACCTAATGCGCTTATAAGCCACCTTTTTTAGTTTGTTGATTGAGTTAGACATTGATTTGCCTCCACTGTGATTATGTTAAATCCGATGGTCGGATTAGAAATCAAAGGTTTCCACCTCGGAGATCAGAAACAACGGCTCACCACCGCTAGAAATCTCAACGGCATGCTGAGCTGTTTCTTGACCGCCTGGTGAATTCAGACAAGCCTTTAATTCGGCGAGCGATGGAAAATAAACCTCGGCAATTCGATGAAACTGCGCTGCAGATTTGTCTACATTGGAAAGAATCAATGAGGCGACAAATCGTGTTTTGCCGGCCAGCTTTTCGACAGCCATCGGCACATGCTCATCAGCATAACGACGTTCAAAAGTTTTTAAATCTGTTGGCGTAGGGTACATTACGATTAATTTTGCAGTTTTCATAGGAATATTGAATATTTATTTGATTGGACGTTTATATTAAATAATGAGTTAGGAAAATAGTAAAATACCAATTTTCTATGAAACAATAGGTTTTTCCTATTCAAAAAGGGGCAAACTGTGGAAATGCAACAAATTCGCTATTTTCTCGCCGTCTGCGATAAAGGTTCGTTCACTCGCGCTGCACAAGCAACCTATGTGGCCCAACCCTCGCTGACCCAAGCAATTAAGAAATTGGAAGAAGAACTTGGCGGTGAGCTATTTAGCCGAGACCGCAGCGGATGTCGGTTGACGGCTTTAGGACGTTTGGTCGAACCTTCTATACGTGAAATAGTGCGCAAGACGCAAGCTCTCAAAGCTGAGGCTGTGCGTTTCAGCCGCTTAAATACTGTGCCACTTCGCATCGGCGTGATGACGACCATTGCCGCACACCATTTAAGTCCATTCTTCACTAACTTTCAGCAAGAACGACCCCATGTAGAACTGGAATTAATTGTCGACAGTGAATGCAATCTATTGAATCAACTTGATGAAGATGGCCTGGATTTAGTTATCAGCGCACCAACATCCTTACTGGCAGAGCATTACCAGTCTTTAAAGCTTTACGAAGAACGCTATGTCGTTGTCTTCAACGACAAACACCGTTTCAATCAAATGCAACAAATTGATTTAGCGACCATACAAGCTGAACCTTACTTGGATCGCCTGAACTGTGAATTGCGTGAAACACTGAGGAGTGTGTGCCAGGGACGGCAGGTCAATCTTTATGCTGCCTATAGAAGTAATAGCGAAGAGTGGATACTGAGTATGGTACGCGCCGGCATCGGTGTTGCGCTAATGCCGGAATTCACCATCACCAAAAATGCAGATCAGATTCGAGTTCGTTATCTGTCAGATCCGGAAATTCGTCGCACCATCTGCGCTATATTCCCACCCACATCGGCCGCAAAACCCGAAGTGGCAGAAGTATTGAAAAGTCTGCGGATGAGTTTTTAAAAAATCACTGGTTAGGCAAAACTAAATCAAAAGTCCGATTATGGCGTTTAAAGGGGTTAGGAAACCTCTGATTATTGCAGTTTTTCAAGAAAAATTGACGCGCAAGCCATTGTTTTAATGGGTGCTGAAGCAATCGGCCAGAAAGCCGTCATACATGTTTCTCAATAGCTGACCTGCAAATAGGCTTGAGCAGACCTTCACCAACTCAATTTATTGTTGAAGGTTACAATGAAAAGCCCAGTTTTATTTGGTCAATTGCTTGGCAAATCAAAATCCTTTTAATATTCATACATCACGTTCTCAATACGGCGATCTGGCACTAACCATAGCAATGCGACCAGCACATAAAGCCCTTGAGCTAACCATGGCGACCAAAACGTGCTTAGTGTCGCTATTAAGTAAATCAATGGTGAGGATTTACCCTTCCAGTCGCTACCGACAGCTCTTTTTAATAGCGAATTTGTCCCTTGTGAACCGATGATGAGGTATTGTAATAATATGTAAGCGATTGCTGCCATCAATAGAACCACGCCGTAAGCCATCGTTGGTATAGCCGCAAAGTGATTTTCCCCCATCCAGGCAGTTGTGAACGGAAATAACGATAACCAGAACAATAAATGCAGGTTTGCCCACAATATCGAACCAGTGACTTTTTGGCATGTATGCAGTAAATGGTGATGGTTATTCCAGTAAATGCCTACATAGACGAAGCTCAACACATAGCTTAAAAGCACAGGAATCAAAGGAATCAGCGCATTGATGTCCGCAGTATGGGGTACTTTCAATTCCAATACCATGATGGTGATAATGATGGCCAGTACCCCATCACTGAATGCCTCCAGCCGACCTTTACCCATGTCTTACCTCGTTAACGTACTGTAGTGATGGGTAGCTATTATTACAGCCTATGGTTACGCACTGTTTTTTAAAATACAAAATTCAATTGGGCTCTTACATAATCGCTATCATGTCCACCTTCAGTAATCACTTGTCCCGCAAAAAATGGGTGTAAGTAAAACCGAAGGAAAGGTGTTTATTGATTTCTCACTCTGTGTTTGCCGAAATGGCGAGGGCTCGATATTGGCAGGCACCCTCTATATGTGGATGTCGCAAAATTGGCCGTTGGATGCGGTCGCCAATGGCCGCTTTGTAGATCTCCAGTTCCCAGGCGCTGGATTTAGCTGACTGACTGGTTTGGAGAAGTGCGACCGTCAAGTTTGGGTCGTGACCTGATGGCCAGTCTGTTCGAAATGAATCATTGTCAGTGGCCGCTTTAGAGAAATTTTGCATAGTCGGATTTTGTTGAAACCGTAAGTTTCTGTTCAAATGCTCCCGCTAGTCCTAGAATGACGCAACCGCCCGTGATTACGCGTGTACAGAAGCAGTCAGGATTTTTTTTAACTGGGCTATATAAGGCATAGAGCAAACCTCTGAGTAAATGAATAGATATGTGCTCCCAAATGATGAATAGGATCTTTGAAAGAAAGCATCAAGTTGTTCGGTGGGCATGGGCAAAGTCTACCATAAATAGTTTTTATTAGAACCTTTGTTGTTCTAGTGAAAACTATTTTTTAGGTAGGTCTCTTTGGCCTTGCTCCAGTTTCGAGGACGGCGTGACATCGGATTGCGGAAATAACTTCAAGGCTGAGTCTGATCATCCAGTTTGCCTGGCAGCGGCCAGTCTAACCCGTGCCGCATGGCCAGCTGGAGGATGTTTTGAATGCTGCCGACACTGATTTGCCGAATGCTTAAATCGGCCGTGTAATGGAGTCTGAGGACTTCTCTGATTTTCGCTGTCACCGGCAATGAAAATTACTCCAATTAATGAATATTGCCGCTGACAGACACTCGCCAATCTGGCCTAATGACGCTTTGAATCCCATGCCTGATAGCACGATAGATGTTTGACCAAGCGCTCAAACAGAAAATGAGATTGGCCGAGGCCAGAAAGAAGCCCAAATAAAGGAATGATAACCAAATGATATCGGGGTTATCATTCTTGAACCTATCATTAAGAATTAGTTCTTTATCGGACGAGTATGATATATCGCTATGCAGCTGATGCCGTTTTGCTTTTACATCTTGCATTTATCGTTTTTGCAGTGTTTGGAGGCCTGCTAATCGTTTGGTGGAGGGGATTCTTTTTTCTTCACCTCCCCGCCTTGGTGTGGGGTATATTCGTTGAACTTACCGGTCGAATATGTCCCTTAACAAGCCTGGAGAATATGCTTCGCATCAAGGCCGGGACTGCTGGCTACAATGAGAGCTTTGTGGAGCATTATCTCCTTGGCGTCATATATCCAGACGGCCTCACAAGGGAAATACAGTATTTCCTTGGCGCTCTCGTTGCCGTCATCAATTTTTTCATTTACCTCTGGCTTTTCTATTATTTGCGTCAAAGGAATACAAAAGATACCGACTTAGATCAAAGCGACTAGGAATTGGCCAGAATGTCGATGACGAGGCAGCTACAGCCTTCTTAATGTCGGCAGACCTTAAATCGAACAAAACACCCCATCTGCACTTAAGTGGAAATGTTAAATGGCCGAGCTTAGTAGTAATTGAGGTAATTGATTAAGGTCAATTAATGTATAAGCTATTCAAATGTAAAAAATAACTTGATGGGTACTAAAGAACTATGGCCAATAACGATCTTCAAGACTTCATAAAATACATCGGTTCGCTGTGGGGAGTACTTGGCGGCATTATAGTCATTTTTCCCCTAGCTGATGTTCTCTTCAATGTGATACCTCTGCCTGAAGATGGCTATGGGAAATCTACCGCTCCCGTTGCTATCCCTTTAACCTCGGTCGTAGCACTTTTTATACTGCTCTATACTTTTGCGCAACGCACCCAGTCCAGATACTTAACACTGCGCCGGTCCAGCATATTTTTTGTTTTTGGCATGATTTCATTGATTTCATTTTTTTTATTGGAACACTTTGAATATCCGTTGAGGGTCAGGATATTTCCCAGTCTTGATAGTTCAGACGACTATATTCTTTACCTGGTTTTCGTGGTTCCCTTTTACGTTGGTTTTTTTGCTTGCGTCACGCGGGCTTTCGCCATTTTGGCTTTGTTGGAATTCAAACGAGGAAGCAAGATAACCAGAATATCTGACAGTTGAAGTAAATTGCTGTTTAATTTGAGCAACTGTCGGGTAATACAAGGGCTTATTTTAGCATTGCTGTTACTGCTGGTGTGATGCAGTAGGCATGAACTTGAGCCGGGGGTTGTTGATCGGTGACTGTTGGGTATTTGGCTTAATTTTTATGATTATTTTAGGCGTTTTGGTTATTTTCTTGACGGCTTTTTATTCTTGACCAGGATGCCTTGATCGGAAAAGGTATCTGGTCGAGGCTGAGTTAGCATGATGAAATCCCGCTTAATGCCCACTTTGCTTCTGCTGTTTGCCTTGGCATTTTATACCTTGGGATGCTCTGGTTTAGAATGGTTCGCTCATGATAGGCGCCACTTTTGAATTGTGTTTTTGGCAGCGTTTTTATAAAGCCCGAAATTGTTAAAAGACGCCAAATTTTATCGACTAAGTGTAAAGCCGAACATATTCACGGACAAACACCTGCATAGGGGTATTGCCGTGACGATAATCCTGATAGGCCTTATCGAGATCCACGGGCGTTATATAGGCATACATCCCATATCCTGTTTTGGTGATGAACTCAGCGCTCAAGA
>Ga0208625_100371_pt1 | contig 12035 bp, 13 predicted proteins | sample LakWasMeta8_HOW4_2_FD_183858 | JGI IMG/M metagenome (GOLD analysis project Ga0208625, IMG submission 183858) | Freshwater sediment methanotrophic microbial communities from Lake Washington under simulated oxygen tension - Sediment Metagenome... | ecosystem: Environmental > Aquatic > Freshwater >... | reverse complement strand
GGGTAAAGCTTGGAAATTTTGAAATTACTTAATGAAACAAGGACGAGGTACTACCAGGAGAAACAACGAAATGGTAAACAGAGGTAAATCATATTTTCTAGCTGGTGCCCATTCTACGCGAATAATGGGGCTTGTCAATCTTATTCGGACAATGCCCGCCAAGCTAAATATAGGGCATCCATTGAATATCAAAAATGTGCTAAATAAGCATCAATAAAGTACACTTTTAGTACCAATACGGCACCTAATCAATACTATGCACGAACTCACCGAACGCGAACTCTACCAGGCCCTGGAATACGCCAAGAGCCTTGACGAAGAAGCCGGCCGCGAAATCTTAATCCAATTCCAACTGGAACAACCGGCGCTGGCGCAAACCATCTTCGGCGTATTTCCAGAAGTAATCGCCGAACAGGATCAGGACATGTCCTACCTGTTCCAGGATCTTTGCTTCGATGTGCTTTGCGTTTTCGAAAAAGCCTTCGGCTCCCTGCCCTCTCAAAATGACATGGACTTTGACTGGCTGGAAAAACAGGCGGTGCTTTTAGATACGGAACTGCAAGCGCTGGTTAAAGATCGCCCCATGGACGAAAAGATAAGATCGAAGCTTCAAGACCGGCTTGTTAAGCGAGTCCAGGAAGATACCGCGCAGTTAGGCTTGATCAATTTCATGAATGCGGTAATTGATGATTTTGCCTCTGAAAACACCAACCGTGTTCCTGCGATCCGGATCACCCAAACCATGATCTTCATCGTGGTCCGACTATTCAGCAACATGTACAGCCAAGCATCCAAGAAATAGTACTGTATTTTAAAAGACTAGCCAGCCGTAGTCTTTAAGTATTAATTGGGTGCTTGTAAGGCCTATCCTTCGTGTAAGTGCATTTTAAGCGTTTATACGTATTGTGAATTCAGTTTAAGTCACGATAAAGTTGATTGGCTAGATTAGCATTAGCTAGATAATTCAGAGTCATTATCGAGAAATATTTATTACGATGACTGAATGTGTTTGCTTATAAGGCATTTTTTACCGACACCATCCAATAATTACAACTAAGGCTTTAATTTTATGAACATTATCAAAAACACAACGTTAACATTATTATTGGCATTTTCTTTAGGCTCATTCGGCACTGTCGCTTATGCAGAAGAAACCGTCAAAAGTTCAGCTTACAGCCCCAATGAAGCCATTATGCATATTGAGGCGGCTAGAGTCGAGATCAGCAAAAACGATTTCGTGCCACCCAGCCAACACATTAAAGAGGCGCGTGCGGTGTCCGAGAAAGTAACGGGGAATCCGGACATTGTGAAAAAGGCGCACGCATGCATCATCCAGGCGCAAATCAAAACAAACCGGGGTGATATAAAAGGTGCGACAGAGGAATTGAACAAGGCATTAGATTTATATAAGTCACTCTGAATCTGAATACCGTTTTTTGTACTCTGAAATTCAACCCGGTTGTTGGCGTAACAGCTGGAGGTGTTCCGGTTAGCGCTTACTTAAGTCTTAATCATATGAATTAACAAAGAAAAAGCTGGCCTGACAGGATGGTAAATTTTAGGCACTAAACCCACGTAACCCTCTCAGCACCAGCTTTTGTTCATAATCTGACCGGAGACTATCCGACAGTTGCCAGGTAAGAGGAGCACTGATTACCAAGCCGCCCTGTCGTAGATGACCATTGCATAATCAAAGCAATTTTCCCACTGCATTGCATTCATCGCTAGTCAATTCAAATTCGAAAATCGCCAAATCTGCCCGCATGTGGCTTTCCGATGTCGTGCCCGTTAAGGGAATAATCCCGATTTGGCTCAAGTATCGAAAAAATACCTGGGCCGTGCTGCGCCGGTATTTTTCCGCCAGCCCATGTAGGGTGGCATGCGCCAATACCCCCGGATTGGCGGTCAGCGTCCAGAAACTTTGGTAAACGATCCGCTGTTGGCGGCAAAAATCACGAATCTGACGGTCATACTGGGTCTCGGCATAAAAACGGTTCTGGATCACGGCCGGTTTGACCTCGGCTGATCGGTACAAACCCTCAAATTGGTGGAGATCGTAGCAATTGCTGATACCCAACTGTTTGGCCCCGCCGCTGTGAAAAATCCGCTCCATCGCCCGCCACACTTCCAATGTTTGTTGCGAGTCAGCCAACGGCGAATGCAGCACGAGACAGTCCAGGTAGGAAGTTTGCAGATTTTTCAGCGAGGTTTTGAATGATTGCGCGACTTGCTCATCAAGGCTGGCCTTCGAATCGTAAGGTACTTGCGCTGGATCCTGACCGCTCAAGGGCGTGAATTTAGTTTGCAGATAAAGTTCATCGCGACCTAGGCCTCGGCGCAAACAGGCTGCCACGCCGTCGCCGACACCGGCTTCGTTGTAATGCTTGGGCTGGCAGGCGGTATCAATGCCTCGAAAGCCCAGAGTGATGGCCTGCTCCACCAGTGCCGCGGTATTGTCTTTTTTCCAGGCCGTACCGTAAATAATCAGGGGCATCCGTACGCCGGCAGCGGAAATCAAGAAGTCTTTCGGATTCATGTCTGCTCCAGGAAGAAAGTTCGGCTACGATTATCCACACACACGTCGAAGTTGACAATGCGCCGGCATTGCAAGACCTGCTCAATGGAGGGTATCGGCATTCAACGCACGCCGCTGTTTGATCAAAACATAGACACAGCACAAAAGCGCTGCGATCATCAACAAGGCACCTATGAGATAGGAGAGGTTCGCCAGCAAATGGTCATGCCGCAGCAGGCCCGATTCGGTCAGCAGATATTCCCAATCGTGGAAGCCGTAAGGAGCAGAATGGCCGAAATTGCCGCCCAGCAAAGGCAGCTGCCCTGCCCTGGCATCGTTGATATATGGGGCAATATCCAGAAAATTCTCGCCCAGCCACCCTAATGACACGGCCGCTCCGTAAGGGTCGCGGGTTTTCAGCAACAAGGTCAGCATACAAATCAACGGCATTAGCAATTGCCCCAGCGTGCCCCCCAATGAAGCAATGAATGCGCCGAACGGCCTGAAAATCAGATGGCCGGCTTCATGGAACGGCAGGTTGACGTTGTGCAGAAAGGATTCGCCGACGGCGTTGCTGGCTATGGAGGGCGTGATCAGCAGCCAGCTCCAGACCAAAAAAGCCGGCAACAACAGGCAGCGCCCCCAAAACGCCGCCTGACTCTGCAGGTAGACATCGGTTTCGAGCAGCGTGTGCAGCCCGTTGCCAGGCGGATCCAGGTTGAATGTGACTCGAGGCGGATCCGGCTGTTGTGACGGATGGTCGTGATACTGGTAATATTTGGCGAAGACAATGCCGCAATGCGGGCAGATCTGCTGGACAGCTTGAACTTCCTGATGGCATTTAGGGCAGTTGCTCATAGAGGGTCTCCGGGCCGTGTCGACTGACAATATTAAATGGCGTGTTTGCCAACAACAAACCATAGCAGCAATGCGGCAGTGTGTAAGGTTTTATTGCCTAATAGATGACAATCAGGATGCGCCTTTGTTGAGATGCTTATTGATCTGCCTGCTGAGCCGAATCGGTAACGTCAATTTTTTAAATTATGATGCCAGAATTGATATTTTCCATTGCTGAAAACGCTGATGCCGAGCCGCTTGCCGAGCTGATCAACTCGGCTTATCGCGGCGAATCCAGCAAACAAGGCTGAACCACCGAAGCCGATTTGCTCGACGGCCGCAGAACCGACACCGAGGAAATCAGGCGTTTGATCGCTGCTGACGACTCGATGCTGATACTTTGCAGGATGCACGCAGAATTACTGGGATCGGTGCATTTGCAAATAATCAGCGGGCAGGTTCATCTGAGCATGTTCGCCGTCAGTCCGCCCAGGCAGGGACTCGGCATAGGCAAACAGTTGCTGCAAGCGGCGGAAAGAACCGCCAGGCAAAAATGGCAGGTGAACCGCTTTGTCATGGCCGTCATCCCCTGCCGGCATGAACTGATCGCTTTTTATGAACGACGGGGTTACCGGCGCACGGGCATAAGCCAGGCGTTTCCGGTCAATCCTTCACTGTGGACGGCTAAAGTTGCCGGTTTGCGTTTGGAATATTTGGAAAAGGTTCTATAGGTTCACTGCCCTTAACATGATCGAGATTTCGGCGCATGGTGGGTAAGCGGCAGCAAACAATAACGCCATTTAAAGCGTGCGCACCTGCATAAAAACGGATAAATATGATTATCAGAACATTGTCCTTATTTTGGCTGTTATCGATGCAGGGTATTGTTAATGCGGCGACTGACTGGCGTCATGGCCCTTATATCGTCGATAGTTTTTTTGAAATTGCATTGAAAAACGAATATTCAAAGAAAGACCTATTCGTTAGAAAGTGGCCGACAACCGGCATCCGGTATCACTACGTGCATCGTGTCGCGGACAAGGGATTGCATGAGGAATTAACCGAACTGCATCTGCGTCATTTGCAGACGATTATCGGCTTGCCCATCAAGCCGGCCAACAACGCGAAGGAAGCCGGTCTGATCATCGTCTTTAGCCACGAAGACAGTTTAAAAGACGATTTGCAGCGCTTTTTTGGCATGCGCTCGGCCAATGAGCGGGAACACTTTTTCCGGCACAGCGTCTGTTTGGGGCGATTTTCGACCCAAGCCGATGGCACCATTAAAAAGGCTGTGGTCATCATTCCGGTTGATCGCGCCAGGGATCAGGCCAAACTGGTGGATTGCATAGTCGAAGAATTGACCCAGGTGCTGGGACTGCCCAATGACTCAGAAAAAGTGTATCCCTCCATCTTTAACGATCGTTCAGTTGATCATCTCTTGACGGGGCTGGATTATACCTTGCTAAAAATTCTGTACGATCCGCGCTTGCGCACCGGGATGAACAAGACCGAAGCGATGCCAGTGGTTGAAGACATCGTTGCGGGATTTATACTGCGCGGATGGATCGACAGCGCCGATAGACAGGTACAGCGCGGCGGCTTATACCCCTTGCTGAACGGATCGCCATGACCGAAAACCGGTGGCTTAATATCCTTGCTGCCAGTAAGGCTCGCGCATTGGCATGGGAGCGGTTTGGTAAACAGGTTGACTGTTCTGCAGCGCCCCGGACTTGTCCATAGCATAGTAAATAGCACTTGCCAGCGCTATTGCGGCTATCACGGCAAAGCCGATTTTCCACCAACTATAGGGCCGTTCGCCCTGTACTTGACCGGTCCGACCATTGATTACAAACCGGTAGGCCTTGTCCTGATAACGAAAAGCGGCGGACCATACCGGCAGCAGACAATGCTTGTAAGTCACGTTGCTATGGTGGGTTCTGACCTGATGAATGCGCTGATGATCCCCCCCGATAGCCAGTGCGATATCGCGATAAATCACGCTGTCCATCACTTGTTTGGCGTAGTCGAAACCTTCGCCGAGCTCGACTTGATAATATTCGCTGCGGAAACCGCTGAGGTAACGCTCATCGTATGGAATCAACTGCTCCAGATCCCAGGGCTGCAGGGCATCAAGGATCTTGCGCGGCAGGGATGTGCTGGCGCCGATCAAGACATCGTCAAAAAACCGGCTGACCCGGCCACTCACCGGCGTCCAGTGAATTTTAGGGACTCTTCTGATTTCGGTCACCATCCGGTTATTACGCATTACTTGCACCGCTTGATCAACATAATACACATCGCCGCGCTCACCGCTGTAATCGGTGACGGTATCGCTGTCAAAAGTCCAGTACGGCAGGTAAACTCCGGTTAATTTGGTATCACTGCGCGCGTATTTTTTAACGGCATTGGGCGCAAACCAAAGCCCCTTCAGCCAGCGCTGAAATAGCGCCCTGGCGCTAACTTCGTCAACCCGAAAAGGCAGTAATGATTTGGGCTGGATGGGCTTTGTTTGCGCCGTTGCCGAAACAATCGGCGTGCCGCAGAACGGGCATTCTCCGGCGTGAACGCTGGCTTCAAACTGGAAGCCAGCACCGCATTCGTCACAATGAATCTGCGGCTTGGCCGGTTCCATGCGCGGCTGCGACAATTGACGCAGCGCTTCCTGCAGATCATATTCTTCAATCCGGCCGGCGGGCTGTTCAATATGATTTTCAAAGCCGCAATAGTCGCAGACCTGTATGCTGGTTCCCGGTGCGTATTTAAGCACCGCACCGCACTGGCTACAGGGGAAACGCGCAATATCATTGGCTGATTTGTTTGTGACTGCGGGCATCCTCATGCATTAGGCAGCGGCGGCGGAGTGGCAGAAAATGCTCCAGACAGTTCGGCTACTTTTACCGCCGGCGTCCATTCGGCCAGATCGGCATGCCAGATCAGTGTTGCCCGGCCAATTTCACCGGTTTTTATTTTTTGCTCGACCACCGATCGATCGAAAGGTCCCTGTTGCTGTCCATCGATAGCCGCATAATAAACTGTCGATGTCGGCAGCGGCGGCGGTGTCACTGATGCTGGAGCTGATGGCTGCGCTGAAAATGTCTTGGCCATTTCCCGGGCAACGGCAAAGCCCATGCCCATGCCGATGCCTTCATTAGCGCCGCCGCTGGGATTTTTCGCTGCAGCTTCGATCGCTTCGGCCGTCTGAAACTGCGTGTACCGGTCCAAGTCACCGATAATGCCCATGCTGGTGCGCTTATCCAGTGCCGCCTCCACTTCCGGCGGCAAGGAGATGTTTTCAACCATCAGCTGCAACACATCGAGCCCGTAAGCGGCAAATTCAGGGCTGATTTTTTGGGTTATGAAATTGCTTAAGGTTTCATAATTGGCGGCCAAATCCAGAATGGGAATGCCGGATCCACCGATAATGCCGGCAAAGCGCGCCACGATCAGATTGCGGAGCTGCTCGCTGATCTCCCCGGTCCGGAAATGGCCGTCGGTGCCGACGATTTCTTTGATAAAAGTCAGCGGATCCTTGATGCGGATCGAATAAGTCCCGAAAGCGCGCAGCCTCAACGGGCCGAATTCCCGGTCTCGCAGCATGATCGGGTTTTTGGTCCCCCACTTCAGATCGGTGAAGCGGCGCATATTGAAGAAATAGACTTCCGCCTTGAAGGGGCTGGAAAAACCGTGCGGCCAATTTTCCAGCGTCGTCAACACCGGCATGTTGCGGGTTTCGAGCTGATAAAGCCCAGGCTCGTAAACATCGGCGACGCGGCCTTCGCTGACCAGCACCGCCGTTTGCGATTCCCTGACCGTCAGCATCGCTCCGTATTTTATTTCATTGCCGTAACGCTCGAAGCGATACACCATGGTATCGCTGCTATCGTCCGTCCATTCGATAACGTCAACAAATTCGCCTAAAAGTTTATCCAAGATACCCACGATATGACTCCTGTTGTTGGTTAAGCGCTGCCCGTGCCCGCTGTTTTGGCTTGCGCCGAGGCCAGTGTTTTACGCAATTCGTCTTCACATTCCTGCAACTGGATAACCGCTTCGGCGCGCATTTTTTTACCCTCGTCGGCAATTTGCAGGCTTTCTTCTATCGTCGCAATCAGGGTTTGGTTAGCCTTTTTGATCACTTCAATATCAAACACGCCTCGTTCCAGTTGCTTGCGGGTTTCAGCATTGGCAACTTTGAGACTTTCGGCATTCGAGGCCAGCAGATCGTTGGTTAAATCGGTCGCGGCCTTGACCGTTTCCGCCGCTTGCGATGAGCGGAAAATGGTCACCGCCGTCGCCAATTGCTGCCGCCAAAGCGGAATGGTATTCACAATCGTAGAATTGATTTTGGTCACCAGACCTTTGTCGTTTTCCTGCACCAGGCGGATGCCGGGCAGGCTTTGCATGGAAACCTGACGGGTCAGGCGCAGATCATGCACGCGTCGTTCCAGATCGTCGCGGGCAGCACGAAGATCGCGCAGGTTTTGCGCGGCGAGAATATCCTGGCTGGCTTCGGCCTGTTTGGCCTGCTCCGGAATAATCGATTCATCGAGTTGCAGCAACTTTTCCTCGCCGGCGGCTATGTAATCTTCCAAGGTATGAAAATATTCCAGGTTGGCCAGATACAAACGGTCCAGCGAGGTAATATCGGTCAGCAAAGCGGTCTTGTGCTTTTCCAGCTTATCGGTGATGACATCAATCTGTTTGCGCACTTCTTCGTACTGCTGCAGAAATTTCACAACCGGCTTGGCTTTGCCGAACCAGCGATCGAAAAAACCCTGTTTTTTGTTCGGATCAAGATCATCGACTTCAAAACCGCGGATAATCGCGACCATTTCGTTCAAATCGCTTCCGGCCGGACCTACATCCTTGTTCTTGACGCCATCCAGCATGCGATCGGAAATGCTGGTCAGTTGCTCCTGCGCCTTGCTGCCGAAAAAAATGATCGAATGCGTATCATTCATGTCGATTTCTGCCAGCAATTTCTGAATATTTTGCTGTTTTTCGGGAGGAGCCTCCTGGTATGGCAAGATATCCGCCTTGACTCCGGGGACAAGCTCATTGCCGGCAGCAGCCGTCAAATCGATTGCCGTTTCTGTTATCAACTGTTGTTCACTCATTTTTGTCTCCGTATTCCGGCGGCATCAAAGGATGCCTTCCCGCTTGAGTTGTGTGGTTAAAACTTCGATTTTCACATCCAGATCGAAAGCGTCTTCTTCCAGTAATTTTTGATGCTGTTCCTGAAACACCGATTCGATGGTCTCAAGCACATTGCGGAAATTTTGTTCCAGTTGCTCGGACTGGGTTTGTTGATGGGTTCTGGCATAGCCCTCGGTCACCTGCCTGGCGCCATCCAGATAAACATTCAGGAATTTACGCGCCCGCCGGATATCACGGGGATCGGATTCAATCTCCGCCAGTATACGGTCGGCAATCGCACAGATATTTTCAATGCGTTGATTGAGCTCGACATTGCGGATTTTTTTGTTGGCCTGCTCGATACCGCGGATAGTTTGGGACGATTCTGTCAGCATGCGCAAAATCTCATCACCGGAATAGCCTTGCGCGTCGGCCAACTTCTTGCGCGGCCGGAGATCAAATCCATAACTCAAATACATGCCCAAAAACGCACCGCCGGCAAACAGCAACGCGACCGGTAAAGTATGCCGGGCGCCCAGCCAGGCGATCATGCCGGTCGTGACAGCGGTAATGATCGCCGCCAGCTTTTTTAAGGGCCATTTAGGAACACGGGCAATGGGACTCTGAATACGGGCCGATTCCGCCTTTAACCCCGTCCGCAAACACCAAGCCGCCAACATATAAAGGGCAAAACCGGAGGCATTGACCAGAATTGCCCATAAATTGCCTTTACCCAAGGCAAAAACCGTTGCCGGAACCAAGGCCATCGGCAAAAAATAAAGCAACAAGCCCCGTGGTGAATACTGCTGGAGTTTGCTGGCATCAAAACGCTTGGGTTTTCTGTAGTCAGAAAATGAGGTCATGACTTGTTCACCGTTACCGCAAGCGCGTCCTCGATATCACGGACGGGGTCAGCTTTTACCATAGACTGGCAAGTCGCCAAACCCACCGTGGCCAACAGCAGAATGAATCCTAAAAAGTATCGTAATATTTGAGACATAAACGCCTCCAAGTCGTGGAATCGTGAGTTTAACGCAGCCAAGCTGTTTATAACAAACAGGACTCAGTTTAAGGATACAGACTTGCGCTCAAGCCTCCATCAATCAGCTTGAAACCTTTTACCCTGCCCTACTATTCATTTGTCTCATCATCAATATTTTCGGTTCCCTCAGTTCGCGCCGCGGTGATAGCTTTTTGCAAGCGTAACAAAACGGCTTCAAAGGTTGCTATGTCTTCTGGAGAATAGTCATTAAATAGACGGTTAATATAGAGAAGATGTTCAGGATAAGTGCGTTCAAATATTTCCTTGCCTGCTTCAGTCAAGCGAATAATCTGACTGCGGCCGTCCTTCTTTGAGGCCATTCGATGAACGAGCCCTTTACCCTCCAATCGGGTAATGACGCCGGTCAATGTCCCTTTGGTAATCAAGGTTTGCTCGCCTAATTTTTTGGGGGTCATACCGGCACTGTTGCCTAAGGTGATGATGACGTCATATTGTGGCAAAGTCAGATCAAGTGGATGAACATGACCGGCCGCATAGGACAAAAAAGCTTGATTCGTGCGCAGTAATTCACGTAGCACCGTTGGAAATGTAGATGGAGCGGACATAACACCTCAATAGTAAAGTTCTTATTAGAACCAAAGAATAGTTGCAATTAGGAAAGCTCTCAAGCTTTTTAGCGTAAAAGGGCGACAGCGCTGTGATAAAGCCCGCCATTGTGTCGTTGTCGGCAAGGCTTGCCGAAAATTCGATCGCCAACTGCAATTCCTAAAAGACCCTGAATTCCATTGCCAATAACAAAATAATTCCTTGTTTTATATGGGTATTATTACAGCGCAGCCGGCGCGACGACAGCAGCGGGAAGAGCCCTCTCTAAAATATATAGTCCACATTAGTACATAATTAGTTTTAATTAGGCCTACTTGTGGTAGACTTTACCCATACCAAGCGAACAACTTGATGCTTTCTCTCCAAAGACCCTGTTCATCGTTTGGCTGCACTATTTTGTTTACATACTCTGAGGTTTAACCCATGAACACATTTAAAAAAATCCTGACTTCTTCTGTCATCGCGTTATCACTGGCGGCCGCCTCATTCAATGCTTCCGCCGTCGCGAACCCCTCCTATGAAGACGTTAAAGCGGCTATTGAAAACACCCTGGCCAAAGTGGAAGAAGCTAAAACGGCTCTGGACAGCGGCGCCGATAAGGCCGCGCTGATCGACATGGTGACCGACGCCCGCCAATTGCAAAAGGATATCGCCAACAATGTCCTGGATGTCAAACGCAATCAGGCCAGCAACGTCTTGAAGAAAGCGCGCTCGGCGATCCAGAACGATGATTTGCAAGCGGCGAAAGCGTCTTTAACGGATGCCGCTAACCGCTACAAAGAAATTCAACAGCTGTACGCGTCTACCCACTAAGCCAGATTGGGATGCGCCATCTGGCAACCTCTTTTAAAAACGTTAGCCAGACAAATCCTTATCCGATGTATTCGGGTAAGGATTTTTTTATGTGCATGACAGGCCACTAATTCGCAATTTTCCGAATACCGGCTCCCAGACTATGGGGATGGCTTGTACCGGTTCTGTCACAGTGTCGAGGCTTAGCGCGAGCGGGTTGGAATCAAATGAAAAAAAACCGGATCAAACAGGCTGTTTGAATACCCGTAAATGACGACAAAGCCAATGCATTCTACTAAGTAAATATGAACAGTTTATTAATTTAATGTATCAAAAAAGGAAATAATCAATCTAATCAATGCAGCATTGTCAATAACATCCGTCTTTCATATAGTTGGGTCGTAGTTTAAATACACTTTTTTCAGCTTCCTGCGAGGACCTACTGATGAACGACTTTCACAAAGATATTTTGATTGGAGCGGTATTTGTAACCGGAGTGTTGGGCTTTGTTTCCGGTGAATTCATTCTGTCATCGGCGCTGTTCGCCACTGCGGCCATTGCCAGCAATGTTAATCTGAACAATAAACGGTCAAAAGCTCAATAACTGTCATGCGTTTGATTCCCCTAACCAAACTCCTTAAACAGAATCTGAAGACTTCCAAGACTTAACGGACTTGGAAGTCTTTTGTTTTATGCCGTTTTTGCTTGATTACCAACCCGCCAAAAATTGCTGGTGCAGCATCCGTTTAACCGTTTCTGCAGAAATACAACTCCAGCGAATCATGCTTCAGACTATTAGCCTACGTACTCACCGGTCTAGCCGTCAAGCCCATCGCTGGGACGACTTTCGATAAACTTTGTTAAGCTTGTGTACCTTGGTGCTGGCCAAGCTGGCCCGATTTCCCTCGCCTGCCGATGATTATGTCTAGAAAATCCGGATTACGTAAACTTCGTCCGGGCTAATTGCTTACTTGTTAATTACAGCCGACGAGTTCTACCTTCGTCGACCCCATAACCGTAACACTCTTATTGTCTGAATTTGACCCTAACACAGTCACTCCTTCTGCAGCGGATGCCAGGTGAGCTTTGCAATGAACCTTTATGCTCATGCCTCCCATAACATTGACATTGCTCCGGAGGCAATAC
>Ga0208625_100369_pt1 | contig 12046 bp, 9 predicted proteins | sample LakWasMeta8_HOW4_2_FD_183858 | JGI IMG/M metagenome (GOLD analysis project Ga0208625, IMG submission 183858) | Freshwater sediment methanotrophic microbial communities from Lake Washington under simulated oxygen tension - Sediment Metagenome... | ecosystem: Environmental > Aquatic > Freshwater >... | reverse complement strand
GATAATTGAAAAGGCTTTTTATTTAAATTATAAAAACCATCGTACATAATTAAAATCTCATAAATAAACTAGCTGTGGCACGATTTTCTTGATAGTTATTAGTTTCTATATCAGAACTCTGATCTGAATGCCTAATTTCTAATCTACCGTTCATTTGAGGGGTAATAGTACGAGTTAGACCAACGGAAATATCGTAATATTGATCTTTATTATTAGCATCTCCATATTCAGTTTGTTGCCACTGCGGTCTCAAATATGCGCTGGTTTGACTAGCAAATTTCCAATTCCATGTTGCATTTAAGCCTGTTGCTTTTTGTTTGCTCCCACTAATTTGATATACGCTATCTCGACTATATGCATTAGCAGATACAGTACTTTTACCAGTCATATATGATACTGAAGCATTCCATATTTTTTGAACGATTACTTCGTTAGATAAATAACCATTGTTAATAGATCTTGGGGGTTGTTGCGCAATAATTGGACTAGTAGCTTGAGTATTAGTCAGATTATTCTGATCTTGCAAAAGAATTTGCTGAGATGTGGTCGTAAGATTATTATGAGTTATTGACCAGTTTGATTTTCTCGTTTGATAAGTCAACGCTGTTTCCCAGGTCTTACCTACTTGACCTACTTGACCTACTTGACCTACTTGACCTACTTGACCTACTTGACCTACTTGACCTACTTGGCCTACTTGACCTACTTGACCTACTTGACCTACTTGACTGGTATTTAAGCCAACAGAATTGTCACGGTAGGTAGTAACCCAATTCAAGCGTTGCATGGGGGAAACTCTCACAGTGACATGGCTATTATTACCAGCGCCCGCTTCAATACTATAATGCTGACTTGGTGTCCACTGCCCTCCTAATGTATAAAACACACCATTTCCCTGATTATTATTAACCGACTGAAATGTATTATTACTATAACCGCCTTGGGCAAATACATTAAAATATTTATTAATATAGGTTCTTATTAGTCCTGAAGAGTTTTGAAACTTTATATTATCCCCTTGGTTTCTAATACTGTCATAATTATTAAATGACAAATTCCAGTTAATTCTTTTGAAGTAGTTGCCACTTGTTAATTGAGCCACTTCACTCAAATTTGCAGAATCTGAAATTGCGCTAGGTGAAATCGATGATGTTGTATTTTGATTAGCTGTTGCTCCACTACCCACAGTAAATGTATCAAAGTTAGCTCTAAAATTGCCATTGGCAAAATTACTAAAATGTGGTGTCCAATAAGGAGACAAGCCAAAGGTTGAAACGTTTGTACTGTTGCCTGCACCAGAAATATTATCATTTGCCAAGCGGTTATTATTTAAATTCTGTTGTGAAATCGAACTTCTTGAATCTAGAAACAGTCTATTTTGAATAAAAATGCTGTGAGAATTATATTGAAGCTGATTGAATGTTTTCAATCCTGAATTACCACCAGAATTATATATATTTTGCATTCTATAATTAAGATTCAACATAGAGCGTGCTGATTGTCTAATAATAGAAACTCCCGGATTCAATTCTGTAACAAAAGCATTTTGCTTCTTATCAGAAGATAAATTGATGTTATCGGAATATGTTTCCTGGATAGTTGCAGTAGGGGTCACTGTTAAACTGTAAGGATAAGCTACATCATTAAATCCAATCAGATATATAAATGGTATGCCCCTCATCTGGAGAAAACGTAATATTGCGAACGGTTTTAGTTCACAAGCACCATCAGTGCGCATACTGCCCATATCCATAATAACCAGCATCCCCAGTGCTTTTAGCTTTATTTAAAACTGTCAAAACCACATCACAAGATGCCAACCGGCTAGCCGATTCCATTACCATGCTCTGAGGTGTGGTCTCAGCCTCAATGACCAGAACAACCTGCCCAACTAATTCAGCTAATACTTGCCCCTGGGTTGCTGCAAGAAGTGGCGGTGAATCAAAAATAACAATTCGATCAGGGTATCTATTGCTTAATTGTTGGGCTAACAAAACCATTCTGTTACTTGCTAGTAATTCAGTAGAATGCTTATGTTGCTTACCTGCGGGAATAATTCTAAGCCCCGGCATGTTAGTTTTCAGAACAATATCGGAAAACTCAACATCCTGACCTTCCAAATATTCAATCAATCCAGGTGATGACTGAATTCCCAAGGTTTTAGAAACTGACGGTCGAGCGACATCTGCGTCAATCAAAAGCACTTTTTTATCTCGTTCATTTGCGATACTAAGTGCTAGATTAATAGCGGTAAATGTTTTACCTTCCCCAGGTACACTACTTGTTATTAAGATTAAATTTGCGCGTTCAATTCCTGAACTTGCTTCACCGAAGGCGTTATTAACTAAAGGCCGTTTGATATTCCTATACTCTTCAATAGCTTGAGTATTTGAATCGCCAGGAGTTACAAAGCCTAATTCAGCTAACTTAACCCAGTCAATTTCTGCCATCTTGCTTTCGTTAGATGAGCTGGTACTGGGCTTACTAACATCAATACAAGTCTCTTTTTCAACCCCAGTAACATTTAAAAGATTACGATCTTCATTCAGTGCCTGGATTGGATTATTTGTGATCTGTCCTTGACCTTTTGCTTTGTTGAAAGCTTTTTCAATAATACTCATTACAATCTCTCCATATTTCTATCAGTTAATACTCTTCAACAATATGGAAAGACCTGGAATTTTTATTTCAAAAATATCAATCATCATAAAACATGAATAAATCAAAACTAGCCCTGACCATGTGGCAGCATATATAGCCAAATATTTTCGATTTTTTTCTACTTTACCACTATTGAGTTTCATTGAAACAGTACCTAGCACAGGAAGACCTGTAACCTGTCTAAGCTGTAATGGCGTCATAATTGTTGGTCTAAGCAAATGAATTAAAAAAGATACGCACAATCCTAAGACAGTACCTCCAGCTAATATTCCAGTATAAAACAAAGAGCGATTAGGCGATGAAGGTTTCAATGGAGTGTTGGGTGGATCTGCAATTTTAAATTTTAACGCCTCAGCCTGGTCACCGACCTTTTCAGTCATCCGTGCTTGCTCTCTACTAGCTAGTAGATTCTCATAATTACTTTTAATTGCACTGTAATCGCGATTTAAATTTTGCATTTCCGTTTCTACAGATAACCGGGTATTTATTTCTTCCTGTGCTTTCTCCAATCGCTTTTGGTAAATTTCTACCCGAGAACGTATAGATGCTATATTTGCATCTGCTTCATTTAAAGCAATTTTAATTGACTGTGCATATGGATTAGTTTTTACAGCTGAACTTAAAAGCCCTGCATCATCGGTTTTTGCCAACTTCTCCTTTCTAATTTTTTCCAGGCCTTTGATTGTCTTATCAATATGGACTACTTCCGGATGTTTGTTTGTGAACTTTATAAGTAAGTCATCTCTTCTTTGCTTGAGCGAACTAATTTGAGGGCTTTCTTCCGTGGCTTCACCACCCGACTCATCCCCCCCCCACTCATCTTCTTCGGAAGCCAATGCTTCATCAAATTGTTCTTGTAAGGTTTCTTTTCTAGAAATGGCTTCTTTCAGACTCAAATTTGCTTCTTCTAATGCGGTTGTCATCTCCTGAATCTGACCAATTTGTCCACCTCCCTGACCAGGAAGTAAACCAAGGTTTGCACGCTGAAAATTTTCCCTAGCCTTTTCTGCATTTCTTAAACGAGTTTCATAATCTTGAATTTGATTTTCAATAAAACGCTGTGCATCCGTAGTATCACCTGAAGTATTTAATTGGGTTTGCTCAGAAAAAACAGTTAATACGGCTTGTACAACATTTTTAGCCATTACGGGATCTTTTGCTTGATACTTTATTGTAAAAATATCCTCAACCCCACCATTTATTTGAATGTCTTTTTTTAATTGCGCTACTAAAGCTAGCTTTTCACCTTCAGTTTTAACTGTTTTATTTAAATCAGACAGTTTAATTATTTGCTCGATATTGCTTTTAGTAAACATTAACATCTGCATCACTCTAAGCAAACCTCTGATATCTGATTGAATCGCCATACCATGCAGCAACGGTTGCAGCATGGTTCTTGTTTCGACATGAACCCTAGCCTCAGAAGCATATTTATCAGGCATAGTTAAAACGAATACCCACCCGCTAATGGATAGTAGTGAAGCAACAGCTAGTAAAGTCCATTTATATTTTAATGTTCCTTTAACGTAATAAAGTATTGCGGATAATTGTTCTTGCATATTATTTAACTGCCCTTCATATCATTAGTAATTGACTTTTAATTTGCCGTTAAAAAAATGCTTCTGGAATAATAACAATATCGCCAGGTAAAATTAAAACATTCGCGGATAAATCGGCATCATCAATTAAACTATCGATTCTAATGCCAAACTGCTGAAGTTCTCCATTGACATTTCGCACAATGCTTGCTCTATTGCCGTCTGAATATTGCCCTAAACCTCCAAGTTGAATCATTAGATCCAGCAAAGTCATATCTTTTTTATATGGAAAAGCCTTGGCAGAAAATCGACCACCGCCACCGCCACCGCCACTTAATTGACCAACAATCCGTACTTGTTGACTGTATACTCCTTGAAATCCACCAACCATAATAACAACCTGCGGATCACGAACATATTTAGCAAGCTTTTTCTCCATTTCCCTAGCTAATTGGGAAGGTGTTTTGCCGCTAGCAGGCAAATCCTCCGCTAACGGAATAGTTATTTTTCCATCTGGGCGAACTGTTGCGGTTGTTGAAATATCTGGATTACCCCATACAAAAATATTTACACTATCTCCGGGACCAATTATATAAGTGTAATCTGAGGGCACAGCCACTACATCATCCTGACTCAATTGATTATATCCACAGCCTGGAGCCAGTAAAACAAACAGATATGCAAGCCTAAATTTATAAAAAAATCCCACTTTCACCCTCTCAATATCTTAAACCAAGATTTCGTTATGTTAGGAAATAACCCAAAGATCAAAGTCTCCACAATGTCACACCATTAGGGACATTGCCTCTATCCAATTTTGCTTTGACATCAATAACTACACCATTGTGGTTTTCTAACAAGCCTGTCAAATATGACCAATTTTTATCTAAAAAATATTGATGCGGGACTGCAAAAATCAAAGCCTGTGCTACTTTCAAATCTTCTTCACTACCTACTAATTCGAGACCATATTCTTCAAAAACCTCATGGGTATCTGACATTGGATCGAACACTTGAACATTTATGCCATAGTCTTGCAATTCATTAACAATATCTATGACTCGAGTATTTCTAATGTCTGGTACATTTTCTTTAAAAGTGAATCCCAGAATAGTCACTACACTACCTTTAACGGTCACACCTTTCTTTATCAGTTCTTTAACTGCCTGGGCTGCAATAAAGCTGCCCATGCTGTCATTAATGCTGCGTCCAGCCAAAATAACTTGTGGTGAATACCCAAGTACCGCGGCCTTATAAGTCAGATAGTAAGGATCAACACCAATACAATGACCTCCCACTAATCCAGGATCAAAAGGTAAAAAATTCCATTTTGAAGAGGCGGCAGCCAATACATCTCTAGTATCAATGTTCATTTTATTAAAGATTAATGCTAACTCATTCATTAATGAGATGTTCAAATCTCTCTGAGTATTTTCAATAACTTTAGCAGCTTCAGCGACTTTTATAGTTGCGGCTTTATGTACCCCAGCAACAACAACGGACTCATAAACAGCAGCTACGCAGGCAAGAGTTTCAGGGGTATCTCCTGAAACTACTTTAGTAATAGTCTTAAAAGTATGGACTTTATCGCCTGGGTTGATACGTTCTGGTGAGTACCCTACATTGAAATCCTCACCCCACTTTAAACCAGATTCTTGCTCAAGCACTGGAATGCAATCCTCTTCGGTTGCGCCTGGATATACTGTTGATTCATAAACAACAATATCGCCTTTTTTTAACTGTCGCCCAACTGTTCTTGACGCACTAATAACAGGTGTTAAATCTGGTTGTTTAGCTTGGTTTACCGGCGTTGGTACAGCGATAATGTGAAAATCTGCTTTCTTAAGGTCAGTAGGGTCACATGTAAATAAAATGTCGGCTGATGCAAGCTCATCAAGCTCAACCTCGTTTGTTCGTTCTATCCCTTGCTTCAATTCATCAACTCGAACTGAATTAATATCAAAACCAACAACTTGCTGAGTTTTACCGAACTCTACAGCCACAGGCAAACCAACGTAGCCTAAACCGACAACTGATATTTTCCTATTATGTTTACTCATTAATCGATCCTATAAAATTTCTTATACCATTCAACAAAATTTTTAATACCGTCTTCCAACAATGTTGCGGGCTTATATCCTAAATCGGTCACCAAATCTGAAACATCCGCGTAAGTATCAGGCACATCGCCAGCTTGTAGAGGAAGCATGTTTTTTACCGCTGATTTACCCAGGCATTTTTCCAACGTCTCAATAAAAGTTAGTAAATGCACAGGATTATTATTTCCAATATTATAAACTCGATAAGGCGCATGACTAGAAGCCGAGTCTGGATTATCACCTGACCAATTGGGATCACCTTGTGCTGGTTTATCTATAACTCTGATTACTCCTTCGACAATATCATCCACATAAGTAAAGTCACGACGATGATTGCCGTAGTTGAAAACATCTATTGGTTTGCCTTCAATAATATTTCGAGTAAACATAAACAATGACATATCCGGCCTGCCCCATGGGCCGTATACAGTAAAAAAACGTAGCCCAGTCGTTGGCAAGTTGTAAAGATGACTATAGGTATGAGCCATCAACTCATTAGCTTTTTTACTTGCAGCGTAAAGTGAAACTGGATGATCGACATTATCATGGATAGAAAATGGCATGGTGGTATTTGCACCATATACCGAACTTGACGAAGCATAGGCCAAATGCTCAACATTGTTGTATCGACAGCCTTCTAGGATATTTAAAAAGCCAACAATATTTGAATCTATGTATGCATGGGGATTGGTAATTGAATACCTTACCCCGGCTTGAGCTGCTAAATGCATCACCCGTTGAAACTGCTCTTTAGCAAAAAGCTCTTCCATCGATTGTCTGTCGGCAATTTCACATTTTATAAACTTAAAATTCGCATATTTTTTTAACCGCTCTAACCTAGCTAATTTTAAATTTACGTCGTAATAATCATTTAGATTGTCAATTCCAACAACTTCATCACCACGCTCCAATAATCTCACACTAAGACTAGAGCCTATAAAACCAGCTGCACCGGTAACTAGTATTTTCAAAATATCATCCTATCAGTTTTTAATTTAAGCATAGATACAATCTAGGAAAACTCAACTTTGTTTTGGCTTAGCTAAAATTTCCTCAAGCAGTTTTTCAGCATTTTTTTGCTCAGGAAATGCGCCTTTTCTTTTTGCTATTTCAAGCGATTGCTTTAGTTCCGATATTGCTGATCCTATTTGACCATTTTTATGATGAGCAAACGCCAAATGGTACCTAAATATAGGTTCATCTGGAAACTTGGTAACAAGGTCATTAAGGATGCTCAAGCCTTGGCGAAACTCACCTCGCTTGATTGAAACCCATGCATAGGTATCTTTATAGTAGGGTTGTGGTGAATCTTTTAACTTTTCAGCTAATTCACCAGCTTTTTTAAGATGTACTTCATCGTCGTAATTTTCAGCCAATACTATAGCCAAATTATTAATGGCTATATCAAATAAAGGATTTTTTACTAGCAAAGACTCATATCGTTCAATCGCTGCTGCATAATCTCCCATTACTTTATTCAAAGCGGCTAAAGATAAAGTTAGCTTAAGATCATCGGGGTTATATTTAAGTCCTTCATGATAAACAGATAAGGCACCTTGCTTATCATTTTGCGCTAATTTGACATTTGCGTGTGAAATGTATAAAGACGCGATTCTAGTATTATTAGTAATAAGGCCGGCTAAAATTACTGATGCTTTATCAAACTGCTTATCTAAGATCAGCAAGTCACTCAATAAAATGCCCGCAGAAATATTTTGGGGATTTTTATTGAGCATATTGTTTAAAAAAACAATCATTTCCCCCCGTTTATTCAACTTTTCATAGCATTGTGCAAGGTTCCCTAGCACATCACTATTTTCTGAGAATTGGGCCAAAACTTGTTTATATATTTCAGCAGCTTTAGCATATTCACCTTGCCCTTGAAGAATTTTTCCTGACAATATTGATGCTAAATTATTCGCAAGCGGATCAGGTGTTTTGGCTATTTTCTCAACAGTTTCCTTAGCTGCACTCCAATTCTTTTCTGACAAATGTAATTGGCCTTGCTTTTCAAGTAAGCCTAGATTGGCAGGATAAAGCCTAAGTGTTTTTTCAAGTATTTCTTTTGCATATTGTAAGTCCCCAGCCTTTAGTGATTTTTCATACACATAAACAAAAGCCTGTAAGTTCCCTGGATTAGCTTGTAAAGCACTTATAAATTGTTTATCAGCCTGTTTAGTATCTCCCTTAACTAAAAGAGATTGTGCCAGTAGCAACATTGCTTCATCTGAATCAGGCTTGCTCCAGGTTACCTTAGTTAACAGATCGATAGCTTCATCGTACTGCTCTTTAACCAATAACAATCTGGCATTAAGAATTTTTGCATCGTCATAATTGGAATTTGACTCCAAAATTTCATCGACAATCTTTTGTGCTTCATCAGTCTTTTTCAAATCAAAAGCGATTTTTGCCAAAATTGTTTTAGCACCTAACCCAACATTGGAGTTTTCTTCTAATTCGATAACCGTATTTAGTACTTTTTTAGCTTGATCAAAGTTCTTTCTGGCAATCATCCAATCTGCTAAAGCTAGCAACATACGAGGCTGTTTTTTATGTTGCTCAGTGAATTGCAAAAATTGCTTGTCGATTTTGTCTGGGGCTGTTGCTTGATAAAAATCAAGCAACAGCAATTCTGCCCTTATATTGTTGGGTTCTGAATCTACAAGGCCTTGCAATACATCTTCTGCTTCTTTTGTTTTACCAGATTGAGAATAGATTTTTGCCAATGTTATCTTAAACTCTTGATTATCTGGATTGGACTCAACTAATTTTTGATAATCGGTAATTACTGCATCCAAATTTTTAGTTTTTGCATCCATTTGGATTTTAAATATATCCAAGCTGATATTTTTAGGATCATATTTTTTAGCTGCTTCAATTAATTCCAATGCTTTTGGATAGTCTTCTTTTTCCATATAAACCATCGCTTTTAAAGACAATGCATCAGCATTATCTGGATGATCTTTCAAAATATTATCGAGAATCGCCAACGCGTCTGCTTCTTTCTTTTGCCTAATCAAAATTGAAGCTTTTAATGCTAATGCTTCAAGATTTTGACTTTCATCCTTTAGCACATATTCAGCCTGCTCCGTCGCCTCATCTAACTGTCCGAATAGCAATAACACTTTGCCTAACTTTAGTCTTGCAGCAGTAAAGGTAGGCGCTAACTCGATAGTTCTGGTTAGATTTTCCTTCATCGCTTTGAACTGCTGGTTTTTTTCATCCAACAAAGCCAGGTAGTAATAAGTCTCAGCAGTTTCTTGATCTGTTTGATTGGAAGACTTCAATTCCAGCTTAGCTTTATCGTATTCCCCTTTCTCGAAATACTCCTTACCTCGCTGTAAATGGGCCTCGGAATCCTCTTCTTTGTTACATCCTTCAAGCATTGATAACGCTGAAAGAATAGACACAACTAATATTTTTCTATTTGAATACCAAGGCATTTTAATCATGTTTTATCCGTTCAATTGAATAGTGCTTAAATGCTAAAAAATATTTTTAGAAGGGTATATCGTCATCGTAGGGCGCATCAAAATTATCCGACACCGTTCTTGATTCGGCAACAGATGATGTTGATGCCGGAGATGTTGGATAGTTTTGTTGTTGCGTGCTACCCGAGTCGCCCCTTTTGCCAACCAAATCTAAAATATTGGCATTTAATTCCAAGCTAGTTTTCGTAGTTCCATCATTGGCACGGTATTCGCGCTGCGTCAATTCACCAGAGACGAAAACCTGCTGACCTTTTTTTAGATAATTTTGCAGTTGCCCTTCCGCACGCTTACCCCACAAGGCAACAGTAATCCATAGCGTTTGCTGTTTATCACCAAAACCCACGTTGTTTGCAACAGCGACATTCAACACAGCCTGTCCGGATGGTAAATATCTTACTTCGGCATCGCGACCAATCGTACCTGTAAAACTAAATACATTACTCATTTTTTCTCTATTAGTTGAATTAACAATGCCGTTATTATCAACTGGTTTGGGGTGAAACCTCAAACCGAATTTAACTTTTGACCTATGCAGCCCTACAATCCAAGACTCATGTCAGTCTCTATTGGTTGGCTACTGAATTATGCGATAACAAGGTAAATATAGCTTGCCAGGCAATTTCATACGGTGTTGCTCAACAAATGAAGTCAGCAAGGAATCCATGAGACGCATAATGTCCAGATCACCACGGATATCAAAATGCCCATATTTTTCAATGGCTAGAATGCCTTCATTCTTCACATTACCGGCGACAATCCCGGAAAAAGCTCGCCTTAAATTGGCAGCAAGTTGATGACTCAATTGATTTTTATGTAACTCCAAGCTGCGCATATTGTGATGCGTCGGATTGAACGGTTGCTGGAAAACTTGATCAATTTTCAGCAACCAATTGAAGTAATAAGCATCTCCTGCAGACTTGCGAAACTCTCGGACTTGTCTAATGCCTACCTGCATTTCTCTAGCAACCAAATCAGGCTGTTCAATAATTATTTGATAACGTTGCTGAGCTTCTTGCCCCAAAGTGCCGGCAATAAATTGATCGATATGCCTAAAGTAGCTACGTGAACTTTCCGGGCCACAAAATATCAATGGAAACGGCATATCCTTATTGTCCGGATGTAACAAAATGCCTAATAGGTAAAGAATTTCCTCGGCGGTGCCTGCGCCGCCTGGAAACACAACAATGCCATGCCCCATTCTGACAAAAGCTTCCAGACGTTTTTCTATGTCTGGCAAGATGACCAATTCATTGACAATCGGATTGGGTGATTCTGCAGCAATAATGCCAGGCTCGGTAATTCCTAGATATTGCCCATTTTTGATTCGTTGCTTGGCATGGCCAATAGTCGCCCCCTTCATTGGGCCTTTCATTGCGCCAGGGCCGCAGCCAGTACAAATATTCAAGCCGCGTAGACCCAATTCATAACCAACTTGCTTGGTATATTGATATTCTTCGCGATTAATAGAATGCCCACCCCAGCACACCACAAGATTGGGATTTGTCATAGGCCTCAAAATATTAGCATTTCGAAGAATATGGAATACAGCATTGCTAATACCTTCAGAAACATTGAGATCAAATTTGGGGTTATCGTTTATCTCGTCGCTAACAAAAATAATGTCACGTAGCACGGCAAATAAATGCTCACTAATTCCTCTTATCATCTTGCCATCTACAAAAGCATGCGCGGGGGCATTCTTAACTTCTAATTTGATGCCCCGTTGTTCTTGAATCACTCGAATATCAAAATTTGGATAACGATTCAGTAATTCCTTGCCATCATCCATATCGCTGCCACAATTGAGCACCGCTAAGGAACAATTGCGAAATAGTTGGTATAACCCACCCTGACTGGTATCAAGAAGTGTATTGACTTCGAGTTTAGACAATATATCCAAACGACCTTCAGGAGTAATTTGTGCATCAATAACAGGGTGTTTCATAGATAGTGGAAGATATTATTTGATTGAATAAATGTTTATTTTAACTTTGATTCACTAAGCATTCAGTGTGCCCTATATAAAATTCTTCCGTCATTCAATTATTGAGAGTCGGAGTCGAACATGAATACATTAGTTCAAAAGCTGTTACTTGCTAGTTTAGTCATTGCCATAACAGGTTGCGCCCATTACCCTCAAAACTACTCTTATTATCCTGCTTCCTCCTATAACAGAAGTTATTATGCAGGAGGATACGAAACTTATAGTCATCACTATCACCCCCAACAACCAAGTTATCGACCCAATCCTCGTTCA
>Ga0208625_100367_pt1 | contig 12051 bp, 11 predicted proteins | sample LakWasMeta8_HOW4_2_FD_183858 | JGI IMG/M metagenome (GOLD analysis project Ga0208625, IMG submission 183858) | Freshwater sediment methanotrophic microbial communities from Lake Washington under simulated oxygen tension - Sediment Metagenome... | ecosystem: Environmental > Aquatic > Freshwater >... | reverse complement strand
AACGCTAGATGCTGACAATGCCCAGAGTTCTGACTCATCACAAGTTTCGCGACACCTTGGTGATTTCAGCTACCAGCTTCAGTGAGTGAGTACATTGTTGTAAAAATATTTCACCTATCGACTTTAGAGTATTTTTCTCAGCGCCGTTTTGCACGAGCTCATGTTGTAATCCAGGCCAGACTAAGATGATTTTATCCGCTAACTGTTTCAACTCCCGACTGACCAGCTTGGGATTCAATTGACATTCATCAGCCATTACCGCCCAGTCGTAGGCAGTCAACGCGGTGGGATTGAAGTTATCACCAACAGCCATTGCCAAGGTGTCGGCTATTCGATCATCGGCATACAGCAGGCAACACACCAGATCGTAAGCGGGGGTTAAACTCAAGCCTCCTGTGTCCATAAAAAACGACAGGTTTTTACCATGGGCATCGGTATTGCCAATCAAGACCTGGAAAATAGCCCAACGCAACAAGGCCAAGCGATCGGCTGCCGGTTTGGCACTGGCTTGAGCCACTAAGGCAAATAACTTCGGCAGAGAGGCACCGTCGCGTATATGTTGAACATCACGGTTATCGCCATAGGGACGTTCGTATTTCATACTGACGCCCAGACCTAAGGCCTGGCAGCCATCGATGCAATGCAGACGCCGGATTCGGTTGCCATTGATCGTTCTATCAAAACGTTTAATCAACACAACAGGCTCTGGAATCCATTCCAACCGAATCTCTGCGGTCGGTAAACCAGTGGCTTGGGCAAGCCGCATACAGGCCAATTCGTTACTGGTCATGTGTTGCAATCGACTGCGGAGCGGATCTGGTTTGAGGATATGAGTGGACGCCAAGCCTTCCCCATCGACCAGATACCACTGATCGTCTTCTTCCAGCACGGCGATTTTGTCTTGATGACCGGCAATCGATAAGCGTACCTTGCCGTCCCAGACGGTAAAAGCATCGTCCGGACGCGAACGAATACGTGTTGATAATTCCTCACGACTGAGCAGGCGCTTATTGGACTTAGAGGGTAATTGAGAAAGCTGATCAGATAAACTGATAACCAAGGCACCGGCCGTTTCCTGGCCTAAGGAAATTAATAAGCCCATCAGGTTGGATTTTGATACCTTGTTGGCTTGCGCGGCATCGTCCAGTGCCTGGCCCTCTGGCAACAGATTTTGAAAAAATTGCCGGACCGCCGCGCTGTGATGTTCTGCTGACATTGTGCCTCGGTCCAGCAGGATGGCAGGGCTTAATGGAAAGCGCACGTCCTGCGCTAACCACTCGGGTGCATAGTCAAAGGCAAACAGACCGCTATCATTATCTTGACTAAGCGAGCCGACCTTCTGCCCGTTGGCTTTAACGTCAAGCTTCATTGCGGAGGAGAACTTAAATCGGCCAAGCGCCGACGTGCTACATCGCGTTGCGCTTGTGGTATCACCAGCAATGACACACCCACCCCTTGAGCCACTTGCAGGATTTTGCCGATACTCACCCCCGGTTTTCCGGCTTCAATATCGACCAGCGTTTGCAAGGCAATGCCAATGCTCAATGCAGCATCTTCTTGACGCAACCCGGCCTGGGTGCGGGCAGCACGAATCGCAGCACCCAATATGGCAGGGCTATCAATGCAGGGATCGGCAGGAAAGGCAGTAGCGACAACACGTTTCATATAATTCTCCAATAATGGATTTATAGGGCATTATGACGGCGTGTCAATATAAATGCGTAATAATAGATTTTATTAATTGGTTAGCCTTAAAACATTTATAAATCTGGATTAATAGATTTATAGGGAATATGGGTAAGCTTATATTAACTCAATGCACTTAAACAGAACCCTTATCGACCACCACTGCAAGGAATGGCTATTTATTACTGTTTGGCCTTTTGGTAAGTGATCAGTGCGCCACGAATTTTTCCCAGCAGATCGATCTGTTTGCGAATATCGGTAAATTCGGTCTCAAGCTCTTCCACCAGTTTAGCTTCCCACTCCGGTTCGCCTTGGAGCATCCGCACCAGGGGATAACGGTACCCTGCCCCCTTTTTCAGATACTGGGCTATGGATTTTTGTTGCCCGTTTTGACGAATCATCGCCATTCGAAACCACTCTATGCTGAACGATAGTGTCACTTCCCGGCGTCGCACGCGAACGCCAATTCGGCCCTGTTGCGCAGGTGCATATTTCTTTTTCTCTGCCTTCCAACGCCGCCAATAATCGTCAGTGAGCAGTTTTGCTTCCTCATAAAGCTGCTCGACCTTCGCTTCTATCCAAGCCAGTAAATCTGCTTCGGTCAACACAATCGGCAGCTTATTCTCAGATTCAATTTTCATGCTCAATCCCTATTACTTACTGTAGGGATTGAAGTCGTTAATCCCTATGGGGTGTTGTGGTGATAAAAGGGCTGATGTTGACTCAGTCAAAAAACAACCTTGGCGGACAATCCCTACTGAGTTTTCACACATTCAATCCCTATAAACATAGGGATTGAATGGCTAAAGTCGCCGAGGTTGTTACACCAGTAATTTCTATTCAACGTGGATACGCTTCAAAGTCTATTAGGGACAGTGGCTTTCAATTCATCTGGTTTTTTATTCTTTAATCCCTATAGATTAGGGATTTAAAGCCATGAATCCTATTCGTGATCTGTGACCAGGATCCCAAGACGAAACGAGGAGACCGTAGGGCCATTCTAGGAAGGGGACTCAAGCAAATACCGGCCGCAGATGGTCTAAAGCGACATGAGTTACACCCATTTATCCTGGCAAAAAAATCGACGTAATTTGGGTACAGTTAATCGCCCAAACGCCCATCTGCTGCACCAAAATCGCATTCGGTTTGGCAGACAATGCGGCTATGAACCAAAACTTCGCCTCATTGCCGATATTGATACTCCTGCAACTTCAGGTGACTTTTGCCTGGGGTGAGGAAATGGATACGAAGGAAGTTTCGTATTTTGTAGACAAACAGCGTGGGTGGTTTTGGTATGAAGTGTCGCCGGAACCGGTCAAGAAACACCGGTCGGAACCAGCCCCCGAGCCACCTAAACCCACCCCGACTGATCAGGAAACCACCCAGAATCAATCTACGGCAGTGGCGTCTCAACCCAAACCATTTACCCCAGCAGAATCTAAGCCACTTTCGTCAGAGTGGTTGAAACAGAACATGGAACGTTATCTGAACCAGGCTATCGATGATCCGACACAGGAAAATGTCGCCGCGTTTTATTACCTGCAACGGGTGATGATGGATAAGGCCGAACGCTTCACCAATGCTGCGCGTTACGTAGTGATGTCCGATCCGCAACTGGATGAAACCGTTCGAAGACCGGTTGCGACCTTTGCCGCCAATGAAGCTAATCATCAGGCCAGTTTGATGGCTGAAAAGGCCTTGAAAGAGATCGCCGCTCAAGCGGGTATTTTGTTTTTCTTTCGTTCTGATTGCCCTTTTTGCCATCTGCAGGCACCGATTCTGAGCATGCTGGAAAATGCCTATGGTTTTAAAATCTATCCGGTGTCGCTGGATGGCTTACCAATGCCCAATGGTCTGTTTAGTCAGTTCAAACGCGATCAAGGTCAGGCGGCGATGTTGGGCGTTGAACAGACACCGGCATTATTCCTGATGAAACCGCCTCGGCAAATCGTGCCGTTAGCGCAAGGGGCGTTATCCTTGGAGGAAGTCACCGGACGTATTTTATTGGCTGCTAAGGAAGCCGGTTGGATAGCTCATTCGCAATACCAAACCGCCCAGGGTATCCGCTCCACACCGATGCTATTACCAACTACCGGCAGCATCAGTCCATCAGCTGCTCAAGATCCTCTGTCTTTGATTCAAGCACTGCAGCAAAGTGCGCAATTTGGGGGTGTCCGATGAACTCTATCGCATTGCTGCGATTAGTCGTTTTCCTACTGATAGTTGAGAGTTCAGTGCCTGCCTATGCCGACTTACAGCAGGAAATGGACGGGATGTTTGGCACCATGACCAACTTCACTGCACCGACCGCACACTTGGGCCAACGCCGTGGTGTGATTACCGGTGGCAGTCTGGTCGCTCGAAATGGCATCACTAACACTAATCTGGTGTCGTTCGTGCCACCGTCGTTCAGTGCCGGGTGTGGCGGTATTGATTTGTTTGCGGGCAGTTTCAGCTTTATCAACTTCAATCAGTTCGTACAGTTGCTGCGTAATATTGCCGGCAATGCCTCGGGGTATGCCTTCCAACTGGCAGTCGGTGCGATGTGCCCCTGGTGCGCTTCGGTGATGACCGATCTGCAAAAGAAGATTCAGGAGATGAACCAGATGTTAAGCAATTCCTGTCGTTTGTCACAAGGCCTGGTCAACGATACCGTTAAAGCCTTTGACCTTCAGAGTAAAGCCAATCTGTCCAATGCCTCGTTTACTCAAGGCATCAGTGATGTGTTTTCCAGTTGGACCAACACCAGCACCCTGGGCGACCCGGTGCAACAAGTGAAACAAAATGCTCCCAATGACATGACCCAGAAAATCCAGGGTAATTTAGTCTGGCGGGCCTTGATTACTCAAAACGCCGGCGCCTGGTTCCATTTTGGCGGCAATAGTTTGCTGGAAGCCGCGATGAGTATTTCCGGCACGGTAATCGTCGACGCGCCGCAAGCCGCACCCGATGGCAAAGGTGAAAACAATGCCGTCAGCGCACCGCCACCAATTTTACGCATCAAGGATTTATTGTACGGCAATGATGCCGGCAACAGCTATCAGGCGGTACGGATATATAGCTGCTCGGATGGTCATGATGCCGACCAGTGTCTCAAACCCATTGTCCAGAACGTCAATCTGGTCGGCCTGAAACAACGGGTGATGGAACTATTGCTGGGGTCTGCCAACAACGGTAACGGATTAATTTATAAGTTCGCCACCAACACCGGTCAAATTACTGCCAGTGAACAGGCTTTTATGCAAACCGTACCGGATGCCATCGGCGGCATGATTCATAACCTGGCGCGGGAGGATGTCGGTATCGCCAAACTCTGGGCGGAAGAAGCCGCACCGGTGATTGCTTTGGAACTGGCGCAACTGATTGTCAACGACTTGCTCAATGCCGTACAGACGGCCGCGCACATGAACGACCATGCCTATGCGAAGTTACTGATGGAGGCCTTGAAGGACGCCCGTGAACAGATCCAGGATGAGTACGTCACCATCGCCGGACGTTATGGCAATCCGCAAACCTTGATGGCGTTCTATCAGCAGTTGATGAATACCGTAAAGCCTAAGCATTACGGGACCGTGGCGCAATTGCCGGCATCGGGGACGGCTTGGCCTACGCCTTAATCCATCCCTTATCTTAATAAAGGCTTACCCCCTATGTTTGAAATCTTTTCTGTTGGCGACTCAGCTTATTTACAAGCGGTACTCAATGCGGTGGCGATGATTTCAGGAACAGGCGATTACCGGACGGCGGCAGCAGTAGGTGGCTTGATCGGTGTGATCATGGTGATGCTACGCGCCTTGCTGCAATGGGATGGCCGAGGCATTCGTTACCAGGATTTGTTTTTATCGTATGTGTTGTGGCTGATGTTGTATGCACCATCAGTCAAAGTCTTTATTGAAGATGCCTATACCGGCAGTGTAGTCGCCGTCGACCATGTGCCGTTGGGACCTGCAGTAATCGGCAGTGTGATGTCGAATATGGGTTATCGGACTACCCGCTTGTTCGAACAAGGCTTTGCCACTCCTTCAATGACCGGTAATGGGTTTGCCGATAGTTTGCAGACCTTGACGGCGGTACGAAAGAATTTATTATCCCGCGTCAGTTTGGGTTCGGCCAACGTTCCCAATGCTGGTAGCGATATGGAAACCTCCTTTGCCAATTACGTGCGGGAATGTACCTTAACGGGCGTGGATTTGAATCTGAAATCGGTCGATGCCATTTTGCGTGATGCCGATCCGCTCAATGCCATCCGTTTTGACTCGGACATCTACATGACCGAAATTTATGTGGGTGGTCAGCCGAAAACGCTTACCTGTACCGACGCTTGGACGGATTTAGGCGTGGTGGCCAATGGTGCTTTTAGTTCCGCACTTGAAAGTTTGTTACAACCCTCCTTGGGCGTACAGGCCGCCGCCGATACCGTGCCGAAAATTCAGGAAGCATTTGATGCCTTGGCGGGACCGGGTGTGATCAATGCCGCTGACTACATGTTGATGTCAGCGATTATGCCGATGTTTGAAAAAGGCGTGGTGGGTCGGCATGAAGATGCCATGCATTGGACCAAGGCTTCAATGATTGAACAGGCCATCCAACAACGTAATACTCAATGGGCGGCAGAGCAGACCTTGTTCTCCAAAATTGTCCGGCCAATGATGGCCTTCATTGAGGGCTTAACTTATGCCATCGCACCAATCATGGCCTTTGTGGTGTTATTCGGCAGTGTCGGTTTGCGAATGAACATTGGCTACTTTTCGATGCTGCTATGGATTCAACTCTGGATGCCGATTTTGGCGGTGATCAATTTATTCATCCATATGTCGGCGGCCGGCAAGATGGCAGCTCTGACCTCAGCCAACTATAACTTGCCGTCGATGATGGGTATTTACCAGATGGATATGGAATTGCAGCAATGGCTGTCAATTGGCGGCATGTTGGCAGCCTCCACCCCAGCCATTACCTTGATGCTGATCTATCGCGGCGCGGTCACCGCGACCCACTTTCTCGGACGGATGGATGGCGGCGATGTTATAAACGAAAAAATCGTTACACCGGATGTCATCAGTCCGGCACCGGTATTAAATGCTCAGCCGCAACATCAGTACAGCCCACTGTCAGCGGTCATGCAGACCGGCGCCGACAAGGTGCTACCGACCTTCTCCGCAGGACGTGATATGAGTGCGGCGGTGGCATCGGCTTATAATGCTTCGGAACAAGCGAGCAGTAGTTTCATGCACAGCGTCTCGTCAACCGCTTCGAAGTCGGCCAGTATCAATAGCGATGCCTTCGATAGCCACTCGTTGGCCAATCAAATTGCCAGCAGTAGTAGTCATACCGACGCTTACAATCGCCAGTTTGGTGAAGCCTTTGCCAAGAAACATAGTGACACCGGCATTTCTGCTGATCACTTCTCAGCAATGGTGGCGGGCAGCGCCAATGCCGGTGTCAAATTATCCGAAAACTCTCTAGGGGCGGTGATTTCCGGCAAATTGCAGAATGACTTTAAGGTCGGTCAGGATAAATCCGACGCCATTGCCTCTGACATCACTCAAACCGTTAATGACACCCAGGGCTATCAGGCCGGCCTGGCCAAAAGCCTGGCCTTGGATGCACAGTCGGGTACCCGCAATGTCGCATCGTTAGGCTTACAAAATCAATCCCTGTCCTCGCTGCAGCATAGTGCAACCGATGCCGTATCTGCCTCCGAGACTTATCAGCAAACCGTCTCCGCACAACAACGATTTGGTGCCCAAGCCAGCTTTGGTGCCGCGGAAACCGGTTTGAAAATTACCGGTGACAGCACATTAATGGAACGACTGGATCAAACCCTGGATCAATATGGCCTTAGAGGCGATGCTCAGCGACTGGCATCGCAATGGAAAGCATCCGGGTGGATCAGTAATGGCGATCAGGCTTATGCGGCTGCAGGCATGTCCTTGCTGACCGGGTTTTCATCACCCAATTACCGGTCGTTGGACAACCAACAAGCGCGCAGTGCTGAAATCGCCGGTTACCAATTATTGGGGGATGCCTTCAATGCACCCCAAGTCGATTCGAACTGGAATGCCAGCAAGAACGAGACCATCAGAACCATGGCGCCGACTATGGGCAGCGTTCAATCTATTGTTGAACAAGCCAACCTTGTTGATCCACGGTCAGAGACTGAAAAGGTTAGTCAACGTGCGCAGGGTCGAATCAATGCTGCCAGCAACAAGATCGCAACTGGTGAGAAAACCATTGACGGTCGCCATGATCAAAATCTTGACATGCGGGAACAGTATTCCCATGACGGCTTTGCCGAATTGGCACATATCAAGGCTGAACATTTTAGAGCATCAATTGCAGCAGCAGCGAATGAAACCCCTTCCGCCGCAGAGTGGTCCTACAACATGTTGGGTGGCAGTCTTTACAATACGGCCAAGAATATTGAAGCGGTTGGTGATGTAGGCAGTGAACACATTCATCAGTTCGTTGCTCATGTTAGTGAGGCACAAGAAAACGGAGCAACTATCTGGGACGCTATTAAATCTGGTGCCTCACAATCCTATCCTGGGTTTATTGCTGCATCCCAAGCTTGGGCGGACCAAAAAGTAAATGAAGTTGCAGACCAACTCACTCCAAATCAACAGGCATATTACAAAGCAGCCATGTTCGAAGGCTTTGCTGGGATTGCCATAGGAGGAGATGACAATGGCAGTATGGGGGCAGCAAAACAAAAATTATTGGATGAAGAGGGACTAACCGATGGCGAAAATATCGCTAAATTGTTGAGGCAAGCAGCTGGTCAAAATAGAACTGATTTCATTGATCATATAGGTAACTTCAACCGTTCACGCGGGCGGGTCAATTATTGAGCGGATTGGTTATCTTGTCGTGCGAAAGATTTGTAAAACATCCACAACCACCCAACGCACAAGCATGATGGCTGAAAAAAGAAGCACGTAGTTAATTAAGTCATGGTATTTATTCGCTAACACTACGGTTATTAAGACTAATCCCGCCCAATAGTAATTGCTTTCGTGAGATAGCTTGGCTGCTAAATGTTCAACACATTGAACAGTCAGTTCTGCGGCGGCAATAATGAGTAGCGCAATCGTTCCGACAGTACCTACAAAATTGATTTCTTCCGGTAACTTTGCCCAAAGACTGATAAACCAAAGCAATCCAAAGCAGATTGCTGCCATCGCTATCTTCTTGAAGGCATCAAACGTCAGTATTCTTGGCTGAAGCCGCTGCACGCACCTCTGAAAACAACTGGGAAACTTCATAAAGGTCGTTCCACAGAACGGGCAAATCGAGCGCAGAGGCTGGCCATAATAACTGACTACTCTGGGCACCATAGTCCGATGACAGACATTGCAATTCACCGTGGCATGGTGATTACCAAACATCGCTTGCTTCGGGTACGTGGATGTCAACGGCCTAGTTGATAATTTTGAGGAATTGGATTTAGAGAGTTTCAATGCCATCACTGATCTCCGGTCGGAATCAGTGGCTGATGCTACTGCGAAATATCTCTTTTGCCAAGTGCGTTGTTGTGGGCTATTTAATCAACGGCACTGAAGGTCTTACTTGTCGACTCTTGCGCTTTTCCCGCTTTCGATCAATGGCACAAATTTGGCAAATTGGTTGTCTATCGCTGTTTTGGATAATCAGCGAATCCCCATGGCAATCCTTACAATATTCGATGACTGCCAATCCATTGGTAAGCGACTGGGCGATAATCCACGCTTCATTAAAATTGGCAGGACGAATTTTGTAGTAGGGTCTGTGTTCGCGGATATGATTGGGAAACCTTTCACAAAAGAAATCCCAGGCAAACAGAATGGCGGGAATATCAATTTTTGTCTTAATGTCCAGCAAGCTTGCTGACCGATAAATCGAGGCAAATAGCGACACGTAAACATACGACTCGCGATATCGAGGGATGGCTTGTATCGTTGGTGTTATGCCAGGTCGCGGGCCACTGCCAGGATGAATCATTCGATACATGGCCCGGAGATCATCAAGACTGATGGTTTTGATGACTTGAGTAACATAAGAAGTTCGTAGCCTTCGATTCAGTAATTCAACCGCAAGTTGGTATTCTTGTAACTGCGCTTCAAATGGCAGACCGGCGTTAATTTTCATGATTTGATAGCTTGTCTGGACACAATCATCCGTAATTGCCGGGCCTGGTGTTCTGAATACGTTTGATCCTCAGATTTGTTAATCAGATGTGTTGACAGACTCCCTTGGGGAAATCGGAGAGTGAATCTAAGCACGTCATTGCGCGCCAGTTCCTTCAATTGATGGATGGGCAGGTTGTAAAGCATTTCCATAGTATCTGACGTCAAGCCAAGGCAAACCATTGCCTGCTGTTTCTGGCCGGTATGTATCAACTCATGGGCGAGCATCAGATAATCCAAATTCAAGTTATAGATGACGTTATCGATGGTCATGACAACCTCATAGTACCGTTCTAATTTGGTCCGCCACCGAAAGTACCCGTTGCCCGTAGGCAATTGATGCTTGGTTATTTTGCCAACTGTGATAACGACCAATTCCCAACACAAGATTGTTGGGTGAGGATTGAATGGCTTCAGCCAGTATCTGGGCAGCAATAGTTAGGTTGATAACGGGGTCAAGCAGATGTTCCGGTTTGGTAACACGATGTCCATGCCAGCGAAGGTTGATTTGCATCATGCCTACATCAATATAGCGACTGCCCTTGGCAATTGATTGATGCAAGAGCACGTTAGCTGCCTGCTTAGAAGCCGGTGTAAAGGATTGTCCGGATTTATTAATAGCCCAAGGCCACGGAGTGATGTGGTCTGGATCTTTGTTTTTGGCTGATTCGATCAGGGCTACGGCATATAAAACATAGGGATCCAATTGATGACTTTTGGCAACCTGCCACCAAAGCGTATTTTGTAATTTTGCTGGTGCAGTGTTGACTTTTATAGGATGAAAAACATAACCAACGTCTTTTTTAGCATGATGAGTTTCTGCTGCTAAACATGTAGCCCCGTTTAGGCAGCAAATGACCAGAACTGAGGCAAATAGTTGCCCATGTTCAAATTGATTTGATAAATGACGTCGTTTTTTAAAATAGGCGATAGACATGACAGACTCGATCGTTTGGGTTGATGCGAGTGTAAAACGATGTCGAAAGTTCTATATGTTCGAAAAACGACCATTAGAGGCGTTTTTAGATGAAGGCTTTAGCGTGTGTGAATAAGGACCCCAATTCATTTCGCGCTGTATTCTAATGGAATTTAGCTACTCTGGATATTAACTTCCAACTCCATATTATCCAACGATATTAGAAATTGACGAACAATGTTTTTTCAATATCTACCCGCGCCGAAATTCCCCTGGCGGCATGCCAAAATGGCGCTTAAAGGCCTTGCTAAAGGCTGGTACCGACTCATAACCGCAACGTTCGGCAACTCGTTCAACACTCATATTTGGCTCTATCAACCAGTGGGCGGCAATCTGTAAACGCCAGACAGTCAAATATCCAATCGGCGAATGGCCGATCAGCGCGGAAAACTTCTCCGACAAAACCGACTTCGACGCACCGGCTCGCGTACATAATTCGGCCAGTGTCCAGGGTTGCCAGGGTTGTTGATGAATCAAACCCAACGCAACGGCCAGCCGCTTGTCCTGCATGGCCGCAAACACCCCCTCGCGTATTAGACCTTTCTCGATACAATAACGAATCACCAGTACAAACAGGCTATCACACAAGCGTTCGATCACGGATTCACTGCCGATACGCTGGCAAGAAGCCTCGTCGATCACCAGTTCAATTAGCCTGGCCAAGACGTTGCCGGCCTGATTTTGCCGGATCACAATTTCGGCTGGCAACGCCTGCCACAACAGTGATCTTGGAACAGCCAACTCAATTTCTCCGCAGACAAAACCGGCGTCGCCATCCAACCAAGGGGTCATCCGCGTGTCTTCGTCGGTGTTCGGCAAATGTTCGGCACTGTAGGACAAAAAATGCCGTTCAGCATGAGGTAAAAACAGAATCAGATCACCATTCTCCAATGCCAGCGGCGTTTGCCAGCGCTTAGAGTGCACAAATCCCTGCCCCTTACTGACCAGGTGAAACCACACCGAGGTTTCCGAATTATGGTCCATCAGCCAGCGTCCGCACACGCCTCCGGAATACACCAATTTGGCATGCAGATTCAAACCATTAATCAACGGGGTTAATGCATCCATTGCCCACTCCCGGAAAATCGGACAACTACGCCGGAAGCACAAGCATGGGATGACTTGTTCGATTTGCTTAATCTGTCACCGTCGTAACGATAACCGACAAGGTCGGCATCGCCGACAAACCATTTGTAATTTTTCCAACTCATAGGAATACACCATGTC
>Ga0208625_100362_pt1 | contig 12209 bp, 4 predicted proteins | sample LakWasMeta8_HOW4_2_FD_183858 | JGI IMG/M metagenome (GOLD analysis project Ga0208625, IMG submission 183858) | Freshwater sediment methanotrophic microbial communities from Lake Washington under simulated oxygen tension - Sediment Metagenome... | ecosystem: Environmental > Aquatic > Freshwater >... | reverse complement strand
GCCGTGATAACCCTGCTGCATCAGCAAGGCCACACCCTGGCTTAACAGATTCTCGCGGTTGAACTGTTTTTGCGATTTCGTGTTCATGCGAAAATAATACGACCGGTCGTCTTGATATGTCAAGATAAAGATGCCTTTTGACCCAAGCCAGGCATGCATACCGTTGCCCGATTCGGATTGATTTCGTCTCGACTCTTTGATTTTATTAAGAATTTTGTAATGCAACTATTTTTTTTGAGCGCTATCATGGCCCGAAAAAAAATGACTATAGCCAGCTTGTTAGTGATAGATCCCTAATGACGAAAGAAGACACCGAAAGGAAAGTCATCGAATAAATTTCAATGTGTTAAAGCGACTTTCTTGAAAGATTGGCTGCCAGTAAAAACTATAAAATGAGGGCTTACTCATGCATGCAAAACTCACCTTTTTGGGTCAAGGCCCTGCCTTTCGGAACGCATTCCTCATTGGCTTCCTGTTTTTTCTAGTCAGCATACTCTCCCCTGAATCAGCGGCGGCCATCGCCAATGTCGGGGATATAAAAATCACATCGACGCCTCCGGTCTACAACGCCGCCGAACAGACCTACAAGAGTTTGGTTACCCTAACCAATACGTCCAAGAAAAAATCCATCCAGGGGCCGTTGGCGCTGCTGATTTCGGCCAATGCCAAGAAAGGGATTACGCTTGCCAATCCGTCGGGCTTCGTCAAGAACAAAGGCTATTTGCACATTCCCTTGCCGTCAGGCGTGTTGGCGCCTCAACAAACGCTAGGAAACATCGTCGTCGCCTTTCACAATCCCAGTGGGAAAAAATTCAACTTTTCCAAAAAAGTGGTTACCGGCCTTGCGGAAAGCTTGCCGATTCAACCCAATCACAGCCCCGTCGCCAAAATAGAACTTAACCAGGTTGTCGCCCTGAATAGCGTCATCGATCTCAACGGCAGCGCTTCCAGCGACCCGGAAGGACAAGCCCTGACCTACCAATGGACGCTGCTGCAAAAACCGCAAAACAGCACTGAGGCGCTGTCAGAGGCGGATCAGCCACATAGCTTAATAACGATCGACAAAAGCGGCCAGTACAAGATCCAGTTGATTGTCAACGACGGTCAAGTCAACAGTTTCCCCGCCATCATCGAACTGGATACCGAAAACTCGCCGCCCTTGGCGATGATCGCGTCGCAGCTCAAGGCGCAACCGGGTGATCGCATCGATTTAGACGGCAGCGGATCTTTCGACCTTGATGGGAACAGCCTGAATTACAGTTGGACCTTGCCGGTCAAGCCCGGCGGCAGTAAAGCAAAACTGCCGCCGGCCAACCAGCCCCATTCACTGCTCGCCATCGACAAAAAAGGCAGTTATACCGCCAGATTGGTGGTCAACGACGGCCGGCAAAACAGTGTGCCGGCAACGGTGACCGTGACGACGAACAATGCCCTGCCGGTCGCCAACGCCGGTAACGACCTCGTCGATCAGTTGCTTAACCAGGCCCTGACCTTGAGCGGCGAGTTATCGAGCGACGCCGACAACGCCCCCTTGTCTTACAAATGGTCTTTATTGCATAAACCGGTAAACAGCAGCGCTCTACTCAGTCCTGTCGATCAGCAAAAATCCGCGTTGACCCCGGATGTCGACGGTCGCTATATCGCCCAACTCATCGTCAATGACGGCTTCAACAACAGCGCGCCCGATACCGTTGAAATTACCGCAACCCGCGCCGTTCCAGTCAATCACTCGCCCACCATTACGAGCCAGCCGCAAACGCTTGTCGTCATTTCCGGCCAGCGTTTCGACTATTCGGTGGTTGCGACCGATCAAGACAACGACACGCTGAGTTATTCGCTACTGCAATCCGCGCCGGGCATGACCATCAACGCGGCATCGGGAGAAGTTGACTGGATCACCTCGGCGGAGCAGACGGGGGAGTTTTTGATCGGCATCAATGTCGCAGACGGCCATGGCGGCAGCGATACACAAACCTTTACCCTGGTCGTCAATGCCGCTCTCGCGGTGGTGCCGGACGTGGCGGGGAAAAGTCTGTCCGAGGCCATGGCCTTGCTGAAGAACGCCGGTCTCAAGGAAGGAACCGTCGTTTACGATCATAGCGACAGCATTCCCAACGGCAACGTCATCAGCCAGTCCATCGCCGCCGGCAGTCAGGCGACTTTCAATAGTCCGATTGAGTTGCACGTCTCGCTCGGCCCTCAAGGTAACACGTTACCGCCCGATCCTGCCAATATCGCGCCGGCCGTCGATCCTACCACCACGACAACGGTCGCAAACGCCGCCGCGTTCCTCTATACCGGCGACCACCCCATTCAAACCGACGTCGACGCCCAAGCAATAGAGGCCAAGCGCGCCGCCGTGCTGCGCGGAAAAACCCTGGATTTACAAAATCAGCCCTTGTCCGGCGTCACCGTTTCCGTTCACGATCATCCCGAATTCGGAAAAACCTTGAGCCGCGCCGACGGCCAATTCGATATGGTCGTCAATGGCGGCGGAGCGCTTACGGTTGATTACGCAAAAAGCGGATTGCTGCCGCTTCAACGCCAAATCGACGTGCCTTGGCAGGATTACATCATCGCCCCGGACGTCGTGCTCAAGGCCATCGATGCCGAAGTGACAACCGTTGCCGCGGCTGCCGGGCAAATGCAAGTCGCCAGTGGCTCGGTTCAGACCGATAGCGACGGCAGCCGCCGCGCGACGCTTTTCTTTCCGGCCGGCACGACCGCCACAATGACGTTAGCGGACGGTTCGAGCCAGGCGCTCACCAATTTTCATGTACGGGCGACCGAATACACGGTCGGCGACAATGGACCGCAAGCCATGCCTGGCGAATTACCGCCCACCAGCGGTTACACCTACGCGGCGGAGTTCAGCGTCGATGAAGCGCTGTCCGTCGGAGCGACCGATGTCGTGTTCAATCAGCCGATCATCAGTTACAACGAAAACTTTCTGGATTTTCCGGTGGGCGTGACGGTGCCTTCGGGCTATTACGACCGCAAGCAGGGGAAATGGAAACCTCAAGCCAGTGGAAGAATCGTCAAAATCGCCGCGATCACGGATGGCATCGCCGATTTGATCATTGACGACAGCGATGCCGCCGCTTCGGAAACGGAGCTGACAGCGATAGGCATCACGCAAGCAGAACGCCAACGATTGGCGACGCGGTATCAGGCGGGACAAACGTTGTGGCGGGTAGAACTCAACCACTTTTCACCCTGGGACTATAACTGGGCGCGCCGCCTGCCGCCGGGCGCGCGCTCGCCAAGCGAGAAGAAACCAAGCACCAAAACCAAACCGGACAGCTCCTGCGAGTTGCCCGGCTGCATCATCGGGGCGCAGGGGCAAACGCTCAGCGAAGAATATCCCATCATCGGCACCCCTTATTTCTTACGCTATGACAGCGATCGCCAATCAGGCTACGTTGAAAGCCATACCATGACCATCCCGCTGATCAGCGAACAACTGCCGCCGCTCAAACGCATCGATTTAACAGTCAGAATCGCCGGGCAGCAACATGTGTCCAGCTTTCCTGCCCAGGCAAATCAGACGACTCAATTTACTTGGGATGGTAAAGACGTTTACGGCCGCAGTTTACAAGGACAGCAAATCGCGTTCACCGATTTAGGGTATGTCTATGATGCAACGGTTCAACAAACGATCACCTTTGCCGAAAGCGGGCCTGGCGTGCAATTGACGGGGGACAAAGCCCGCAATGAAGTCACGCTACATCAAACACAGTCAGCCGTGCTGGGCAACTTCAAAGCGGTCAATCTGGACTTGGGTGGCTGGACCTTCAATGTCCACCACTATTACGACCCGATCAGCCGGGTGTTGTATCATGGGGATGGGACTCGCCGTAGCGTGCAAGGCGTTTCCAACATCATTACCACAGCGGCAACCACCGGCTTCGGCGATCTGGGCTATAGCTTGGCCGTGGGCGCCGATGGTAGCTTGTATTATGCCGATCGAGCACGCATCCATAAAATCGATCCTCAGGGTAATCGTTCGGTCGTTGCCGGCACGGGTGAGAATGGATACAGTGGCGATGGCGGCCCGGCAGTGAATGCGCAAATCAGTGCTTGCGCCCAATATGTGAATATCGCCAACGACGGCAGCATTATTTTCTTCGAGGGCAATTGCTTTGGTCTGAATCGGATTCGCAAAATCGATCCTAACGGCATCATTACCACCCTAGCCGGTACGGGGAACGGCGGCTATGCCACGCCCGATCCTGCCGGCATACCCGGAAACGAATTTCCGTTGATAGCCGCCATACCCAGACCGGCGCCGGACGGCAGCGTCTACATTGCCGATCAAGGACGCTTGTGGAAACTCGGTACCGACGGCCGAGTGCGGGAAGTCAATATCGATTACTCGGCCGAGGATGCGGGCCCTGGCAACCTTAAAATTGCCGATTTTGCGGTCGGCGTCGATGGTTCCCTCTACATCATGGATACCGGCTTGGTCGCGAGCAATTTCCTGATCCGTAAATTGACCCCGGACGGCAAAATGCATTTGCTCGCCGGCACCAATCAACGCGACTCCAACCGCGACGGCGGTCCGGCGCTGGCTGCGGATATTTGGCCGAGCACGAATGGCGGGATTGCGGTCAGCCCTGGAGGAGACGTGTATTTCAGCGAAGGCGACAGCGTGATTCGCAAAATCTCGACCGACGGCATCATCAGCCAATTTGCCGGCAATCGCGTCCTTGACTACACCGGTGACGGCGGTCCGGCTACCCAAGCCAGCATCCGTTTTGCCAATGCGTTGGCGTTTGGTCCCGATGGCGCGCTGTACATGGCCGATGGTCACATTCGCCGGGTCGGGCCGACGCTGCCCGGTTATGGCCTCAGTAACTTGTCGATCCCTTCCGAGGATGGCAGCGAACTCTTCATCTTCGATGCTTCCGGCAGGCATTTGAAAACCGTCAACACATTGACCGGCGCAACGGTCACGGAATTTTCTTACGACAGTGGCGGACGGCTGATTCGCGTGACCGACGGCGATGGCAACGTCACGACGATCGAACGCGACAACTTCGGCAACCCTACCGGCATCGTCAGCCCCTACAATCAGCGCACCGAATTGGCCATCAACGGCAACGGCTATTTCAGCAGCCTCACCAATCCGGCCAACGAAACCGACAGCTTTACCTACTCCAACAACGGTTTGTTGCTGAGCAAAAAAGACCCCGGCAACAACCTCACGGCTTTTGCCTACGATACTTTAGGCCGCTTGCTCAGCGACACCAACGCCCTGAATAACCAGCAAACCCTCGCCAAAAGCGGCACGGACAACGATTATACGGTGGAGCATCAATCGGCGTTAGGGCGGAAAACCGATTATCGCGTGCAAATCGCCAGCGACGGCGGCCTGACCAGCACCGTGACGGCCGCCGACGGCACGCAAACGCAATCCACGGAAAGCGCCAACGGCATCAATCAATACAGCGATGCGGAAGGCACGACCAGCAGCGAAACCTTGACCGGCGATCCGCGCTGGAACATGCAATCACCCTATGCCAAATCGGCTGCGTTGAGCACGGGCGGTTTTACGGCCAACGTTACTAACAGCATTACAGCAACCCTAACCGATCCGTCTAATCTGTTGAGTTTGAGCGTTTTGACACAAACCAGCAGCATCAACAATCGCAGCTACCTGAGCCAATACACCGCGACGAATAAAACCCTGACCGAAACCTCGCCGGCTGGACGCATCGCAAAGACGCAAATCGACAACCAAGGGCGCCCAGTCTCGATACAGATCACCGGTTTGTTCGATACCCAAGCCAGCTACGATAGCCGAGGCCGCTTGAGCACGATCGCCAGCGGTGCTGCCCCCGATCAGCGCAGCACCAGCATCGGTTACAACACGGCCGGCTACGTGTCGAGCATCACCGATGCGTTGGGCCGTGTCGAAGCGTTTGAATATGATGCCGCCGGCCGCGTGACCCGCCAGACCTTGACCGATGGCCGGGAGGTTTTGTACGGCTATGACAGCCGGGGCAATTTGACCTCCATCACCCCACCCGGACGCCCCAGGCACGACTTTACTTATGATGCGCTGAGTCAAAACGATGAATACAATCCGCCTGACGTCGGCAACGGCGGCGGCACTCAATACGCCTACAACCAGGACAAACAACTCAGCCAAATCACCCGGCCCGACAACCAAATCCTGTCACTGGTGTACGACACGGCGGGCAGACTGGCTACGCTGAAAACCCCGCTGGGCGATTATGGCTACGATTACCATCCGACGACTGGTCAATTAATCCAGCAAACATCGCCCACCGGCGGCAAACTCGACTTCAGTTACAGCGGCGCGTTATTAACCAGCGTCGCTTTCAGCGGCAAGGTCGCCGGCAGCGTCGGTTATGGCTATGACAACGACTTCCGCATCAGCGAAATCAGCGTCAACGCCGCCAATCCGATCAGCTATGGCTACGACAACGACAGCCTGCTGACCCAGGTCGGCGATCTGCAATTCAGCCGCGACAGCCAAAACGGCTTGCTGACCGGCTCGACGCTGGGCGTCGTGACGGATAACCGAAGCTTCAACGGCTTTGCCGAAACCACGCAATATCAGGCCAAAATCAACGGCGACAACGCCTATAAAGCCGAATACAGCTATGACAAGCTGGGCAGAATCGTCCAAAAAATCGAGACTATCGCTGGCGATGCGCCGGTTACGCACGCTTATGGTTACGATGCCTCCGGGCGGTTGAGCAGCGTCAAAATAGGCGCGGCGGAAACGACTTACGGCTACGACAGCAACGGCAACCGCACCACGATCAATGGCGAGACCGTCGTCAGTTACGACGACCAGGATCGCTTGACCAATTACAACGGCGCCGGCTATGCCTATACCGCCAACGGCGAACTAAAAAGCAAAACCGAAGGAGGCGGCACCACCAATTATCAATATGACGTGTTGGGTAATTTAAGGCAGGTCAGCTTTGCGAATGGCGACAAAATCGACTATGCCATCGACGCGCTGGATCGCCGGGTCGGACGCAAAGCCGTGATTGGCGGCATGACCACCGAACAGCGCTTTCTGTATCAGGACGACCTGAAAATCGTCGCCGAACTGGACGGCAATAATAATGTGGTGAGCCGTTTCGTGTACGGCAGTCGAGTCAATGTGCCGGATTACATGATCAAGGACGGCAACACTTATCGTTTGATCACCGACCATTTGGGCAGCCCGCGCATCGTCATCGACACCGCGACCGGCGCGATCGCCCAACGCATCGAATACGATTCCTGGGGCAAGGTGCTGAGCGACAGCAATCCGGGCTTTCAACCGTTTGGCTTTGCTGGGGGATTGTATGACCGGCTGACGGGGTTGGTGCGGTTTGGGGCTAGGGATTATGAGTCGGAGACAGGGAGATGGACGACTAAGGATCCAATTTTATTCTTTGGAAAACAAGTCAATTTATTTGGGTACAGCGAAAGTGATCCAATAAATTCCTATGACTTGAGTGGTAACGCCCCAGAGTTTTCAATCAGTGGTCCAGCATTAGAACCTACGTTCAGTATAACGCCATTTGATGAGACACAGATCGAGGTAGGGCTTGATGGAACTCCAGATATATCAACAAAACTAAAGGTTGGACCTATACGTATCATAAAATTTGATTGGAAGTTTCCAAATGAGAAGCCGAACGCAAAACCAAAACCATCAGTAAAACCATCGACTATTACATTTCATTTGTACGCTGAAGAAGACCACTACCTTCCCCCAGCTCCTCCGCCCAAGAAATGTACTAAGAAAAAACCTATTTCTAATCGTAAACCACATCCTCCAATTGTGCGCAGCTATGCCCCATCGCCAACTACAGAAACAACATCGCTTAGATTTAGCCAATCAGGCGGGGCATGGTCACAACCAACGACATTTTGAATTGGTTTCGTGCGGCGGGAGGGTGTAAACTGTTGCTTACGTTACATGTCTGGAGTGGCTTTTGGAGGCACAAAACGTTACGGACGGGTTTATAAAACCCGTCCGACTCGGGGCTTTCGCCCATCCCCTTCTTCCTAATTACAATACCCGGCATCTTTATTGCGTCCCCTCCAACTCCATGGAAAAAATCAAAGCAAGTAGCCTCGATGGAGTGTTAGCCGAATCGAAGCTAAACGCAGCCGCATGCATAAAAAAAAACCACCGCACTTTTGCTGGAAGCGACATTCATGGCGCAACAAGGTTTGTAACCCCGTCGCTTACGTTTCGTAACTGGAGTCGCGTTCGGCGACACAAAACGTTTCGGACGGGTTTACAAAACCCGTCCGGCTCCGGGGCTTTCGCCCATCGCCCTCTTCCCTTTACAATACCCGGCATCTTTACTACTTCCCTTTCAACTCCATGGAAAAAATCAAAGTCCTGTTCGTCTGCATGGGCAACATCTGCCGCTCGCCGACTGCGGAAGGCGTGTTCACCAAATTGGTGAATGAGCGCAAGCTGGCGCCGCATTTCCAGATCGACTCGGCGGGCACCCATGCCTATCACGTCGGCAATGCGCCGGACCTGCGCGCGGAAAAGGCTGCCGGCGAACGCGGCGTCGACATTTCGCATTTGCGCGCCCGTAAAGTCGTGCTCGGCGATTTCGAAGATTTCGATTACATCCTGGCGATGGACGGCGAGAATTACGCGCTCCTGTCCTCGGCCTGCCCGGCCCAGCACCGGCATAAGATCAACTATTTCCTAGACTATGCGCCGCATCTCGGTAAACGCGAGGTGCCGGACCCTTATTACGGCGGTTCCTACGGCTTCGAGCGGGTGCTGGACCTGGTCGAAGAAGCTTCCGAAGGCTTTTTAAACGCCTTGCTCGAAACGGGCAAGATCAAATCCCTGGCCAAATCCTAGGAGAACGCGATGGCGATCATCTCAAACACCGTCAACTACGTGGACGGCGATACCGTACTGGAAGCTTTTTTCGCCTACGACGATGCGATCGCAGGCCGCCGACCGGCCGTGCTGATCAATCACACCTGGGGCGGGCGCGACGACTTTGTCGCGAACAAGGCGATCAAGCTCGCGGAACTCGGCTATGTCGGCTTTGCGCTCGACATGTACGGCAAAGGCGTGCTGGGCTCCGGCCCCGGAGAAAACGCCAAACTGATGCAGCCGTTCATCGACGATCGCGCGCTGCTGCAAAGAAGAATCGGCGCGGCGCTGGCCACGGTCAAACTGCTGCCCTGGGTCGATGACAAAAAATGTGCGGCGATCGGCTTCTGCTTCGGCGGCCTGTGCGTGCTCGATCTGGCCCGAACCGGCGTCGACATCAAGGGCGTGGTCAGTTTCCACGGTATCCTGGCCGCGCCCGGCAATACCGAAGGCACGCCGATCAAGGCGAAAGTGCTGGCCCTGCACGGCCACGACGACCCCTTGGGGCCGCCGGAACAAGTGCTCGCCTTCGAGCAGGAAATGACGAAGGCCGGCGCGGACTGGCAGGTGCACGTCTACGGCAACACGATGCACGCGTTTACGAATCCGGTTGCGAATAATCCGGGCGTCGGCAATGTTTATCAGGCCGATGCGGATCGGCGGTCATGGATTGCGATGAAGAATTTCCTTGAGGAGATTTTCCATTAGCAAGTGGATACCACGACCAAAACGAAATAGGCCGGTATCATTCGGGGAGTCAAATTTATCCCTATTTTTGCTAAGATTCATCGGGCACTTGCTGACAAAATCACCTTAGCCGTGCCCGCTATGCGCCGACTTCCTTGGCTTTCAAGCGCTTGAGCAGTTCTTGTTGCTTCTTAATCGCATCGGGCAAGCTGTCGAACCGCAGCGAAGCGGTACAATCTTGCAGAGCTTCCTGCAGGTTCCCAAGTTGCATATGCGCGTAACAACGGTTGTTATAGGCAATGGCAAGCACCTCCTTGGTCTGGTGAGCCTCGTCATACAGGAACTTATAAGAATTCAGCGCCTTCAACTGACTTAACATATCGTTTCTCCTGCCGTAAATCACCGAAATCTCGATCGCTGCGTTGGCACTGTGCTGACTCTCCGAATCGGCGACCTGGCGAAAATCCCGCAGCGCCGCTTCGGTTTGCCCCGAGTCCTCGTAAGCCCTTGCCCGCCAGTAGGCATTTCCGACATCACCCCCCTTCGCTATCTCCGCCGTACAGTCCTTTATTGTTTCGCCATAAAGTTTGAGTCGAAACAATGCCTGACACTTCAGGCTCCAACCGGGATGATCAATATCGGCCAACGCATCGGCGGCCTTCTGGTAAATAACGACTTTTTCATATTCATTGGCTCCGTTGTATGCTTCCGCCAATTTATCGTAAATCTCGGCGAGAGCCATGTCTTTTTCTTCTTCATCCGGAAAGCGCATATTCGGCATGTCGGCAATGGCACGCTGGTACTGCGTTACCGCGTTGTCGTAATGCTCCTTCTGAAACCAGACGTAACCCGTCAATTCATCGATCATAAAGTTATTTTTGCTCGTGTCGGTAGCTGAGAGCTGGATATCGCTTCCCATACTGTCGGCGACCAATTGCAGAACAAAACCAGCATAGCGTTCGGTGCCGCGTGCTCGCACCATTGTTTCCAGAATATTTCCCACCTCGCGGGTAAATTCGTATTGATCTAAATGATTGTACAGCTGTAGCGCGGCATAGACGTTTTGTATCAGATCCTTTGTAACGAGCCGATCCATCGAGACGGCAATGCAGTCGCGGCCCTCGCCGTAACAAGCGATTCTAACAGCGTCCAAAAGATCAGCGTACAGTTGCAGGTATAACATCTTTAAAGGCGAGGAAGCACCGGCCTTTCCGGCATAAGTTTCGACAAACTTATACATCTCCTTCGGCGAGCCGCCCCATTTGGGCGCCAAGGACGCTAAGCGTTTGAGGTACAGAGGGTAATAACCAGGGAACCTTTGAATGGCCTGCCTGAAGGCGGCTTCAAGCTCAGGCGTATTGCCGTAGGCGCTCAATATATTCATCCACAGATACAGGCTATACGGATTATTTCCGTCCAAGCGGATCGCCTCTTTGACGTCAGTGGCGGCACGGTCAATATGCCTCTGAAAAGCATTTAACTTATTGGTTTCTGTATCGGAGACAAAACCCGTGCCGCGCATTAGCCATGCGGTCTTATAGTAATACAGTGCGCGTAACAGATAAGGAATGGATGAGTTTTTATCCTGCTCAACCCATTTGTTAAGTTGATTCAGAAAGGTCTCGTCACCCCGCTGCGAAACACCCACAATGAACTTGCCGAACGGGCGAAAGCACCAATTCAACATCCGGCTTTGTTGTAGAGTCTCCTGAACTGACATCGCAGCAGAGGCGAAATCGCCACGCCTAATTTCGGCCACTACCTCCGAGGCCTTCGCGGACGTTCGGGCATAACTGCGAGGGACACCAATCAAATTGGAAGCTTCCCGGTTGAGATCAACCAATAGAGCGGGCTCCGATGTTTTCGCTTGACTTACGACGTGAGCTATTTCGCCTGAAATCCAATCTGTCCAACCGGGCGCAGTAATGTCAATAGCTAGGATCATCACCCAAAAAACGCATACAATACCAAGAACACGAATTCCTTTTGCAAACAAATACTTAAGATAACTGGTTCTATTTTTCATGTATCGCCCCATAGTAAAAAATAACTTATAGCTCAAACATAAAATTGACGCATTCGGGATTTTTTATAATCAAAACCACGCGAATTTAATAAAACACATTAATATCTTAGACTATTACGCAAAAAACTAACGTCTATAGCAGGCCGCCCGAAACCACTCCTTAGCCGCTCATTACCGCGATTGTATTTTTTACAGCCCCTGTTCGTACTCCGTTCACTTCGACACCGGGCGAAGAAATCAGCCGGGTTCGAACATCAGTGCGGGGTTGCTTGGCTGATTTACTTGCATCCTCATTGGTGAATTGTAATGTGCCAGATGACAGCGCATGCCCGGCATTCCAACCACAGCAATCAAATACCACTTAATGCCGAAGAATACAGAGAAATAGCTCACAATTTTATCCAAAGCATTCCGCAACTCATCATGACAGCCCACAAAAAAATCAATCATTTTTTGTTTTATTTCATAGCCTTATAAAAATAAGCCCACAAACAAGAAGCACAGCACATCTAAATTAATCATCGTGATGTTCTTAATTAGCATGCCCCCGCGAGACAATTTAACTCCTTTTTAAGATCCTATCCCTTACAATCCAATCATCAGCCAACA